>Ga0105239_10010649_pt1 | contig 10286 bp, 12 predicted proteins | sample KBSC44metaG_FD_92761 | JGI IMG/M metagenome (GOLD analysis project Ga0105239, IMG submission 92761) | Corn rhizosphere microbial communities from Kellogg Biological Station, Michigan, USA - KBS C4-4 metaG | ecosystem: Host-associated > Plants > Roots > Rhizosphere > Soil | place: Michigan, USA...
TGTACTTCGGTGTCTCGGCACCCCGGTTCCCAAATTACTACACAATTGTTGGTCCCGGCGCGACGTGGTCTAACGGGACGCTCCTCCCGTCCATTGAGACGACGATCGAGTATAGTGTCAAATGCATGCGGAAGATGCAGCATGAGACGATTGAGAGCATGGCCGTCAAGCAGGAGGCGTTGGACGACATCTACGCACACTTTGACGAGTTCCACAAACACACTGTGTGGCAGGAGGAGTGCAGAAGCTGGTTCAAGGATGGGAAGGTGAAGAATCGGATATATCTGTGGCCAGGGCCAGTAAGTTTTGCTTTCCTTTTGTCTTTCAAGACCTGGAAGAACTTTGGTGCTAACGGACGACGTCCAGACAATCCATTTCTTGAAGACAATGAAGGATCCGCGGTTTGAGGACTACGACATGAAGTACCGATATAAGAATAGGTTTGCGTTTTTGGGCAATGGCGATATGAAGGCTCACGTCACGGGCGACACAATGGGGCTGGCGAGGTACGTGCGGGCGAATGATGATGAGTGGTTCGTCGATTGAGTATTCGTTCCGAGGGAGTGTGGCGACGAAGGCTTGTCGGATTGATTGTAGTTTGTACATAGCGGCGATTCAAGAAATGTTATATTTAGGAGCTAGAACTTAAGATAGGGTCAATTTTCAAGCTGTGGGACTACAGTACTCTTTAGTGCAAGATCATTTAGCTTGGCCACAGAGCATCTTAAGATGGCTGGATGATACCATCACAATTCAAGATCCTGCCAGAAACCCTCCTGGTCACCCTCGTTCCATCCCCAATGCTTAACCAGCCATGCACCACTTGATACCCTCAACCATATTCCCAAAGAACTCCTGGCTGTGGCCAGCGAGATGCTGACTTGGAAAGGTCCAACTGTAATGTGGATACCCTTCGTATGCGTCATACCTGACCTGAACCCCCAAGGCTTCCAACTTCTCCTTCATCAACCTCGCATCGTCCCGTAATGTGTCTGTGCCGCTTTCGGTGATGTATGTTCGTGGTAGTGACTTCAAGTTAGGATGTAACAACGGCGAGATGTACGGGTCTGTCGCAGGGCCGGCATAGGTAGCTGTCCTCGTCAGCACGCCCACCCTGCTTACCATGCATTTACTCACAAAAGAAAGCCTTCATGGCATCTTTAGTATTGACAGTATGCTCGGCATGTTCGTCATAGCTCGTATACCTTCCTTTCAACTGCTCCGGAACCGCATCTGGATGGACCGTGACAGGCACCATACTCACCACCCCTTTCACTTTGTCACCTAGCCCATCATCAACCAATCTCAATGCAGTCGAGAGCGCCATTCCCCCACCGGCAGAAGATCCAATAATGATAATACCTCCTTCGAGATCCGCACGGAGTTCCGACGCGTGAGAAATAGCATATTTGGCAGCCTCAGCACAGTCCTCGTGCGCTGCTGGCCATTGATGCCTGGGAGCAAGACGATACCCGACGCTTACGACAACGAGATTACTAGACTTGGCAATTATACGAGCAATAGCGTCCTCCTGATCGATAGATCCGAGGACCCAACCCCCACCGTGGATGTAGAGCGCTAGGTTCTCCTTGCCATTGGCATTGGGAGGATGGTAAACGCGGAGCTTGTAGTTGGGAGAAGGGGAGCAATCCGTTGTCGTGACGCTGGTGTCGGGACTGGGGAAAGCGAGCTTCGACCCGAGGACAGCGACGAGCGAGTCCCAGCCAGAGATGAGGTTGGATGTTGGTCCGTGAAGACGGGGTACTTGACCAATTTCTTTGCAGAACTATGGAGAAGAAGTTAGGAGATGAGATAGGTAGGCAATGGCAATTGATTGAGAAGCAAGTAGTGTGATTCCTGGAGAGCCATCGACTGAATGAACACTCAGAACCCGACCTGACGTTGAGGTGATCAACTGCAGCAGTAGTATTTGCCGCCTTACTCAGGCGCTGCAATTTCAGGCTCTCTTTTCTTTTGAGGCAGAACACTCCCTTTCCTGGTGAGGTGGTGGGCAACATGCAACTGGAAAAGACAAGGCAAGACCAACCTCCTTCCAAGGCCCTGCATAGATTCGCTCTTCTGTCTCAGTGAGCATTTCAGCAGGCTCAGCGACTTTTGCTTGTCGGTATGATCAGCCAGGGCAGAGAAGGGCTGGGTGTGTCGGGGTCGGGGTACTGGTGTATAAGGTCGCATTGAGTAGATGACCTGCTGCACACCATGCTTATGACCTACCTCTACCGCATGGAGACCCAAGGACTCACCAAACACTAAGTCACGTTCATTCCTGCAAATTGACTACGTGCCAATGAGGTGTGGACTTTCAAGGAAATGAAGAGGATAAAGTCATAATTCCTGGACCCCATCAAACTTAGCCTCGGCCCCTCGGTTAGCCTCAGCCGGCACAATGACTCGACCATAGGGCCCTTTCCCCTAGCGCAATTCCAACCTTCATATTTATTCTTACACAACAAAGTGAGCATCTGATATACCATTTTCTAAGCATATACGTCCAACTCGGTCAAGGAGCAGTTCGTCATGGCAAACCATGCTAATGCCCTCGCCGAGGAAGTACCCTTCAAGAATTTCCCGCCCTGGGTTGTTTCCAAGCTTCGCCCGAAGGCAATAGACCTCATCCGGAAGGTCTACAACTGGGTTGAGACAGAATGCATACCTGCAGAATCGATTGTCAAGGCCCAATTGGCCCAGGGCAAATCTCGATGGGAGACTCCTCCTCTCATTCATGAACTGAGAAAGAAAGCAAAAGCAGCCGGATTATTCAACATCTTCTTACCGGATCACTTCAAGGAATCGCCCGGATTAACGAATCTGGAGTACTCATGCTGTGCTGAGATAATGGGTAGAGTGTACTGGGCCGCTCAGACGATGAATTGCCATGCTCCTGAGACAGGGAATATGGAACTGCTGGCCAAGTTTGCAAGTGAAGAGCAGAAACAGAAATGGCTTAAACCTTTGATGGAAGGTGAAGCAAGTTCAGCTTATTCCATGACGGAGCCAGACCGAGCAAGCAGCGATGCTACCAACATTGCCTGTAGGATCGCCTACGATAAATCCACAAACGAGTATGTGATAAATGGCAGAAAGCTGTATGGTAACGTCCTCTGGAATCAAGACGTCAAGTTTCATATTCTCATGGGCCTGAGTGATCCGGAAAATCCAAACCCCTGGAGACGGCACACAATGATTATCGTTCCTAGAGATACGCCAGGGCACAGGCAGGTACGGAACTTGAGCATTATGGGATACGACCACGCACCCGAGGGACATGGCGAATATATTTACGAGAATGCCCGGGTACCGGCAGAAAATGTCATCTGGGGCGATGGGAGAGCATTCGATATTGCCCAGGGAAGACTTGGGCCTGGAAGAATCCACCACTGCATGAGATTAATTGGCCAAGCCGAAAGGGCCTACGAACTGACCTTGTTGAGAAGTATCGATGAGAGAAAGAAGCCCCGCGGCAAGCTCATTGGGCAATTTGACAGCAACATCGAGAGAATTGCAGAGATGAGAATGCAGATCGATGCTATGAGACTAATCGTTATGAATGCCGCTGATACGATGGATATCCGAGGAAACAAGGCTGGCCGATATGTCATTGCGCAATCCAAGATCATGGTTCCCGAGACACTGGCCAAGATTATCGACGAATGCATGCAGATGTACGGTGGACAAGGCCTTACCCAGCATACCGTGCTGCCCGAGCTTTGGACTTACGCTCGGTTTGTAAGGATTGCAGACGGTCCCGACGCTGCACATCGACATCAAGTGGGACGAGATCAGATCAAGGCAGCACGAAAGGAGAATCTCATTGGCAAACACGAAGCTTACAGGGCTCGGAATAGGGACCTGAGGAAACTATGGAAGATTGAAGGATTGGAAGAGGAGTTCGAATGGGAATACCTGCCGCTTGGTGAAAGCAAGTTGTAAAGCATTGTGTCAATTTGTCGTTTGCGCTGTCTTCGATAGTGGATTACTGTAGGCTGCAAGCCTACGAAATGAAAATTGTATCCCTCCTTGTCTCCAGCCTTGTAACGGATCAATAACCTTCCATCCGCTCGCGGGCAGTCCCCCGTCGAGCTCTGGTTGGCCCGAAGGGCCACCATCAAACGCCGAGGCTAACCCAATGATTTGGAAAAATGTATCCGAGAGCGGGAAGCCTGACTCGTCGCTGGCAGCCAGACCTGGGGTTTCTGACTAGCGGCTTAAACCATCGGTCGAGTTCAACATGGCCATCTTGTATACACGACTCAAGATCTTGCAGGAGTACGAAGAGGCATCCTGCACTCCTCGGCTCGGCACTGCGAAGATTCCCTTTACGGCACCTTCGCTTGCTCCTTGCCTTATATCAGTCCTCCAAAGACTTTCTTTAGAAGTCGGGGTTGGACATTGTTCATTGGGTTAACTTTTCTACTCTCTGAGAAACGTATCACACAATGGCTGACTTCGTGCTTCCAAAATTACACCAACGAGGGCACTGGGGCGCTGCGAATGATGTGACAAGGCGCCGAGAGGCTCCAATACATTCAGAGAGGCATGTCAAGATAATATGTATCGGCGCTGGTGCCTCTGGCCTCCTATTCGCATACAAGTTGCAGAGGAGCTTCCGGAACTTTGATCTTACCATATATGAGAAAAACGAGGAAATTGCTGGGACGTGGTGGGAGAACAAATAGTGAGTATTCCGTTGAGCCTCGCGCATACTAAGAAAATTACTAACTCAGTAACAGTCCAGGGTGAGCTACTATCAATTTTCCTCCAGACGCTGAGATTCTGGGGCTGGGGAACGTTGTGACTGACAATGTCAATATAGATGCGCTTGCGATGTTCCGGCTCACAATTACACTTGGTCTTTCGAGCCCAAGCTGGACTGGTCCGCAGTCTACGCCGGAAGTGGCGAGATTTTCAACTACTTTAACCACTTTTCGGCGAAGTACGGTCTTCGAAAGTACTGCAAAACACATCACCAAGTCATCGGCGCATCTTGGAACAACACTAAGGGCGGGTACGACGTGAAAGTCCAGAATACAATCACTGGCGAAACGTTCTCTGACTACTGCGACATCCTCATCAATGCTGGGGGGATCTTGAATGCTTGGAGATGGCCTGCCATTCCTGGTCTGGAGAAGTACAAGGGAAAGCTTCTTCACACTGCAAATTGGGATCCCAATGTCGACCTGACTGGAAAGCACGTAGGTTTGATTGGGAACGGGTCCTCAGGAATTCAAGTTCTGCCGACGATCCAGCCCCATGTGCGGAAAGTCACCACCTTCATCCGCGAGCCCACATATGTCTCACCTGTACAAGGGCTAGAGCAGCATGTCTTCTCTCCGCAAGAGCTCCATGACTTCGTCCACACTCCGGGAACGCTACTTCAGTATCGGAAGCAGGTAGAGACTGGCTTGAACGGACAATTCAGTCTCTTCTTGAAGGGCACCAAGACCAATCAAGACACCCGGTCCTATATGATCGAGCAGATGAAAAAGAAGCTCAACAACAAGCATCTTGAGCAGCTGCTAATCCCCGACTGGTCCTTGGGCTGCAGACGGCTCACCCCCGGCGTAGGTTATTTGGAATCACTGACAAAGGAGAACGTCCAGGTGGTCTACGGCGGGATTAACGAGATCACAGAGAAAGGTTGTCTGTGTGACGACGGGAATGAGTATCCAGTTGATGTTCTTATATGCGCGACTGGCTTCGACACGACATTCAAACCACGCTTCCCGCTCCTGGGCCCTAGCGGCACCAACTTGCAAGACGAGTGGGCCAAAGAACCAAGGTCATACTTTGGCCTTGCCGCCGCAGACTTCCCCAACTACCTGGTCTTCCTTGGGCCGAACTGCCCGATCGGCAACGGACCTGTACTCTCTGCAATCGAGGTGCAGGCAGACTGGATGCTGGCGGTGATCGACCGATATCAAACATCCAACATCCACAGCATCGCCCCCAAGCGCGAAGCCGTCGACGACTTCATCGCCTGGAAAGACGAATTCATGAAGCGCACCGTCTGGGCTGACCCGTGCAGGAGCTGGTACAAGGCGAATCAAGCCGACGCACCAGTGACGGCGTTGTGGCCCGGCTCGACGTTGCACTACATCGAAGCGCTCTCGGAGGTCAGGTGGGATGACCTCGAGGTCAAGTACAACCGCAATAGATTTACCTGGTTGGGTAACGGGTTCTCGCAGTGTGAGTCTGATCCGACCGCAGACTGGGCGTATTATGTGAGAGAATACGATGACCAGGAGTATCAGTCGAAAGGAAGGAGGAGGGAGGTATTGACAAAATCCGGCACAATAAAGCAGAGGGCTGGTGCCGTTAATTTCACTGGTGATAAAGAGCTGCATGCAAATTTGTAACAGGACATCGGTTTCGAGCTTGAGGCGGGTGGTAATAGAAACAAGCACGAGGGAGAAAAGGGGCACTCTCAATGAACAAGTATTGTGGCTTGCGTCATTCTTGTTGCTGTCTATCTAGAAGTGTGTGTGAGAGAGAAGAGACATGTATTTAAGCGAAGTGATGCAATGCAATGCTTAAAGAGGAAGTGTCCTTAGCTATTCTATCAGAGTGAGTGGCTTCGAATATGTGATATCGATTCATGGTCGGGTAACGGGTTACTTTGAAAATTGCGCTCGAGTTTTGTAAAAAGTATTTGTCCATTCTTACTTCAAATGATGGTATTTAAATGCTTTGGTCGAGATGTCTAGTATATTGAGAAATCAAAGTGATCTATCGTTTACTGGAAGGGATAGCTCCACCTCACCCAGAATGAAGAAATGCCCCCTTTGAACAGGAGGGTAGTCGGCAGGCATGAAGTCGCTGATACAAGAATCAATCAACGCCATTAAAGCAACTAGCATCGCCCGTGAAATGGTTGAACTAAAGCATATCCAGGCAATATGATATCGAGTATTTAGAAGCGAAGGTAGTCCAAGGTAGATAAGAAAAGGGCATATACGAATTTTAACATCGACGGGCTGCTTTCACGCTCTGTCATTGGATCGTATATCCTCCATCCACAACCATTGCGTTTCCACACATGAAGCTGCTCAACGGACTTGCCATGTACACAATGCTATCACCAATCTCTTCCATTGACGCTAGCCTGTTCATCGGCGTTCTCTCGATCTCCCCTTGCATCCCAGGTCCCGCATTCTGCAGTAGCGGGGTAGCTACGTATCTAGTTCGATCAGTCAAGAAACGTCACACAACTTCACATATGCCAATTTATAGGCACCGGGCGGGTTGAGGTTCCCACTCGTTACTCACCCAGGACACATGGCATTTATCCTGATGCCTTGTCTGCAATATGCAACGGCATCTGCTTTAGTCATGCCCACGACGCCATGTTTCGTCGCGGTGTAGCTGACGTTTCCCACACTTGCGTTCGTTCCTATAATGCCATACATGGATGCCACATTTACGATAACCCCTCTGTTCAATCGTGGATTACTGTCAGGAGGACTTCGGTTAGGACATATACTCTCATTCTTGGACATCTTCCTCTGGAATACGTACTCTGGCTCCAGCGGCTCCTGCTTCAACATTGCCCTGATCTCAGCGCGTGAACACAGCCAGACGCCAGTCAAGTTAACATCCACGGTCTTCTGCCAGCTAGCGAGGTCAGAGTCGGCAGACTTCCACGCCGCACCTGCGATCCCAGCATTATTGACGGCATAGTCAACACGGCCAAATCTTTTCACCGTGGTAGATATCGCGTCTTCGACGGACTTCTCTGAAGCGGTGTTGAGCTCTAGGGGTAAGACTTCAAGCCCTGGGTAAGCGCTCTTGAGTTCCGTGGCCGTGTGGTCCAGCGCCTTGATATTCAAGTCACCCAGGGCCAGCTTTCGCACTCCATGGCTTGCGAAGCACTGTGCGGTCGCCCTCCCAATACCTTGGCCCTGTCAGCTTATCCGATGGGATTTGGAATGCCTGGGCAAGCTTGACGTGATTGGGAGCTTACCTGACGCTGCGCCGGTGATGAAGCCTACTCCCTTCAACAACGAGGCCATCACTCCATCGTCCACGAGGCTGCAATGAGCGAGAAGTCAAATCGAGTATCGAGATTGCTCAGTAGTCTCGCTGATTTCAAGGCTCGATGGGCAACGAGAAGCTGTCGGCCCAACGCCTCGAGAGGGGATATCTGATTCGCTATCTAATAATGCCGGATTCCTTGCCTACTTTGAATAAGTGAATGGCACGTTTCCAGAGATCCGCTCTGGATCCATACAGTTGGTGAGAAGACTCTGGCCGGCCAAGGAACTTCCCGGTTGAAATTTCGAATACGAAACATGCCCAGATCTCGACCTGACGGATGGTTGTCGCCGACCCATCCAGAATCCTGGGGACCCCCTGGCTAACATTTTCCGGGCCCACCAATTTCCCCGCCCACTTGCACCCCGTGGAGAAGAGGCCCTCGTGCGCGAGACCAGGGGTCAGTGCACCAGAGTTCCGGGCCTCTATTTTAATTCATCTGCAAGGCAGGCATCAAGCCTGAGGAGCTCGCACAGAGCAACGGGTACTTATCAACGAGCTGCCTCGCTTGTAAGCCAGGATCAGCTTTGTTCTACACTCCTTGCCACCTCCAATTTAGTCTGCTTCCTTTTCTCTTCTACTTCATCAAGCCCAGCCACGCGTTTTGGCAAAGAGAGAATAGGGAGAATACAGGATGACAGTCCCGGCCGACGAGAAAAACATGGGCACCGATACACAAATCGAACGCTCGCATAATGGCGAAGAGATCCAGCAGATTACCGAGAAGCACATCGCCATTCACAATGAGACCTACGACATCGCCGAGACTGCGCTGGGGACCAACCTACCTAAACATTATTACCGCTCGATAGGTTTCATCGGCACAGTCATCGGCCTCTGCCTGGGCAATATCTCAAACTATGCTGGATGGGTCATGCCGTCGAACTCACTACTCATTATTAACAACGACATCGGGCCCTCCGGCAACATTACCTGGGTAGCTCTCGCCTACACCCTCGGACTTACGGTTGGTTTCCTCATCGTAGGTGAGTCTTCAATTCTTCGTTCTCCGTCTCAACAGACTACCCCTGCTTCCAAAACTTGTCCCCCCTCCTCCTCCACTTCCAACCTACACACGTACTTCTTCCAACGCCTCAATAACCTCTAAATTCGTCCAGGTCGATTCAGCGACATCTTTGGAAGGCGTTGGTTTATGGTCGGTGGAAATTTCTTGGGCTTTATCGGTGCTATCATCGGCGCAACCGCAAAGAACGTCGACAGCCTGATCGGTGCCAACTGCCTCAATGGTGTTGCGGGTGCCGTGCAGATCACCTTTGCCGCAGCCATATCCGAACTGGTTCCAAACAAGCACCGGCCCCTGTGGGTTGCTGGCATCTTCTTTTCGTCCTTCCAATTTGCCTGCTTTGGCCCAGTCATCGCACAAGCCTTTGTCACCGGAACGGCCGCATCCTGGCGTTGGAGTTATTATATCAACATCATCGTCGCTGGCCTCGCGGTCATCACTTTGTTCTTGTTCTACCACCCACCTACCTTCGACCATCTGCATGTCAACAGATCCAAAGCCCAGCAAGTCAAACGCCAGGATGCAGTGGGCTTCGTCCTCTTTGCGGGAGGGCTGATCCTGTTTATCATGGGTTTGAATTGGGGCGGCGGGATGTATCCGTGGAAATCCGGACACGTTATCGGCACCATCGTCGTTGGCTTCATCGCACTCGTTGTTTTTGTCCTTTACGATGCATATGTACACCGTGGTGACCCTCTTCTACCAACCCACCTGTTCAAGTCAAAGGGATATCTGGCGATGGTTGTCACAGCCACCGTCGGGAGCTGTGTCTACTACTCAATGAACGTCCTCTGGCCTCAACAAATTGCATTCCTCTTCGGTGGATCCAATATCCACAAAGGCTGGCTGGCGTGTGTTGTCGGGTCCGGAGCTTTGGTGGGTCAGGTCATCGGCGGTGTGCTTTGCCAGTATATCATGAAGAGTCGATACATCTTGATCGGCAGCGCGTTTTCGCTACTCGCTTTTTGCGCCGCCATGGTCTCGATTAACCCTGGGCAAGAGTCCAAGGGGGTCGCATTGATGTTCATGGCCACTGTTTCGCTTGGTGTGTTGGAGTCCTGCAGCCTTGCGCTCGCGCCCTTAGCGCTTCCGACAGAAGACATCGGTGCTGCCCTCGGCGCATTGGGATCAATTCGATCAGGCGGCGCCTCTATTGCGCTGGCGATATACGTAGCCATCCTGAACAATAAACTCGTTGCTTTGGTGCCACCAA
>Ga0105239_10010651_pt1 | contig 10284 bp, 9 predicted proteins | sample KBSC44metaG_FD_92761 | JGI IMG/M metagenome (GOLD analysis project Ga0105239, IMG submission 92761) | Corn rhizosphere microbial communities from Kellogg Biological Station, Michigan, USA - KBS C4-4 metaG | ecosystem: Host-associated > Plants > Roots > Rhizosphere > Soil | place: Michigan, USA...
ATGGCGCGCTTTTCCGTCTTTGATTGAGAAACGGTGCTCATGCGCTTGCTCCATGGCTGGCGGTGTCCTTCGCCGCCTGATCCCGCAGGATGATACGGCCGCGATTGCGCTCGCGCCGGGCGTTGAAGACGACGGCGAGGATGATGACGGTGCCTGATATCGCCATCTGCGTGAACGGCGAAATGCCGATGACCGGAAGGGCGTTCTTGATGACGCCGAGGAAGAGTGCGCCGAGTACGGCACCCGCCACCGAGCCGACGCCGCCGGCAATCGAAATGCCGCCGATGACGCAGGCTGCGACGCTGTCCAGTTCGAAGCCGCTGGCGATATCGACATAGGCGACCGCATAGCGCGACACCCAGAGATAGCCGCTGAGGCCGGCAAGCGAGCCTGAGAGTACAAAGGCGAGGAAACGCGTCCAGCCGACGTCGATGCCGGCATAGACCGCCGCCACCGGATTGCCGCCGCTGGCATAGGTGGAGCGGCCGAACCGCGTGTAGCGCAGCACGAAATACATGATCAGCACGATGGCGATGCCGATCCAGGCGAGCACGGGCAGGCCGAGCAACGGCGTGCGCGGCACGCTGAGGAAATTCGGCGTGAACTGGTGGGCGTTGACCCAGGCGCCACCCGACAGCACGAAGGCCATACCGCGATAGATGGTGAGTGTGCCGAGCGTGACGACGATCGGCGGGATCTCCAGCGCCCAGACGAGATAGCCGTTGATAGCGCCGAGAGCCGCGCCCATGACGATCGCCGTGATCACGAGGACGATCAGCGGCAGATCGGGATAGGCAGCATTCAGCATCGCCACTGCCATGCCGGTAAAGGCAAGATTGGCGGCAACCGACAGATCTATCGATTTCGTCAGGATGACCGTCATCTGCGCCAAAGCGAGGATGATGAGGATCGACGTATCATTGAAGATATTGGCGAGATTGGCGGGCTCGGCAAAACCGGCCGCGCGTGTCGCGAAGCCCGCGATCATCACGGCAATGATGATGGCAAGCAGCGTTTCGCGTCTTTTGAGGATGCGTGGCATCCCGTCCTCCCTATGCGTTGCCCGTGGCGGCGCGCACCAGTGCTTCCGGTGTCAGCCCTTCGCGCTCGAACAGGCCGGCCGACAAGCCCTCTTTCATGACCAGCACGCGATCCGCCATGCCGATGATCTCTGGCAGCTCGGAGGAAATCATGATGATGCTGAGGCCTTCTGCCGCCAGTTCGCTGATGAAGCCGTGCACGGCCGCTTTCGAGCCGATGTCGATGCCTTTTGTCGGTTCGTCGAGAATGATGATCTTCGGTTGCGTCGCCAGCCACTTGCCGATGACCACCTTCTGCTGGTTGCCGCCGGAGAGCGTGCCGACCGGAACGGAAAGGGCAGCGGCGCGAAGATCGAGACGCTCGGCATATTTGCGCGCCAGCGCGAATTCGTTGGCTGCCTTCAGGAAGCCCTTGCGCGAGGTGCGTCCGAGTGAGGGCAGCGACATGTTCTGATAGATCGGCATCGGCAGTGCCAGACCGTGGCGTCCGCGTTCTTCCGGCACATAGACGATACCGGCGCGAATGGCGTCCTGCGGCGAACGGACGTGGATTTCCTGCCCATTGAGCGTCAATCGTCCGGAAAGCGGTTTGGTAATGCCGAAAAGGGACTGACAGAGTTCGGAGCGTCCGGCGCCGATCAGGCCATAGACGCCAAGGATCTCGCCGCGGCGGAGCTTGAAGGAGATGTCGCGAAATTCGGTGCGGTGGCAATAATTTGCGACGTCCAGCACCGTATCGCCAATCGTCACCGAGACTTTCGGGAAAGCGTCCTTGACGTCTCGGCCGACCATCATGCGGACGATCTCGTCCTGCGGCGTTTCCTTGAGCGTGCCGTGCCCGACGGCGCGGCCGTCACGGAAGACGGCGAAATTGTCGGCGATCTCATAGAGTTCGTCGAACTTGTGGCTGATGAACAATATGGCCTTACCCTTGGCCTTCAACCCCTCGACGATGCGGAACAGATCGTCGATCTCCTTTCGCGAGAGGGCGGCGGTTGGCTCGTCCATGATGACGATGCGGGCATCGATCGAGAGTGCGCGCGCGATCGCGACGAGGTGGCGCTGCGCGATGGAAAGATCTTTCAGACGGGTGGAGGGATCGATGGCGCTTTCCAGCGATTCCAGCAGCTGCCTGGAGCGGCTGTTCATCGTCTTCCAGTCGATGGTGCGCCAGGACGTGCGCGGCGCATGTCCGAGAAAGATGTTCTCGGCAACCGTCAGTTCGTCGAAGAGCACGGTCTCCTGATGAATGGCGGTAACGCCGGCATCGATGGCGGCCTGGGCATTGGTAAAGGTCGTCGGCTCACCGTCGATGAGGATCTCGCCTTCGTTCGGGCGGTAGATCCCCGTCAGGATCTTGACGAGGGTCGATTTGCCGGCGCCGTTTTCGCCGATCAGGGCGGTGACCTTGCCGGGGTAGAGAGAAATGCTGACGCCATCCAGCGCTTTGACGCCCGGGAAGATCTGAGAAATGCCGCGCATTTCCAGGATGGCCTGACTGTTCGCGGCTGGTGTGTCCGCTAGGGATCGTTGAAGGACTGTGGTCATCAGCAATGTACCGGATCAATGAAACCAGGTCCGGCGGCTGACGCCGCCGGAGAGCTGCGGATAAGATCTTCGATCAGAAAACCTTGGAGAACTGATCGATATTCGTGGCGTTGTAGACGAACGGATCGGCCATGGCGGCTTCGCCGTTTTCGCCAACCTTGATCTTGCCCATGCGACCGGCATTGATCTCGCTGCCCGGCTTGCCGTCGGTCTCACCCTTGACGAGGCGGTAAGCGATCTGCGTTGCCGAATAACCAAGGTCGATCGGGTTCCAGATCGCGAATTCCTTCGTCGCGCCCGACTTGATGGCGCCAGCCATTTCCGACGGCAGGCCGAGACCGGTCACGTAAACCTTGCCGATCTTGCCGGCATCCTTGACGGCCTGTGACGCGGCCAGCACGCCGACGGTGGTCGGAGCGACGATGACCTTGACTTCCGGATGCGAGGTCAGGAGGCCCTGGGCTTCGCGATAGCTCTTGTCCGAAAGGTCGTCGCCGTAAACAGTGGTTACCAGGTTAAGGCCCGGGAAGTCCTTGAGCTGCTTCTTCATCTCGCCGATCCAGATGTTCTGGTTGGTCGAGGTCGTCGTGGCCGACAGGATGGCGAAGTCGCCCTTGCCGCCGTCAAGATGATCCTTGGCGAGCGTCAGGCACATCTTGCCGATCAGCGCGTTCGAAGAGGGGTTCAGCTGCAGGATGCGGCCGGCCGGCGCGACGCCGGAATCCCAGGAGATGACCTTGATGCCGCGCTGTGTTGCCTTCTTCAGGGCAGGGACGACAGCGTCCGGATCGTTGGCGGAAATGGCGATCGCATCGACACCCTGCGCGATCAGCGAGTTGATCACTTCGATCTGGCCTTCGGCCGTGGTCGAGGTCGGGCCGGTGTAGATCACCTGCACGCCGCCGAGGTCCTTGGCTGCTTCCTGGGCGCCCTTGTTGGCGGCCTCGAAGAAGCCGTTGCCCAGCGACTTCACCACAAGACCGATCTTGATGTCTTTCGCGCTTGCCGTGCCGGCCATCAATGCCGCAGCGAGTGCGACGCCGATCGCCAGTTTCTTTGCTATGTTCATGTTTCTTCCTCCCAAGTTGATAGGTTATGCTCACCCCGCCACAGCCGCGTCCCTTATGCGACCGACGGGGAATCTTCCTCCTCGGCCTCAGCCGAAACGCTTGTAATAATCAGCGATACGCCTGCATCCTCGATCATCCGCACGGTGTCCGCCGAAATGCCGTCATCGGTGATGATCGTCGTTACTTGCTCGAGCGGGCAAAGGATCAGGCTGGAGCGCTGACGGAATTTGCTCGAATCGACCATGAGGATGAGTTCGTCGGCCTGGCGCATCAGCTTCTGCTCGCTCTGGATCAGCAGCCCGTCGGCCTCCATGATGCCGAGCGGGCCGACGCCCTGCGCGCCGATGAACATACGCCGTGCGTAGAAATTGCGTGTCGTGTCGTTGTCGAAGGGCGAGAGAATCAGGCTCTGCTCGCGATAGATCGCGCCGCCCGGAACCGTCACCGTATTTTTCGAATGCTTGACCAGATGTTCGGCGATGGCGAAGGAATTGGTCATCACCTGCAGCCGGAAACCCGAAATGTAATGCACCAGCTGAAAGGTGGTCGTGCCGCCATTGATGATGATGGCGTCGCCCGGATTGCACAATTCAGCGGCCTTGCGCGCAATTGCGCGTTTCTTATCGATATTGACCGCTTCTGAGACACGGAAGGGGCGGCCGGCCAGATTGCCGAGCTGCGGAGGGTGGATCGATTCTGCGCCACCACGGACGCGGCGAATCTTCCCTTGCACATGCAGGGCTGCGATATCACGGCGTATCGTCGCTTCCGAAGCTTCCGTCAGCTCGGAAATATCCTGAATGGTCACCACAGGCTTTTCCTGTACGGCGCTCAGAATAATGCGATGGCGTTCACGTTCGTGCATCGGCTCCTCCTTGTTGGCGGTTATTTCGCAAATATGATAAAGTGTCAATCATAAACGATCATAAACTTGCATATTGCATCGCAGCATTATCGAATATGATCGTTTTCGATTGACAAGGTGACTGTGTGTGAGCGATACCCTGCTCACAAAGAGTGGTACCTGCATGTTCCGGTTCCGCTTGCAAGACTTGATTTCAAGGGAGGATGACATGGCGGCTGACGTTCAGCTTCTGAAGAACCGTTGGGATGATGCATATGCGGCCGGCCTCGATGAGCCGGGCAAACTGCTTTACCGGTCCAACCTGCTTGGCGCCGACAAGCGTATCACCAACTACGGTGGCGGCAACACGTCGGCCAAGGTCATGGAAACCGATCCGCTGACCGGCGAGAAGGTGAGGGTTCTCTGGGTCAAGGGCTCCGGCGGTGATGTCGGCACCATCAAGCTCGATGGGTTTGCCACGCTCTACCAGCAAAAGCTCGATAGTCTGAAGGCCATCTATCAAGGCGTTGCCGATGAGGATCGCATGGTCGGCTTCCTACCGCATTGCACCTTCAATCTCAATGCGCGCGCTGCCTCCATCGATACGCCGCTGCATGGCTTCGTGCCGTTCACCCATGTCGACCATATGCACCCCGATGCCATCATCGCCATCGCCGCCTCGAAGAATTCGCGCGAACTGACACGGGAGATCTTCGGCGAGGAGATCGGCTGGCTGCCATGGCGCCGTCCCGGCTTCCAGCTCGGCCTCGATCTCGAAGCCTTCGTCAAGGCGCATCCGAATGCCAAGGGCGTCGTGCTCGAAAGCCACGGCCTGTTCACCTGGGACAATGACGCCAAAGCCTGCTACGAGCTGACGCTTCAGATCATCAACAAGGCCATCGAAAGGTTTGCCGCCAAGACCGAAGGGAAGACGATCTTCGGCGGTGCGGCCGTCCAGAGCCTGCCACAGGCCGAACGGCGTGCGATCGCTGCGCGGCTGATGCCGGAAATTCGCGGCCGGATCGGCAAGGCGGAGCGTAAGCTCGGCGACTTCGACGATCAGGCTGCCGTGCTCGAATTCGTCAACTCCAGGAATTTGCGGCCGCTCGGTGCGCTCGGCACGAGCTGCCCGGACCATTTCCTGCGCACGAAGATCCGCCCGCTGATCGTCGATTTCGATCCGGCCAAGCCCGATGTCGATGCCGTCATCGCCGGTCTCGACAAGGCGCTGGAAGACTACCGCGCCGATTACGCTCGCTATTACAACGACTGCAAGCACGATAACTCGCCCGCCATGCGTGATCCCAATCCGGTGATCTTCCTGGTGCCGGGCGTTGGCCTGCTGTCCTTTGCCCGTGACAAGGCGACCGCCCGTATCGCCGGCGAATTCTATGTCAACGCCATCAACGTCATGCGCGGCGCCTCCACCGTGTCCGAATATCAGGGCCTGCCGGAGCAGGAAGCTTTCGATATCGAATACTGGCTGCTGGAAGAGGCAAAGCTGCAGCGCATGCCGAAGCCGAAGAGCCTTGCCGGCAAGGTTGCCTTCGTCACCGGCGGTGCCGGCGGTATCGGTCGCGCCACGGCGGCGCGTCTGGCCGGCGAGGGCGCCTGCGTGGTGCTGGCGGATATCGATCACGCGGCACTTGAGGGGACGCACGAGGATTTCGCCAAGAAATTCGATGCCGACACGGTGCGTAGCGTCAAGCTCGATGTCACCAAGGAAGACGCTGTCATTTCCTCCTTTGCCGAGGCCTGCGTCGAATTCGGCGGCATCGACATTCTGGTATCCAACGCCGGCATCGCCTCCTCGGCGCCGATCGAAACCACCGAGCTTTCGATGTGGAACCGCAATATCGACATCCTCGCGACAGGCTACTTCCTCGTTTCACGGGAGGCTTTCCGGCTGTTCCGTCGGCAGAACCTCGGCGGCAATGTCGTGTTCGTCGCCTCGAAGAATGGCCTTGCTTCATCGCCGAATGCGGCGGCCTATTGCACGGCCAAGGCCGCCGAGATCCATCTCGCACGTTGCCTGGCGCTGGAAGGTGCCGAAGCCGGCATTCGCGTCAACACGGTCAACCCGGATGCCGTCCTGCGCGGTTCGAAGATCTGGAACGGCGAATGGCGCGAACAGCGGGCGGCCTCTTCGAAGATCGAGGTGGACGAACTCGAGGAACATTACCGCAAGCGCTCGATGCTGAAGCTCAACGTCTTTCCGGAGGACATTGCCGAGGCGATCTACTTCCTGGCTTCTGACCTTTCCGCCAAGTCGACAGGCAATATCATAAACGTCGACGCCGGCAACGCCCAGAGCTTCACGCGGTAATGGATACGCTCTCCCTTCTCCCCAACGGGGAGAAGGTGGCCCGAAGGGTCGGATGAGGGGGCGCGGCAAAACGCAGTTTTATCTTTCGCTGGTGCTCAAGATACTCGTCGCTGCGCTCCTCATCCCCCTCATCTGCCCGTTGGGCATCTTCTCGCCGCTGGGGAGAAGAGGAGGCCGCACGATCGAAACGCTGTAACATTTCGAATGACGTATCTGGGAGGAAAGAATGGCCGAGTTTAGAATTGCGCCTGATCTGGTCGCTGCCGAAAACGACAAGCGCGCCGCTGCGCTCAAATCCGATTACGAGGCGCTGGGCGCCGCGATCGCCCGCCGTGGCGTCGATATCGAAGCCGTGACGACGAAGGTCTCCGAATTCTTCGTCGCCGTCCCGTCCTGGGGTGTCGGCACCGGCGGCACGCGCTTTGCCCGCTTTCCGGGAACGGGCGAGCCACGCGGCATTTTCGACAAGCTAGACGATTGCGCCGTCATTCAGCAATTGACGCGCGCAACGCCCAAGGTCTCGCTGCATATCCCTTGGGACAAGGCGGATCCCCGCGAATTGAAGGCGAAGGGCGATGCGCTCGGCCTCGGCTTCGATGCCATGAATTCCAACACTTTCTCCGATGCGCCCGGCCAGGCGCATTCCTATAAGTTCGGTTCGCTCAGCCATGTCGATGCCGCAACCCGCGCCCAGGCCGTCGAGCACAACATCGAATGTATCGAGATCGGCAAGGCGATCGGCTCGAAGGCGCTGACCGTCTGGATCGGCGACGGTTCGAACTTTCCCGGACAGAGCAATTTCACGAGGGCATTCGAGCGCTATCTCGCCTCCATGGCGGATATCTACAAGGCGCTGCCAGATGACTGGCGGCTGTTTTCCGAACACAAGATGTATGAGCCGGCCTTCTATTCCACAATTGTACAGGATTGGGGCACCAACTACCTGATCGCGCAGACACTGGGCCCGAAAGCCCAATGCCTCGTCGACCTCGGCCATCACGCGCCGAACACCAACATCGAGATGATCGTCGCGCGCCTCATCCAGTTCGGCAAGCTCGGCGGCTTTCACTTCAACGATTCCAAATATGGCGATGACGATCTCGATGCCGGCGCCATCGAGCCCTACCGCCTGTTCCTCGTCTTCAACGAGTTGGTCGATGCTGAACGGCGCGGCGTCAACGATTTCAATCCGGCGCACATGATCGACCAATCGCACAATGTCACCGATCCGATCGAGAGCCTGATTTCCAGCGCTAACGAGATCCGCCGCGCTTATGCGCAGGCGCTGATCGTCGACCGAAATGCGCTGGCCGACTATCAGGATGCTAACGACGCGCTGATGGCGTCGGAAACGCTGAAGCGCGCCTATCGCGCCGATGTCGAGCCGATCCTCGCCGAAGCCCGCCGTCGCGCCGGCGGCGCCATCGATCCCGTCGCGACCTACAGGGCAAGCGGCTATCGCCGCAAGGTTGCCGGCGAACGACCGGCCTCGGTTGGCGGCAGCGGCGGGATTATCTGAGGACCTTATAGTTCCGGTGGATTGGCGAACGGATCGAGCGAGCGAACATCCATTAACTCGAAGTGTCTCAGGTTCCGGGTGAGAACCGTGTAATCATGCCGCAGCGCCGTTGCGGCGATGGCTGCATCTTCGAACCCAGGGTTTCCGCCACGCCCGACCGCCTGGTCGAACAGGCGACCGGCGATGCGGGCCGTTGCCGCGTCGAACGCCAGGATACGTTCGCCATAGAGATGGAGGACGAGCGCGAGCCATTCGCCAAGCAGACTGGCTTTCTGGCTGGCACCTGTTCGATGGGCCTTCGCGATCCCAGTTTCTATTTCAGCGACGGTTATCGCGGATAGGAAAAGCCGATCGGCATTGGCCGCAACCCATGCCCGAACCGTTTGTGACAGTAAGTCTTGCGCACGCAGCGGCGATGTCGCGGAAATGATGTTCGTATCCAGAAGATACATCAGATATCGTTATCGCGCAGCAGTCGGCCCGGCTTGCGCACGGGCAGGTCGTCATCTTCCAGCGGTGCATTGGTTAGCAACCAACCAAAGGACGGAACCTGCTTCAGCTTTTGATATTCGTCATAGGAAATGATGACGGCGGTGCGTTCGCCATGGCGGGTGATGACGGCCGCATTGCCGCTGAGAGCGTCATCGACAACGGCGGAAAGTGTTGCCTTCGCGTCCTTCAACTGAATTTCTCTCATAGGTCACCTATATGACTAGTGTAGTCATAATATGGGCCCCACCTCTTGCTCCGTCAATATTCGAACTCAATAGCCAAGCGCGATGCCATCCTTGCGGTGGTCGGATCCGCCGAGCAGGATGCCGCGCTCGTGATCGATCATGATCGCTTGCGCACCGCCGATCGGCTCGTCCGCCCATTCGACGACATGGCCGCGGCGTTCGAGATTTCGCTTGGTTTCTTCCGATATCGTCGGCTCCAGCGACAGCTTGCCGCCGAAGCAGAAGCTGCGTGGCTGGTCGCTTGCCTGCTGCGGATCGAGATCGCGGTCGAGGATCTGGGTCAGCATATGGGCATGGCCAGCCGCCTGATATTGCCCGCCCATGACGCCGAAGCTCATGCGCACCTTGCCGTTTTCCATCAGCATCGCCGGGATGATCGTGTGGAAGGGCAGTTTGCCGGGGCCGATGGCGTTTGGATGGCCCTGCTTGACGACGAAACCGGCGCCGCGGTTTTGCAGCAGGACACCCGAGCGCGGGGCATAGATGCCGCTGCCGAAGGCCATGAAGACCGAATTGATCAGTGAAATGGTGTTGCCATCGCGATCGACGACGGAGACGTAGACGGTGTCGCGATGCGTCGGCCCATCCCAGATTTTGGCATCGGCGGCGCGCTCGAGGCTGATCTTTGCCCTCATGGCCGCGACCGAGTGCTCCGACAGCAGTTCGTCTATGTCGAAGGTCAGGTAATCGGGATCGCAGATCAGTTGATCGCGCATGGCATAGCCCGCCTTGGTCGCTTCGGCATGCAGGTGGATGCGATCGGCTTCGGAAAGCTTCGGGTCGCGAAGATCGAAACCGTCGAGGATGCGGGTGATCAGCAACGCCGCAAGGCCCTGACCGTTCGGAGGGCATTCCAGAAGATCGCAGCCGCGGAACTTGCCGGAGATCGGCTTGGTCTCGAACGCCTTGTAGTCGGCGAAATCGCTTTCCTCGTGCAGGCCGCCCAGCGATTTCAGAAGCGCGGTGATCTCCTCGGCCACCGGGCCGCGATAGAAGGCGTCGCGGCCATCCCTGGCGATGGCCTTCAGCGTCGTGGCGAGTGCGGGATTGGTGACGCGTTCACCCGTTCTCGGCGCTCGGCCGTTCGGCAGGAAGTAGGCGGCCGAATCCTGATATTTGGCGACGCGGTCGCTGTAACGATGCCAGTCGAGTTCGACACGCGGCGTGATGCAATAGCCGTCTTCCGCGGCGGCGATGGCC
>Ga0105239_10010652_pt1 | contig 10284 bp, 5 predicted proteins | sample KBSC44metaG_FD_92761 | JGI IMG/M metagenome (GOLD analysis project Ga0105239, IMG submission 92761) | Corn rhizosphere microbial communities from Kellogg Biological Station, Michigan, USA - KBS C4-4 metaG | ecosystem: Host-associated > Plants > Roots > Rhizosphere > Soil | place: Michigan, USA...
GCTGCACGCGGGCGGCGGCCGCGCGCGCGGCGACGCCGCCGTGCCCATGTTCCGGACGTTCTTCAATTATCTGGATCGGGGCCCCGAGCGCCTGGAGGTGGGCGCGCTTCGATTCGAGCCGCGGTTCGCCCGGCGCCCCGTGCCGAAGTTCGATCTGACCATCTACCTCCACGACTGGGGCCACCGCATGGACCTCGAGCTGGTCTACCCGCCTGATCGCTACGACCGGCGGACCATCGCCGCGCTGGCAGGCCAGATCGAGCAGGTACTCGAGCAGGTCACGGAGACACCCGAGCTGACCCTGGACGCAGTTCGGCTGGAGCGGCCCCCGATCCCACAGGTGCCGGCGGCCCTGTCAGCGCCGCCGGAGTTCGAGGAGGCGGCGGCCATTCATGCGGCGTTCGTGGCGAACGTGCGGGCGCGGCCCGCAGACCTGGCGATCGCCGACGAGCGCGGGGGGCTGACGTACCGCGAGCTGGCGGGCCGCGCCGGGCAGGTCACGGCCGCCCTGGAGGCGGCCGGACTGCGGCCCGGCCACCGCGTGGCGATCGCCGGCTCGCGCGACGCCTGGTTCGTGGCCTGCGTCATCGGTGCGCTCGAAGCCGGGTGCATCTTCACGGTGCTCGATCTCGGCACGCCGCCGTCGGTGCGACAGGCGGTGCTCGATACGTTTCAGCCGGACCTCACGCTAGATCCCCACGGCCAGCTGGGGAGCCCCACGACGACGCGTGTTCAGGCGGGCACGGGGACGTTCGCGTTGGCGCGGCGGTCGGCGCGGCCGCTGGTGGGCCTGTCACGCGGCAGCGACGCGTACGCGCTGTTCACCTCGGGCACCAGCAGCCGCAAGAAGGGGATCCTCGGCACGCACGCCCCGGTCGTCAGGTTCCTGACCTGGCAGGCGCGCGCGTTCGGCCTGACCGAGCAGGATCGCTTCGCGTTGCTGGCGGGCCTGGGACACGATCCGATGCTGCGCGATCTGTTCGCTCCGCTGTCCCGCGGCGCGGCCTTGTACGTCCCCACCCAGACCACGCGCGACGATCCGCGTCTGCTGGCGGCATTTCTGAACCGCAACCGCGTCACCGTCCTGCACATCACCCCACCGCTGGCGGCAAACCTGACCGCCGTGGGCGAGAAGCTGCCGGCGGTGCGCCTGATCTTCTGCGGTGGCGACCACCTGTCACCCGAGCAGGCCCAGCGCCTGTTCGACGTGGCGCCGAACGCTCGGCTGGTGAACGGGTACGGCCTGACGGAGACGCCCCAGATCATCGTCTGTCACGAGGTCGACCGCGCGGCCCGCCTGGCCAGCATTCCCATCGGCCTGCCCATCGCGGGCGCGCGGGTGAACGTCGAGACCCGCGCCGGTGCTTCCTGCGCGACGGGCGAGCTGGGCGAGATCGTCGTTTACGGCGCTCACGTCGCCAAGGGCCTGCTGACGGTGGAGGGCCTGTCCCCCCTTGGCGGGGAACGGGGTTTCCGCAGCGGCGATCTCGCCCGCCGCGACGCCTGGGGTCGCATTCATTGCCTGGGTCGACGCGATCGCGAGCGCAAGATCCGAGGCTTTCGCGTCCTGCTGGACGAGGTCGAGGAGGCGTTACGGGCCGTGCCCGGCGTCGAGCGAGCGCGCACCGTGGTTCGCGACGACGGGGGCGCCGAGCGGCTGGCCGCCTTCGTCGTCGCCGACCGTTCGCGGACGTCCGAGGCGCACATCCGTATGGCGCTGGCCGCGCGCATGCAGGCGGCCGCCGTCCCCAATCAGGTGATCATCCTGGAAGCGCTGCCGCTGTCGCCGAACGGCAAGGTGGACGATGCGGCGCTCGCCCAGTGGGATCTTTCCACGGCTTCCGGCGCCCGGGCGCCTGCTATCGAGGCGCGGACGCAGACGGAGGATCTCATCATTCGCGTGTGGCAGGACGAGCTGGGGACGCCCGCCATCGGTATCGCGGACAACTTCTTCGAGCTGGGTGGGGATTCGATTCGCGCGGTGGCCGCCCTGTCCCGTCTGAGCGCCCAGCTGGGCACGCCGATCGCCGTCGAGATGCTGATGCGGAACCCCACGCCCGCCACGCTGGCGAGCGCCTTGCTGTCCCACGCGCGCCACCTGGAAGAGCCGCTGGTGGTCAAGGTCAATGAATCTGGGTCGCGGCCCCCGCTGTGGATGTTCCATCCCATCGGCGGGCACGTGCTGTTCATCCGCCGGCTGGGGGCCGAACTGGGGGCCGACCAGCCCCTGTTCGGGGTGCAGGCGCGCGGTCTGGACGGCGTGCAGCCGCCGATCGACTCGATGGACGAACTGGTGGCCCTCTATAGCGGCCTGGTGCGGCAGCATCAGAGCTGTGGTCCCTACTTCCTGGGTGGACCGTCGTTCGGTGGCCGGATCGCGTTCGAGGTCGCGCAGCAGCTGCGGCAAGAAGGCGAGCCAGTCGCCATGATCGCGATGTTCGATAGCTATGCTCCTGGCTTCCCGGTGCTCGCGCCTCATCATCGTCTGTGGTCCCGCCTGGAGCGGCATCGCCGCCGCTGGCCGTGGCTGGTCCCGGAGCGCCCGCTGACGGCGCTCCGCCATTGGCTGGGCCGGTCCGGGCAAGCGGAGGGACGGCAAGACGGGGGCGGCCCCGATTACCTCGATGACCTGGATCCTCACCGGGGCGCGCTCGAGCGCAGCGTGCGCGAGGTCATCGCCGCCAATCAGCGCGCCGCGAAGAGCCGGTCCACCGCCTATTACGACGGGCGGGTCACCCTGTTCCGCGCCGAGATCCAGCCGGTGGAGGATTTCAAGGCAGACTTCTCGGACGTGAAGAACGGCTGGGCACGGTACGCGCGAGAGGTGACGGTCGATGTCGTGAAGGGCACCCATCATCACATCATGGATTTTCCGGCCCTGACTCAGCTGGTGGCGCAGTTCAAGGCGCGCCTCGAGGAATGCCGCCTCTCTGGAGCCACCTTTCGATGACGGCCACATGAGAAAATGACGCCCAGGACGCAATGACCCCCCCGAAGGAAAAGACGGCGAGGAACGCAATGACGGCACCGCTGCAGCGGCTGCGCAAGCTGAAGGAGCGCGCGCGCATGGCCGTGACCGCGGGGGTGCAGATGGGGCGCTCATGGCTGTCGCCCCCTTTTCACCGGACGGCCGTCTCGGGTGAGGCCGCCAAGGCGGTCGAGGAGTGCACGCGCTGGATGGACGACTACTTGGGCCAGCCGCACGCCCAGTTGGGCCGAAAAGGCGAGATCTGCCCGTACATCAAGGCGGCCATGCGCAAGGACCGCGTCGGCTACCGATGCTACGACGCGGTCACGGCCATCAGCGCCCGGGAGATCGCCGACATCTTCGTGCGTGAGTCTGTCGCGCTCGAGCGCCTGGTCGACCCGCGGGACGAGGACGCCGACTTTTCCGCGCTGTGCGTGCTATTCCCGCGCATGCGACCAGCCGACTTTCCGAACATGGCCGCGGCACACCAGCGAGCCAAGGGAGCGCTGATGAGCCGGGGCATCATGCTGGCGGTGTTCTATCCCGGCTACGAGAAGCAGGCGCTCTACAATCCGGACTTCAAACTGTACCAGTCTCCCTACCCTGTCGCGGCGCTGCGGCCGATGGCCATCCGTGACATTGCCTTCCTCGAGTACAACCGGGAAGCTTTCGCCGAGTATCGCCGCCGGTTCGGGCCGGAGTTCGCGGCCGGCAAGGTCTCGAACACTTTCGGCCACGTCGATCGCTACTGCGACGCGGAGAAGCGCTTCCCGCCCTGACGCGCCCGGCGGCCGCCTCTTCTCCCCGTTCGAATCGGCGGTGGTTGCGGGACGGCCTGGCGGGCCTATCTTTGCGCCTGCAGGTCGTCGGCTGGCGCGAAAACTCATGAGAAAGATGTGCCCCGGCGCCATCGTTTGTCATTCTCCAGCCGACACAGTGATGAAATCGATGCTCCCTCAGCTGGGTACGTCCCTGGCATTCGGACGCCTCCGCCGCCCGAAGGCTTGGACGTGAAGATCGCGATCGCCCTGTTCGGCATTCCGCGTGGCGCCGAGGTGACCATGCCCGTCATCGCCGAGAACATCATCGGTCCCTGTCGGGACAGCGGCCAGACACGGATCTTCTTTCATCTGTACAAGCAGGACCGTGTGACGAACGCGCGCTCCGGCGACAACGCGGTGATACCGCCCGCCGCGTACGCGCCGTTCGAACGTTTCGAGGGGGAGCTGGAGCCGCCGGATATTTGCCTCGGCCGCTGGCATTTCGACGTCGTCAGGGGTTTCGGTGATCATTACCGTGACGACTTTCAATCGATCCGGAACCTACTCCACCAGCTTCATTCCTTGCGCCGCGTTACCAGGGCGGTCAATGCCTGGCGGCCGGACGTCGTGGTGTTCATTCGGCCCGATCTGCTGTACCACCAGCGTTTGAGCGCAGCGGCCATCGCCTCGGCCGGTCGCGACGAGCTGTACTGCCGGATACCTGATTGGCAATGGTGGGGGGGCTACAACGATCGCTTTGCCGTCTGCGGCGCGCGTGCGGCCAGCGCGTACGGGCGCAGGGCGGAGGTCGCCATCGAGTTCTCGCTTCGCACGGGGCGGGCCCTCCACGCGGAGCGACTGCTGCGCTACGCCCTCCGACGGGAGAGGGCCGCCGTCCGTCTGACGGGGATGCGGGCCAGCCGGGTGCGCATGAACGGAAGGGTCGTCGACGAGGACTTCTCGTGGAGCCGGACCGTCGGGTCGGTCCAGCGCGCTTTCGAGCTGAACTGGTTGAGAGCCCGGACCGAATATCTGGGCGAGGCAGACACGGCCGCCGACGGCCCTGGCGGCACATCGCCAGCGGCTTTTCGGATTGACGTCACGCCATGACGGACCCTAAGCTGATCCGAGCAGTGACGGAATCGTTCTCAACATCGCGCGTTTGGCACGTAAAGATATCCCTGGTCGCCGAATGTATTGTTCGTTACGGCGTGCAACGTCGCCAAGTTTGCCCATGTTGTGTTCACGTTTGATCGCGGCCTGGAGATCGGCCCGATGACGAGCAACGAACCCGATCCGTCACGGGCTGGCGTCTCCATCGTGCTGGCGACCTACAACGGGTCCCAGTACTTGCCCGAGTTTCTGCGTTCTGTTCGCGCTCAGACCTGGCCCGAGTTCGAGCTGATCGCCTCCGACGATGGCTCGCAGGACGACACCACGGCCATCTGCCGCGAGCAGGGCCCCCCTCACACGACGGTGCTGGCCAACAGCTCTCGGCTGGGGGTGGTGGGCAACTTCTCTCGCGCCATCGCGGCGGCCCGTCACGACTACCTGGTGTTCGCCGACCAGGACGATGTCTGGCTGCCCGGGAAGATCTCCGAGCTGATGCGGGCCATGGGCGAGGCCGAGGCGCGCCATTCTCGCGAAACGCCGCTGCTGGCTTTCTCGGACCTGACGCTGATCTCCGAGTCGGGCGCCACGCTGGTTTCCTCCTTCTTTCGGACGTCCCTCAAGTCCCCGCGCTGTTCGAGACCCATCGATTTCCTGATCAACAACCACATCCCTGGCTGCGCCATGCTCGTCAACCGCGCCCTCATCGAGCGGGCCATGCCCATCCCGGACGGGCTGCGGCTGCACGACTGGTGGTTCGCGCTGGTGGCCGCCTCGCTGGGGAAGATCGTCTACGTGGACGAACCGCTGGTCCTGTACCGCCAGCACGCGAGCAATGCGGTCGGCGCCCCCCTTCCCCGGACCTGGCATCGTTCGCTCACGCGCGGCTTGCGGCACCCGTATCGCTCGATTTCCAAGAGCTGGGCGTCGCTGTCCCGCCAGGCGACTGGCGCCCGGGTCGCCGTCGAGCAACTGGTCCAACGTTATCGGAACGAGCTCGATGCGGACGACTACCGCGCGTTGCAGCCTTTCCTGAGCTCCGGCCAGTACTTCCACAGGATCAGGGCCCTGGCCGGCGCCCGTATTGGAGAGACCCGCGCCCGTTCGCTCGTCGTCGGCCTGCTGCTGTGAAGTGCCGTGAGCTCGAAGAAGACGGTCGCCGCTCTGTATCTGGTCCAGGCGGCACAGCACCTGGCTCCCCTGGCGACGCTGCCGTACCTGACGCGCGTCCTGGGCCCGGACAACTTCGGAAAGCTGGGCTTCGCGCAGGCATTCAGCCAGCTGTTCGTGCTGGTGACCGACTTCGGCTTCAACGTGACGGCGACGCGGAAGATCGCGATCTGCAGGTCCGATAAAGGAGCGGTCTCCGGGATCTACTGGAATACCCAGTTCGTGAAGGCGACGCTTGCCATCGCCTGTGCCACCACCATGCTGCTGCTGGCACGCCTGGTCCCCAGCCTGAGAGGCGATTTCGTCTTGATCAGCGTGGCAGCGACCAGCTTGCTGGCCTCCGTCCTCTCGCCGGTGTGGCTGTACCATGGCCTGAATCGCCTGGTCGAATTCAGCAAGATCACCGTGGCCGTCAGGTTGTCAGGCATCGCGCTGACGTTCCTGACTGTCCATTCGTCGCAGGACTACATCCATGCCGCCATGATCCAGTTCATGTTGCCGGCGGTGGCGGGGACGATCCTCACCACCCGGGTGTTCCGGCAAGGCACCGTCGACATGCGGATCCGCAGGATCACACGCGCGGACGCCGTTCAGGCGCTACGAGACGGATTCCATATCTTCTCCGGGTCTGCGTTGACGGTGGTCTTCACCTACGGGAATGCCATCGTGCTCAAGTTCTTGTCGGGCGATGTGCAGGTGGGGCTGTACGCGGCGTCGGAGAAGCTCCTCACGCCCATGCGGCAGGCGTACGCGCCCCTCACCCAGGCGTATTTCCCCAACGTGTGCGAGAAGTACGCGTCGGGCGAACGCGCCGGGGCCGTGCGGATCATCCGGAAGATTTCCCTGGCGTACGCGGCCCTCGGTGTTCTCGCGGTTGCGGGGGTCTGGGTCCTGGGGCCCTGGATCTTGCCGATTGTCTTTGGCCGAAAGTACGCCGGGAGCATGGGGATCGCGTCGGTTCAGGTGATCACCCAGGTGGTCGTCAGCGTCGGCATGATTGAAACGACGTTGATCCTGATCCCCGCGGGCCGACAGGAGGTGATCAAGTGGGTCTACCTGCTGGCGGCGCTGGTTCACCTCACGTACACCTATTTTCTGGTGCGGAACTTTCAAGCGATCGGTACCGCAGTATCCGCGCTGATGACCGAGGTCGTGATCGTCACGGCGTTCGCCCTGGTCATCAGGCGGCAAGGTCTGCTCGTCGCCGGCCCGGGCCCGGCTGCTTCGACCGACCTGCCCCGTCCCGCTGTGAGCTGACGGCCCGCCACGACGTCACCAAACCGTGCTGTGCGATGGTTACCCATGGCGGACTGCGCACCCAGGGCAATGGCAAATACATATTTCCGGCGCTCACCAATGTCCTGCCGCCGGTAATTGATTGCTGGAACCCGCGCGCCGCCCGACGCGAGCCACCGTGCCGTCGATTTTTCCCGCATACACCGCTCTGGAATTTGTTGTGACCCCCGACGGGGTCGACTAAGGTGCGCCCCCCGTGGCGCGAAACATTCTCGTCGCTGGGCGGGTGAATGTTTCGGATGCCGGACATATTGAAGTGCAGGTCGGTTTACGGTTGCTGACCCGTTAACAACCCGTTGCCGAGGAGTCAAACTTCGGCGCCGACGAGAAATTACCTTGATTGCCGGGTATGCCGACGGTACGACTGTCCACCGTCGGACTTAAGCAGTAACGCCAGGAGGATTGGGATGCTGGAGAAATATTTGGTGGGGTCGTGAGGTCATGCTACGTCGCTATCAATTGACTATCGGGGCGACGTCGCGCTTGGTCGACGCCGCCATCGTCGCAGTAGCCTGGCTGGCGTCGTTCGGTCTTCGCTTTCACTCGCCCATCATCGAGGTCACGAAGGGTTTTCCCCCCTTCGCCAGCTACGCGGCGCTGACGCCGCTCATCGTGGTGCTGTGGGCCCTGATCTTCGACGCGCAGGAGGTCTACAAGCCGCAGCGTCTGCTGGGCTCGCGGTCCGAGTCGGCACGCCTGCTGCGCGCCCACCTGCTGGCGTTGCTGTCGTTCATCGCCCTCACCTACGTGTTCAGCGAATACCGCTACTCGCGCGGGGTGGTGCTGTACTTCGGGCTGATCGGCGCGCTGGCGCTGCTGGCCGGCCGCATCTTCCTGAGGGTGTTCTTCCGATTGCTCCGGCGGAAGGGTCTTCGCTCGCGCAGCGTGCTGGTGATCGGTGAGGGAAAGTCGGTCGAGCTCCTCATCAGCAAGATGTCGCGCTACCCGGAGCTCGGTCTCGACATGCGGGGGGTCCTGATCGCCCCTGGGTCACAGGCTAGCCAGGTCGCCGGAATTCCGGTGCTGGGCGAGTTCGGCGACGTTGCCGAGGTGGTGGCCAGGGCGAAGATCAACAAGGTGCTGGTGGCGCTGTCACGCCAGCAGTGGTCGGCGCTGGATTCGATCATCGACAAGATTCAAGACGAGACGGTCGACATCCAGATCGTTCCGGATCTCCACGAATACGTGACGATCGGCTGCGAGGTCGAGGACTTCGAGGGCATCCCCATCGTCAGCCTCAACGAATCGCCGCTGCTGGGGCTGCGTGCCCTCGCCAAGCGGCTGACCGACATCGCGCTTTCCGCCGTGGCGCTGGTCCTGCTGTCACCCCTGCTGGCGGTGATCGCTGCCGCCGTGAAGGTGACCTCGAAGGGCCCGATCTTCTACCGGCAAGAGCGGATGGGCCTGGATGGCCATACGTTCCCCATGTACAAGTTTCGCTCGATGCGGGTCGACGCCGAGGCGCATACGGGCGCCATCTGGGCCAGGAAGGGCGATGACCGGCGCACCCCGATCGGTGCGTTTCTTCGCGCCACCAGCCTCGACGAGCTTCCGCAGTTCTGGAACGTCCTGGTCGGTGACATGTCCCTGGTGGGCCCCCGTCCCGAGCGGCCCGTCTTCGTCTCGCAGTTCCGGGGCAGTGTCATGCACTACATGCTCCGCCACAAGGTGAAGGCGGGCATCACCGGTTGGGCCCAGGTGAACGGCTGGCGGGGCGATACGTCGCTCGACGAACGCATCCTGTGCGATCTTCATTACATCAAGAACTGGTCGTACCTGCTGGACATCAAGATCCTGTTCTTGACGGTGTGGAAGGGGTTCATCAACCGGAATGCCTATTGAACGGCCGGTGACGACGCCCCTTCCCCCCGCGGGTCGCGACTGATCATGCGCGTTCTGATCGTATCGACCATCTTCCCGTTTCCCCAGGATTGTGGGAAGGCGCGGGTCCTCGGTGGCCTATGCCGCTTCCTGTTACAGGCGCCCCAGGTCGAGAGCCTCTCGTATTTTCAAATTTCCCGCAGGCCTTCTGACCAGCAAGACAAATTGCCGGTCCGGTATTTCCACGCCGCCAGCCCGCGGATGACGGAGGTGATGCTGAACCTGACCCGCGGCCTGCTGCGTGGTCAGTTGCCCACCCTGCAGGAGGCGATGACCCACGCGTCGGAGGCGCGCGCCGCCTTGTTCCGGGTCATCGAGCAGGAGAAGCCCGATCTGGTCATCGCCGACACCATCCGCGCCGGCCAGTACCTGACAGGCAGCGATCGTCCGCCGGCACGCTACTTCCTCTACCTGGATGATCTGTTCTCCGTGCGGTACGAGCGCATCTTGAAGGTGTTGCGGAAGTTCCCCGGTCGCGCCGTCGATCCGTTGGGGAACTTCGCGGCCTTCATCCCGCGGATCCTCCGGCCCCTCACCGAGAATCGGATATCTCTGCGGGCGTTGCTGCAGTACGAACGGCGCGCGGTGTTCGCCCGCGAGATCGGAATGATCCGTCACTTCGAGCGCTGCTTCTTGATCAATCCCGCCGAGGTCAGCCTGCTGCGGGAGCGCTCGGGGGCCGACAACGTCTATCAGCTGAAGCTGCTCACCGACCCCGCGGAGAACCAGGCAGAGTACGTCGGTTCGTCGCCGTATTTCGTCTTCTTGGGCGACCTGCAGCTGCCGCACAACCACCTGTCCATCCTGAACTTCGTGCGGGATGGGGCCGAGCTGCTGTCCCGCGCCTTGCCCGGGTACAAGGTTCTGATCGTCGGCAAATCAGCCCGGCCCGAGCTGGTCGAGGCGTGCGCGCCGTACCCGATGTTCGAAGTGCGCGGCTTCGTACCCGACCTGCGTTCGGTGATGAACGGCGCGCGGGGCATGCTGGCCCCCTTGCTGTTCGGCAGCGGCGTCAAGATCAAGACCCTGGACGCCTTGCGCCTGGGGGTGCCGCTGGTGGCCAGCTCGTTCGGGGTGGAAGGACTGGATCTTCAGCCC
>Ga0105239_10010653_pt1 | contig 10284 bp, 4 predicted proteins | sample KBSC44metaG_FD_92761 | JGI IMG/M metagenome (GOLD analysis project Ga0105239, IMG submission 92761) | Corn rhizosphere microbial communities from Kellogg Biological Station, Michigan, USA - KBS C4-4 metaG | ecosystem: Host-associated > Plants > Roots > Rhizosphere > Soil | place: Michigan, USA...
GGGATGTATGTCGTGGCGCCCATCCCCCATAAAAGGACCGCCGACATCCTCCATACCCTCCCGATGTCCAAATTCCTCATGATCGACCGCTATGAACCCATCGGCGGCGACTTCTCACACATAACCCAGGAATTTGAACGCTCCTCCTATGAAGCATTCAGCAAGCTCAGCAGTACCATCAAGGCCTATAAGGGCATGGTATACTACTACCGCCCTTCCTCCGATACGCCGATCGAAATACTCAACGCCTACAAGAAATTCGTAAAAGACTACAAGATCAAAAGCACCATCGCTACCACCTACGAGCCAGGCTCGATCCAAAAAGGATACGTATACTTTACTATCAATAATACCGAGCTTTGGGCCATGCTCAAGGACTGCATAGCAAAAGGCCTGACACTCGGAAAAGACGTTGGCATCCTCTCACATAACGACGACCTCGTCAAGGAGATCATCTGCAACGGGATCACCACCTATTCGGCAGACTTTAAATACATGGCCGAAAGAGCCGCAGAATTTGTCCTCCGCCGCGAGCCGGTCCGGGAGACTATCCCCACCGTCCTCATCCGGAGACACTCACTTTAACCGATAAAGCTTCACATCACTCGCCGGCACAGTCACTTTAAACTCACCAATCACATCCACAGACTCCTGGCTGAATAGCTCCGTCGCGGTACAGGCTCTATTACCAACACCAAGCCGCGACAGCGGCACCTCATATTCTTTGCCCTTATCACTGTAATTAAAGATCACCACATACCGAACCCCATCAAGCACCTGCGTAAAAATATTCACACCCCTGTCTCCCGTATTACCCTCCACCGGCCGAAAACTGATCCCTTTCCGCGCGATCCCCAACAACTCCTCATTCTGTAACAGCCGCTCCGCCATCCCCCTCCACTTGCCGGTAGTCGAATAATCATCCCCCGTCGTCAACGTACCCGTCACCAGCGACGCAGCCAGCCGCGCCCGGTTCATACCATCGGGCGCCACATTGAACACGACATGGTCAGCATCGATAAAATTATACATCCGCCCCAGCCACCAGCCATAACCAGTGCTGTTCAACGTATACTCGGAATTGTCGATCGCCGAAAAAGCGTCGCAGGCGATACGCCGCATGTGGACATAACGGCTGGTGGCTACATTAGGAGAAATAGCAGCATACAACAGCATACTCCCGTCAAGCACGCTGTCCACCAGCGACATCCCCCGGGAGAAAGCCTCCATCCCCGTCGTCACAGAGGGGTCATAAAAATGATCCGCCTCGACAGCCCCGTGTCCAAGAAAATCGACCTTGATCATCTCAAAACCCAGCGCCTTTAATTTACTTAGCACATGCACGATCATCCACCGCACACCCGGATGCGTAGGGTCCATCGCCCTGCCCCCATCAATATCGACGACCTTCCCGTTCTGCCTCGTCCACACCTGCTCATACCGATAGCTCGTCCCCGCAATCGCCCGCTCACTCTTCCCCCACTCGCTGAACGGTGTCCAGTATACTCCCGGATGCATCCCCTTCTCCCGGCAATAAGCCACGAACTCCTGCAGCTTGCTTACATCGCCATCCAGCCCACCCGGCGTCATATTGTCCCAGAAAGCATCCAGATCGATAAAAAGACTGCCATCCGATCGCCTGAACCTACCAACCGAGTCATGCAAAAAATCCACAACCCCCTTCACCTTCCCCAGCGTCAGCTTATCCTGTATCGCGCCCCAGCTGTTCCAGACGATCGGTACCGGCTTGTTCCAGCCGAACACCACCCGCGGCCCCAGCTGCATATTCAACCGGGCATACTCCTCCATCCCATTCCTCCAGTCAGCCCAGCGGCCAACCACCATCCGGGGACTACGGCAATATCCATCCACCAGCCCCACAAGTCCATGCGGAACACGGTCATGAGTAATAGTAGAATCGGACAGACCCGCGAACAACGACACCGTATCGCCGACAGCAACCCCGCTCTTCCAGACATCGTGTTCCAGCGATCCCATAACAATCCCCTCGCGGGTCTCATCATTATAAACCGCAGTAACCTCTGAGCTCACAAACCTGCCCTTCCCCAATTCCCGCGCATCATAACGCACGTACATGTCGTTATCATAAGGCACCTTCAACGCCCGCATATTCTCTCCCGCAAATCCCCCCGTCATCACGGACATATAATTACACCGGGAACCCTCAACCCTCACCTCCATCTCAATATAATCCCGCGAAGGATCAACATAGAACAGCTGCTGGAGCCTCCCCGTACTGACCGAATACAAATTCCCAGTCTTCACCACCTTCCGCGGCGACGAGGCGACCCGTGAATCAAACACCCCATCTCCTTTACAATAGGCATACGCATCATTTACCACCTGATGCCCATTCAGAACCACCGAATATACCCCCCGTTCCAAATCATACACGATCCGGTTCCCCTTTCCAAAATTCCAGGGCTGCTGCCCAACCGCAACGCCCGATGCCACCACACCCAACACAGCGAACAACAAAGCCAGCAAAGAAACCCGATTGCCTGACATAAACATAGATTTGAGGTTTTATTCTTCCGTGATCTCGACAACCGTGCTCGTCAATTCCTTCTTGCCCAGGATGGAAAGCCCCGCCTTCATGAGGTATTCCCCCGTAAACATTTTCCCATCCCCCGGAAACGTCTTCCCATCCTCCATAAGATTCGCCGGCGTTCCAGGATACCTGTTTATCTCCTTTACCCGATAGGTCTTGGCAGCATCCAGCCCCTGCAGCTTCACCGGCGCCCAGGTGACGCCATACCGCGGATGCAGCACATAGCCGAACAATACAGCCTTCTTCTTGTCCCGGTCCACATACATCAGCGCAGCCCGCTCGCTGCCATAAGGCGCCAGCAGCCGGTAGAGGTCGCCCTGCCCGATCGTAGCGCTTAGCCGGCGATAGTCCTTCAGCGCCTGCTGGCTGAACGCCAGCTCCTTGTCCGTCATCTTCGACACGTCCAGGTCATAGCCTAATCTCCCCATCATCGCCACATCAGTACGAAACTTCAACGGTTCCTTCCCCCAGGACGTGATATGGCAGGCGATCGTATTGGCCGGGAAGAAATACGAATACCCCCACTGTATATATACCCGCTCGACTGCATCGGTATTGTCGCTGGGCCAGAACTCAGTAAAATATTTCAACGCCCCATAGTCCGTCCTTCCCCCGCCACCGCTGCATAGCATCATCGGCACCGACGGGTGCTTCGCGCGCAGCCGGTCCAGCACAGCATATAACCCCGCTACATAGTCGATATACAGATTGGACTGACGGCTCCCAAGATAGGGCGACCAGGCATTCGTCATCATCCGGTTGCAATCCCACTTCAAATACGCGATACCGGTATGCTGCGTCAGCAGGTCGTTCACAACACGAAACACGAAGTCCTGGACAGCAGGATTGACGAGATCCAGCACCAGCTGGTTCCGGAAATAATTCTCGGCGCGGTTCGGCAGCTTCAGCACCCAGTCCGGATGCTTCTCGTACAGTTCGCTTTTCGGACTCACCATCTCCGGCTCGACCCAGATACCAAACTTCACACCCTTCTCAGCGGCGTCCTTCTCCAGCCTCGCTATCCCATGCGGCAGCTTGGCCTTGTCCTCCTGCCAGTCCCCAAGCGACGTATGGTCATCGTTCCGGGGGTATTTATTGCCAAACCAGCCATCATCCAGCAGGAACATATCCGCGCCCAACCGGCGCGTTTCGCTGAACAGGGTATCCAGCTTCTGCTCATTGAACGCAAATTGCGTGGACTCCCAGTTGTTCAGCAGGGTCATCCTCGGTCCCTTACCGTCCAGCACTCCATAGCTCCGCGCCCAGTCGTGCAGATTGCGGCTCGCCAGCCCCCGGCCCTCATCCGAATAGGTAAAAATGAATTCAGGCGTCTTCAGCGTCTTCCCCGGATCAAGCACGTAGTCCGAAGCATAGGGATTCATACCCGGCAGGACGCTAAGTCTGTCCTTCTCGTCTACCTCGAACAGCAGCTGAAAGCTGCCCGACCAGGCCAGCGTGCCCGCCAGCACGGCACCAGTCTCCTCCGTCGACTCCCCATTCAATGACAACAGAAATACCGGCGTCTGGTACATATCCGCACGGGTGCCTAACTTCGAGTCTATGATCTTGATCCCGCTCGTCAGCCGGCTCTCTACCATATGCATCTCCCTGGCCCAGTCGCCATGCCACTGCGTCAGCCAATAGCTGTCCGCATGAAAATGTAGCATCGAGGAAGCAAAATTGCTCACGCGAACCGGCGACTTCTCCGCATGGCTGATCCTCACGCTCGACGCAATGACATTCTCCCGGAAAAAAGCCCTCAGCTCCAGGATCACCGTGACGGGATAGACCGGATCCTTCATGACAATGCTCGTAACCCGTATATTGTTGTCCGAACTGTCCACCCGCCAGGAATCTACCCGCAGATCCAGAGATGGATTCCCATCGGCATGAACCATCCGGATAGCCGGCTCAAAAAGATAGCTTCCTCCTCCCTGCGCATAGCTCTCTACCACGGTATCAGCCGGCGCGGAATTCACCGCCACCCGCGTCCCGAGATAGGACTGGTATAGCTTCCCGCCCGACCCTATCGTAAGTATCAGGCTGATATCGCGGGTATGGACATCGATCTTCTGCTGCGCCCGCAGACCAGAACAGACAAACAAAATGCTCAATAGCAAACTACAGGACAAATAAGGTTTTCTCATCGTTATTATTGAATTAATGTGCAAGACCTAATGGAGAAAATAGAACGAACATCCCGATCATAGCAACCAAAAGCAAAGCAAAATACCAGTACCGCTGCTTCCACGGCGAAAGCGCAGCGGAACCCTCACTCACCATCCTATAGGGCTCCTTCATGGGATATAGCCTCCCGATAAGCAGCATGCCCGCAACAGTTACTACGAACAGGATCGCCAATACATGTAAATAATGCAACCCGGTATGAAACACGAACTGTGTAAGCATATAGCTCACCACAAAAAATATCAGCCCCGCCTTCGCCGCTACCGCCGGCGTCTTCTTCGTCAAAAAACCAACCGTCATCACAGTGAATATCGGGACGCTGAAAAAGCTCGCCGCCTTCTGCAGATAGTTGTAGAAACCACCACTGAAATTGATGATCAGGGGAGCGAAATAAATGCCCCCAGCTATCACCAGCACCTGAAAGATCCGCGCCCCGCGAAGAATAGCCTTCTCATCCGGCCGCTCCCCGCGCCGCTGCATCCAGGGTAGATATACATTCACCGTGAACAGGGTTCCCAGGCTGTTCAGTCCCGCATTGAACGTACTCAGAGCACCTCCAAAAACAATAGCCGCAATAAATCCCGATATCAACGGCGGCATCACATCACTGACCAGCCGCGGAAACGCATTCACCGAATTACCCAGCCCCGAATAAAGATGTACCGCCATCAGCCCCGGCACATTCAACAGCAAAGGCGCCATCAGCTTGCCCACACAGGCCAGCGCAATCCCCTTCTGGCTCGTCGCCAGATCCCGCGAAGCCAGCGTCTCCTGCACGATATATTGCTCCATACCCCAATAGTAGATATTGATCAGCAACATTCCCGTGAATAAGGTGCTGAAAGGGACCGCGCTCCCCTCGCCTCCGATAGCATTCAGGTGGTCGCGGTGGTCGCTGACCAGGCGCTGTATCCCCGCAGTCACACTGCCCCCTCCCAGATAGCGAAACCCATAATAGGTCAGGAAAGCCCCACCCAGCACCATACCAACCCCCTGCACCACATCGCTGACCGTGATAGCCTTCAGACCACCCATGATAGTATAGCAGCCGCCGATCACCCCTACAAGCAACACCAGCACACGGATAGAGGCAAAATAGCTTAGCCCCAGCCAGTGATCGATGTGCAGGATCCCATTCAGCGCGACCGCGCATCCATACAAAACAGAAGGAATAAGATTTACCAGATAGCTAACCAAAAAGATAATGGAGACCATCCGCTTCGTAGCCCGGTCAAAACGCCTTTCCAGGAAATCAGGCGTCGTCACGGCGCCTATTCGCAAATACACCGGCATCAGCCACTCCGCCACGACCAGCATCGCCAGTATCGAGCTCATGCCCCAGCACATCACGGACATATCCGTCGAATAGACATACTCATTCTCGCCCACGAACTGATTGGCGCTCATATTCGTCAGAAAAAGAGAGCAGCCGATCATCCAAAAGCCAAAATTCCTGTTGCCAAGAAAATAGGCCAGCGAAGTTCTCAGCTTCTGTCCCCTCGTCTTATATACAGCGATCCCCGCGGCAACGACAGTGAACGCCAAAAAGCTTATGACTACGGTTGAATTCAAAGGTATTCTATTCTATCCTATACTACAAACATAAAGTTTTTTTCTTACTAAAACAATCTCCCGCTTTGATGATCTTTCTTCTTCAATACCGTCGTAAGATAATCAAAGTACCTATGCCTTCCCCAGGCCTCCCTGCTGCCGATCACATAAAGCCTGTCCTTCGCGCGGGTGACAGCGACATTCAGCATATTAGGACTCTCCGCAACCCAGTTCCTGGCCTCCACAGCCCCGGTATCCGTACCCAGCACAAGGATCACCACTTCCGCTTCCTTCCCCTGAAAACTATGAATGGTCCCGCAATCCACGCCATACAACTGTTTAAGTCTGCTTCCGCAGGCTTCCACAACGGACCGGAAAGGCGAGATGACAAATATCTTCCCCCCAAACCCCACCAGCATCCATATGAGGTCCTCGGCCACCTGCAATTCCTCGGTCACCGCATGACCGCTCACCGTTATCGGCACGACGTCGATCCAGCCGCTGGCACCCGTAGGATAATCCCGTCCCCCATCCTGTGAGACCTTTACCATTTGACCGTGATAGGCGATCGCATTCGAGATGGAGAACATCGGCTCGCTGCACCTCCGGTGCGCACGCAAAGGCGCCCCGGTCCAGATCTTACTCCCAACATACGTTCCACACAAACTAACCCTGTCGGCAAGAAATTGCGCAGAGTGCGACAATGGACTCCACTCTTCCCCAACCCCATAATCCTCCTGAAGCTGCCTTGCCAGTCCCCCGGGAATGGTCACAACCGGCGGTATCTGCAGCGTATCTCCGATAACAATACACCGCTTCGCCCGCCAGATCGCCCCACACACCGATGGCAGCGTCGCCTGTCCCGCCTCATCGATCAGCAGCCAGCCGATAGACCCCTGCCCCATATTGTAGAACTGAGGCTGAAAAGAAGCCAGCGTCACAGATACCACCGGGATACAAAAGAAGAAGGTATTCCATAAGGTCGACGCAACAGCCTCGTCCAGCCTGGCGATCGGCTTATTCGGCGATAGGTTGACAAACGTATTCAGATTCGCGTTAAAGAACCGGGCATTCAGACGAATAGCCAGCTCTGTCAGCCGTAGACTTTCCAGGAATATCTCACTTCGGAGAATATTGATCTTCTCCGAAGAATAAGGTGTCATTCGATGAATTGAACCAACAGGTAGTTCCAATAATCCCCGATCCGGCAGATTCTCCGGCGCCAATCCAAACTCAGCAGCAAGCCGATCCGCCAACCCGGCAGCCTGCGGCAGCAGTTCATGATATTCTCCGGCCAACCCCTGAAAACGTTCAAATTCTTCTAACAGAGCAGTCAGCTTTTTTGAGACTCTATCATACTCCATTTCATTCTCCCTGATCACATCAGGGTCCTGACATCTCTCCTTCAAAAGCTTTCGAAAATTATGCTCCTTGCTGAACCAGAACTTGCTGATAAACGCCCTCCGGTTATCCGATCTCCCAAGCGCCGCGCTCATCATTCCCCAGCAAGGCTCTTCGTGGATAAGACTCGCGACTTCCGAAAAATAGTTCGCATGACCCCAACTCCGGTGATCGATGCTTTTCACAACCGGGAGCTCTTTCGATATGTTCTCGACAGCCGCATTGTTATTGCTCGCCACGACGATTCCTTCATTGCCAAAAACAGCCGGATTTATCGCATAATAGCCCTGCGAACCATCCAGCACATTCCACTTTGTATCAAACAGCTTCCTTACACCATATTTCAATATTCGCCGGGCCCTCCTAACGACAACATCGGCAATTATCTCTCTCAATAAAGTCGTCTTCCCCGTTCCCGGCGGTCCATTGATGCTCATCAAACCGGTACCCTCTCTCATTCCTGGCAACGTAATATTCAACGCTGCCTGCTGAGCGCTATAGAGACCGAAAGAAGGATTGGAGGGCCATCTTCCCGGAGACAGCAACTCCGGATGCAACTTCTCGAACAAAACCCGCTGCTGAAGCATATCTGTCCGGGCACCCAGATCCACTTTCTCCAGCAAAAAGATCTTCAGGGGTTCCCCCAGATCCCCACCACTATTGATCAGATTATTCAGATCCTTTACATAATGGCTGTTCAGAAAGGGCGCCTCCGCAGGGGTCTTCTCGTCCACCTGCTCAGAGAGACACCTGACCCCGGCTTGCAGTCGTAATTCACCCCGGGCAAGCTCCCGCAGTACCGTCAGCTCCTTTTGCAGCGCACGCCAATCGATCAAATCACGTTTCATGAGATCCTCACCGGCCTTCTGCAACAACCCCGGCAGCTCTTCGTGATCTGATCGTTCCCGGATGATCTTTATGCCATAAATAAAGGCAGCAGGTGAATACGTTCGTTCGACCGGCTGCCCCAGATGATTTACAACTACAGCAGAAAGACAGGTATCCCCACCAACAGGCTCCCGGAATTCCTTCGAGTCGCTGAGTCGGGACAACAACGCTACCACATCCTGTTTACGAACAACGTGAAAATAAATGGTATGCCTCCACTGCCTCCCTTCTTTGGGAGAAGGCAGCACACCCGGCTCCCAGGGCAGGTCTTCTCCATCCTTTAGATCGGAGAACTGCTTTTTCCACCTGGAAACAGGTACGTCCGGAAGATTAAAGGTCTCTATCGCCCTCCAAAATCGCAGAATATTTTTATGGCGGTCCACCATCACCCCCGTCTTCCCTCCAACACCTTCCTCGGATCATCCGACTTCTTCGCCATTTCTGACACACTGTTCAAAAACTCGACCTTCAAGCCGTTCTCTCCAAACCGGCACGTTATCGTATCCCCGAAGATCGCCTCCACAAACCGGAGGTTCAACCGTAATGTATGTTCGTCTATCCATGTCGCATTGCCCGCCACACGCGAAGGCATCGGCGCCATATCCCCCGTCCTGAACACATACGCTTCGCGCGGACCATTCAACTCCCATTTCTCCCAGCCAAATTCCAGCCTGGTCTGGCGCCCACCCTTCCCAACATTCAGCACACAATCCTTCTGCGAGAACACAAATTGCAGATCGTTGATCCCAAGCTCATTCTCCGCAATGACCCACTTCCCGCTGGCACCTTTCTGCACACCCGAAAATCCTCCCCTCGCATCCGCCGAAACATCCCCCTTCACCACCGGCAGCTCCAGCATAGCCAGCTCCTTTTTCAGCGCCTTCTGCTCAGCACCATTCTCCGGCAACACGCCTTCCTGCATCCCACCGGGGATATGATCCCAGATAATATTCATCGACTTTTGCATGTCCGGGCTCTGACCCGTAACCGCCATCACCGCATCATACTGTGGCATAACTATGCAGAACTGTCCGTAGGCGCCGTCCCCTCTGTAGAACCCATGCGTACAACGCCAGAACTGATATCCGTATCCCTGCGACCAGTCCCCGTTGTTTACCTGCGACTCCGTCTGCTTGCTGGTCGCCTCATCCACCCACGATTCTATCAGAATAGTATTCCCCTTCCACTTGCCCTTCTGAAGATACAGCTGCCCTAACTTCGCAATATCCTCCGTCTTTACCCGCAAACCATAGCCCGCCGTATTCAACCCCTGCGGTGATACCTCCCAGTCATAGCCGGTGAACCCTAACGGCTGCAGCAGTCTGGGCTTTAAATAATCCTCAAGGGTCTGACCCGTCACTTTATGAAGGATCGCTCCCAGCATATAGGTATTGCCCGTATTGTATAAGAAATGCGTCCCCGGCGCATACTCCACCGGCTGCGCCAGATAGGTCCGAACCCAGGTATCAGACGAAGCCCTCATCTTAGGGATCGTATCTTCGGCATGCCCCGTATTCATCGTCAACAAACTCCGCACTGTCACCTGCTTCAGATTGTCGCTGACCGTTGCCGGCAGATCGTCCGGGAAGAAAGAGACTAACTTCGCATGGATATCTAACTTACCCTCCTTGACCAATAGACCTATCGCGGTGCTGGTAAAACTCTTCGACAACGAATACAGACTA
>Ga0105239_10010654_pt1 | contig 10284 bp, 9 predicted proteins | sample KBSC44metaG_FD_92761 | JGI IMG/M metagenome (GOLD analysis project Ga0105239, IMG submission 92761) | Corn rhizosphere microbial communities from Kellogg Biological Station, Michigan, USA - KBS C4-4 metaG | ecosystem: Host-associated > Plants > Roots > Rhizosphere > Soil | place: Michigan, USA...
ACGGTGGTCGGCGTCCCCGTCACCCGAGTGCTGCATTTGAAAACAGCGGTGACCGCTCTCCCCGACGGTACGGTCATCGGCCACCCCGACGATGTCGATCAGCCGGACCTCTTCCCGCGTTTCCTCCCGCTACCCGAGCATGGCGGAGCGGTCGTAGTGCTCTCGGCAAAAACCGTGCTGATGGCCGCATCCGTTCCCCGGTCGATCGCTTTGGTCGAGAGCTTGGGCTATCGGGTCATATCCGTCGACATCAGCGAGTTCGAGAAGCTCGAAGGTTGCGTAACGTGCCTCTCGGTCCGAATTCGAACGTAGCTCAGGTCGGCTACGCCTCTCTATGACGGCAGTAATTCCTTGAGCCGGGCGATCCCCTTTAAGATCTCCTCGCGGTTGTCACCGGCCTTGATCCACTTCGGGAGGCGGTTCACAAAGGAGCCATTGGTCCAACCATGCGTTGGATGCTTGTGCTGTTCCCGAAGATCGGCTCGAACATAGGCCTCGATCGTCTCGATGTGGCGAAGGTTGAACGCCCAAAGCGTCTCACCGCAGCATGGAGTTTGCAGCCAAAGCGTCAGTTCGCGAACCTTGTAATAACGGACACCGGGAAGAGTGAGCAGGCCGCCTTTCTTTGCCAGGCCGCACTTGGGGCAGACCATCTGGCGCGCATGCAGTTGCGTTGTCGGATCTATTTCGTCCATCCGAATCTGCCGCGCGCAAGCCGCGCACTTCGGGCATACGACAAGCACCTCATCCTCGAAAGAGTAGAGAGATTCCCGAGTATCGACGTGGCGTTGGACTTCTTTCGCCGGCATTTTTCACCTTAGTCGGCGAGGATGAGGCATGCACTGGGATCGCCTTTGACCATTATGCTTGGCCATTCGAATCCTGCTGCCACATCACGCTTCATGGGTGGGCCGAATCGCACGCACCGGTAAACCTACTGGCCGACCGATTCATAATCTAGACTTGCTCCTCGATCCCAAGATCCCGACCAAGATTCTTCACCTGGAAAAGACCTACGACCTCCTTCGGTTCGCGACCGTGTCGCCGATCGCGATGGAGATGGCAGAGACGCGGGAGCATTTCCGCGCAGTTCCCGAACTGAACTACCAGCCGGCAGTCGCCGGGACAAAGTGGGGAGAGAACTGGGGCAACGCCTGGTTTCGGGGTCAGGTCACCGTCCCTCAAGAGCTGAGCGGCGAGACGCTCTTCATCCGCGCCCAGACGGGAGGCACGGAGAGCCTGTTCCTCGTCGATGGCATCCACCGGGGCGTTTTCGATGAGTTCCACCCGGTCCGCCTGCTGGACCTCCAGGCGAAAGGAAGTTACGACATCGCTTTGGAGGCTTATGCCGGCCATAGTTTCCCGGGAACCCAACCTTACGACTATGTAAGGCCGACCGAGGGCAAGGTCGAAGTTACGCCCGGTTGCCGGACCTACCTTGGCGTCGAACTGGTTCGTGAGCGAACCGACGTCAGCGCCTTCGTGACCGAGCTGCGCGCCCTCCGCCAGATCGCAAACGTTCTCGATGCGAACTCGCTAAGAAAGGCGCGCATCCAGACCGCGTTCGGCGAAGTTTTCCGCCTTGTCTACGCCAAGCCGGAGGAAACGGACGAAGCCACCTGGCGCGAGGCTATCGCCCAAGCCCGGGCGGCCATGCGGCCCCTTCTCGAAGCCAAAAACGGCGACAGCGCCCCCACCATGGGCATCGTCGGCCACTCCCACATCGACACCGCCTGGCTCTGGCCGATCCGCGAAACCTGGCGCAAACTTGCGCGCACCTACTCCTCGGTCCTCAGTCTGATGGACCAGTACCCCGAGTTCCGCTTCACCCAAAGCGCGGCCTACCACTACGACGTCGTCCGCCGCCTCTACCCCGAGATCTTCGAGCGAGTGAAACAGCGCGTCGCCGAAGGCCGATGGGAAGTCAACGGCGCGATGTGGCTGGAGCCGGACTGCAATCTCCCCTCCGGCGAGTCGTTCGTCCGCCACCTCCTCCTCGGCCAGCGCGCCACCCGTGAGATGTTCGGCGTCACCTCGGACTGTTTTTGGCAGCCCGACGTCTTCGGCTACTCCGCCGCGCTCCCCCAAATCCTGCAGGGCGCCGACGTTCAGTTCTTCCTCACCACCAAGCTGAGCTGGAACGACACCAACCGCTTCCCCTACGACACCTTCGTCTGGCAAGGCATCGACGGCAGCACCGTCATCTCCCACTTCAACGAGATGCAAGGCTGGCCCGACCCCGAATCCCTAACCCGACTCTGGGGCCAAGTCCAACACAAAGACGTCCAAGATCGAAGGCTCGTCGGCTTCGGCCACGGCGACGGCGGCGGCGGCCCCATGGCCGAGATGATCGAAATCGCCCGCCTCACCTCCGACCTGGAAGGCTCTCCCAAAACCGAGTACTCCAGCATGAGCGAATTCATGGTCGGCGTCCGTGACGAACTTCACAGCCTGCCCCGCTGGGTGGGCGAGCTCTACCTGGAGCTCCACCGAGGCACCCTAACCTCGATCGCCGCGATCAAGCGCTTCAACCGCAAGTGCGAATTCGCCCTTCGAGACGCCGAACTCGCCGCCACCATCGCCTCCCTGAAGGGCCGCGAGTACCCCCGCGAAGCCCTCACCGATACCTGGAAGCGCCTCCTCCTCAACCAATTCCACGACATCCTCCCCGGCTCCTCCATCGCCGAAGTCAACGACGAGGCCATCGAAACCTTCGGCTTCTGCCTCCAAGAAGCGGAAGCTCTGAAGGACCAGGCTCTGGCTACCGTCAGCGGCGAAGGCGACCATGCGGTTGTCTTCAACAGCCTAAGCTGGCCCCTCAGCGGCGAGATCATGCTCAAAGGCCTGCCGGAGGGTCAGCAACCGGCAGGCACGGTGGCTCAAGTTGTCGAAGATGTAAACGGCGAACGCTTGTTGGCCGTCCAAGGCATAGAGGTTCCTTCTCTCGGTGTAACAAGCACCTCCCTCACCCCCTTCATAACCGGCGAGTCCCCCTTCACTGTCGAGGGACTCGAAGTAAGAACCCCGTTCGCCAAAATCCGCTTTAACGAGAGAGGTGGAATCGACTCCTATTCCGATCTCCAAGCCCAGCGTGAGCTCGTCACCAAGAGCGGAGCGTTCAACCACCTCCTCATCGGCGAAGACGTCCCCGCCGCCTGGGACAACTGGGACATCGACCGCGACCAGCGACACAAGATGCACCCCGCGGGCAAATTGATCAAACGCGAAGTGGTCGCGGACGGTCCCCTTCAACTCCGCATCCGCTTCGAATACGAAATCGGCCGCGCGTCGCGGTTGGTCCAAGACGTCGTCTTCCACTCCACCACCTCTCGCGTCGACTTCGACACCTGGGTCGACTGGCATGAGCGGTACCAATTCTTAAAGGTCGGCTTCGCCCTCGACGTGCTTGCCGAGACGGCGCGCCACGAGATCCAATTCGGCCATGTCGTGAGAAACACCCACGACAACACCAGCCAAGATCGCGCCCAGTTCGACGTCTGCGCCCACAAGTGGACGGACATTTCGGAAACCAGCTACGGCGTCGCGTTCCTCAACGACTGCAAGTACGCCTGCACGATCAAAGAAGGCGAATATCAGCTAAGCCTAATAAAATCCGGTCGCCGTCCGGACCCCCGAGGCGACGAGGGCGAGCACCGCTTCACCTACGCGATGCTTCCGCACGCGGGCGGATTTTCTGTAGAGTCGGTGGTCCGCCCGGCCTACGAGTTTAACGTCGCGCCGACGGTGGTTATGGGCGGTGCGCCCGAGACGTTCTCGCTTGTCCAAGTCGATTCGCCGAACGTGATCGTCGAAGCCGTAAAGTGGGCCGAAGACGAGGACGCGGTGATTATCCGGCTGTACGAAGCCTCCAAGACAGGCACCAACGCCAAGGTGCGCTTCGGCTTCCCAGTAACTGCCATCCACGAAACCAATCTCTTGGAGGAGCGGGCCGTTACGCTCGACTTGAAGGACGGACAGGTCGAACTCTACTTCCGCCCCTTCGAAATCAAAACCCTAAGGTGCCGCCTGTAACAACAGAAAATCCAACCCCGACAAACCCCTGTAGGCGGCGATCGGATGCACGTGCCGCTCGCCGCGGCAGCGTAAGGTTGATTTCGCCTTCTCCGCCTTCACGGCCCTGACCGCGTCTTGATACAATGACCCTCGTGGCATCACTCTACGAAGACTGCGGGGGCTTTGATAGAATCCTCGCGCTCACCCAACGTTGGCACGAGCTCGTCCTCCAACACCCCGAAGCCGCCCACCCCTTTGAGCACGACATCCACCCGCATCACGATATCCGGCTCGCCGCCTATCTCGCGGAAGCCTTCGGCGGTCCGGCGATGTACTCGGCCGGTTACGGAGACGAGTCGTATGTTCAACGAGTCCACTCCGGCAACGGCGTCCACGTGTCCCTCGACGAGGCGTGCATCGAACTCTTCGATCAGGCTTTGACGGAGGTGGGAATAACCGGTGACGCCTACAAACGAGCCTCCGCCTATTTCCGCCGCGCCACCGAGGATCAGAGGGTCTGGGGAGATCCCGAAGCACAGGTTCCAGAAGGCTTGCCGTTCATCTACGCGAGCTAGTCCGACTACTTCGCCGGCGGCTTAAGGTATCGGTCCAGCCATTCACTAAACCGCGACCATTGGTCAAGAATCGTTTCCCTCGCGATCTGCAGGTGATCTTCGTGAGGGTAGAGAAGTAGTCTCGACGGCTTACCAAGGGATTGCAGTGCGCCAAAAAGACGCTGACTATTGATTGGCGACGTCCCCGGATTCTGATCTTCCATGCCGTGGTACATCAGCAGTGCTCCGGTTATTTGTTCCGAGTAAAGAAACGGCGACATATCCTGATATGTCTCCCGTGCGTACCAAAGCATCCGCTCCTCGCTTTGAAAACCAAAGGGAGTCAATGACCGGATATAGCAGCCATCTCCGGCGATTCCGCACTTGAAGAAAGGCGTGTTCACCATGGCCGAGGCTGCGCCGAAAGCTCCGTAGGAATGCCCACCGATGGCTAGCCGATCTCGATCTATCCAGTTTCTTCGCGCCAACTCATCGATAACCGCGCTGAGGGAGTTCCTTAGCTGAGGCACAAACTCATCGTTCATTCGCCCCGCCGGACCAACGATCGGAAGATCGGGCTCAACCACTACGTAACCCTCCCGAATGAGAATCTGTTTGTTATGAACCGCGAAGGTATGAAAAAGGTTGCGATTGAACGACCTCTTACTATTGTCGTAGTCCGCTTGATTCTCATACTCGGAAGGGTAAATCCAAAAGAAGGCGGGGTTCCGATACGCAACTTTGGGCAGCGTGACGTTCACCTGAAATTTGAATCCATCCGCTCTCGTTACGGTGATCGTTTCTCGGTGCGCCTGGGATATATCCGGCGCAAAATCCCGGTTATTCGTCAACTGATGCTCGGTCTTGCCGGAAGTATCAACTGCAAAGACCTGAGCCACCTTCGTTGGAGATTGGCGAGTCACGAGAAATTCGCTCGTAGAGCCATTCCGAAGCATAGGCTGCTCGAACTCATCCGCCCTACTTTCAAAAACCTGCCTGGCTTCACCGGTTTCCAGACTCACAAGGTCGATGAACGGACGCGGCGCTTCTACGCGGGGATCCTTACCGAGCGTCGTTCCCCCTAAGAAGGCGTGCTTCCCGTCCGCACTAAGGACGACATGATCGGCGTCGTCCGTGAGGAGCGTCCCCTTGTCCCCCGAGGCGGAAACAATCAAGGGCTTCGAGCTGCCAACCAGGTTCACATATTCGACCTTCTTCGCACCGTCGACCACCTCACTTAGGAACAGAGACTTCCCGTCTGGGCTGAGCTTCAGGTCTTCAATTCGGTCCTTCTGGGCGTAGAGTACAGTCTCGCGATTGGGAAGAAACGGAGCCGGCCAATAGACGACGCGGTCCTCCTTCTCCCTTTGCGGGTTCTTCGGGCTCGTTTGAAGAAACGCCACCCCACCCGGATACCACTGGTAGGCCCGGCCAGCATCTTCCTTCGGTTTTTGAACATCGCCACTGTACTCTTGCGGGGTCCGGTAGAGAACGGTTTCGCTGCCGCCCGAATCGATGAGGACGTCCCGAGTGGCAAAGCTGTCCACCGGAACGGTGAAAGAGATCGCCTGGTCGATGACGGTCGCGCGAACATACTTCGCGTCGGGGCTAAGACTGACGGATTCGAAGAGATTCGGCTTGCCGAATTCCGTAACCCTTCCCGTAGAGAGTTCCACTAAGCCAAGTTGCCCACTTCCGTAGTAGGTCAACAAGTCGCGATCGTTGTTGGTCTTCAGGACGGCAGGAAACGTAGAAAGCTTACGAGGTTTCTCCTCGCTAGTTTCGACTAAAGGGCCCTGGGGCGCCGCCGCCATTTCCGGTGGCAAACCGAATTTTTGTGGGCGAAACACGGCGGCGATGTGCGTACCGTCGGCATCCCACGCCAGGTGGGTGGAAAGGGTCGGCAGCAGAGGCCGATTGGTAACGGCGCGGCAAATCCCCGACGTTGGGTCGGCCGAATACAACAATGTGTTCGCTTCGAAGTGGGCCAAGAAAGCGATGCGTTTGCTATCAGGAGACCATTTCGGATTCGAAACCCGAACCCCTTGCGGCAAGCTAAGCGAGATTGCTTTGCCGGTCGCAACATCGGTAATCCGAAAATTCTTAAGACTTTGCGTGGTCAGGCTCCGCTCACGCGCCGCCTTCGTATCGATCTGCAATCCGCCAAGATTGAGAAATGGCTTAGACAGGACCGAAATCGGAACCATTCCATCTTTCTCAAGCGAGAGAAACTTCGTGCCATCGGGGCTCACAGAGGCGACAGATACGTTTTGATACCAAGGAGTCAGGGCCGCCGAGAGAATCGAATTGCGCGGAACGCGGTATCCGTCCTGCTGCATTGCCGCCGCAATCAAAACGGAGATCAACCGTTAACCTCCAGCTCGGAGTTGGCCTGGGCGATTCGGTCCCCGAACGGACGGTTCCCCAAGCGTTCGATGGCTTCGCGTAACACGTCCGTCAAGGGCGCCGAAAGTTCTTCGTCAAGGGTCTCGGCGGCTGCGTTGGTCGCCATCCAATGGCGCTTGAGGACAGGAATCGCCGCTTCGGCTTTCGGGGTCAAAGACACAATACGCTCGCGGGCATCGCTCCCCGGGGCGGAACGGAGCCAATCATTCTTGACCATCTCGGCGACGGTCTGACTCACCGCCGAATGGCTGATCCCGGCGTGCCCCGAAATGGCCCGGAGTGAAGTAGGACCAAGCTCAAGGAGCGCCCGCACTACCGGCGTGTATCGCGGCCGGTAGTCAAGGCCTGAGCGCTCATAAGACTGCTCGACCGCGCTATCCAAGAGGTCGGTGAGGTGCCTCAAGAGCGTCCCCAGAGTGCCTTGTCCCGGTGTCTTGCCGTCCGATCGGCCCGTCGAGGATTGGATCATCCTCGATATTATATAAGCACTGTTACGTTTTTCGCTACGCCAGAGGGGCGATACCGATGGCGCCATTTCCACTAGCGATCGAATTTCTTCTTTGCCCCCTCGCTCACGGGGGTGAAGAAGTTGATGAGGTTGCCGTCCGGATCCCGGAAGAGCAGGGAGCGATTTCCCCACAGCATGGTCGTCGGTTCTTGTACGACCGCGGCCAAGACCGCCTTAAGCCGGTCGAATTCTTGGTCGACGTCCTCGACCAGGAACTCGATAATCGCCGAGTGATTGTCCGCGGGCCGAGCGACGTCCGCGCCAAAGAGGGTCAGCGTCCGCGTGCTGCCGATCGCCAAAGTAGATGCCTGGGTGGCGATTTCGGCAAAGTCCTCCGTGAACCACGTTGCGGAGAGGCCGGTAACCTGCTCGTAGAACGGAACCAATCGCTTGATGTCGTCGGTGATGATTCGAACGGATACAAAATTCATGGGCTGCCTCTCCTTCGCATTCCGAGTGTTTCGAGATACGATACGGTAGCGTAGCGTAAAATAGAACAGAGAGTCAAGTCATGCCGGAGAAGAACTCGCCAACGGAAAAACCTCAAGACGAGCGCGTGCGGCGGTCCAAGGAACTCGTGCTGAGGGTGACCTCGGAGCTTTTGGGCGAAAGCGGGCTGAGCGGAGTCAGCGTTGACGAGGTTTCCCGGCGATCCGGGGTGGCCAAAACCACCATCTACCGCCATTGGCCAACGCGGTCCGATCTCGTGATGGACGCCTGCTCCCAACTTAGTACGAGCCAAAGCACGCCGGATACGGGCAGCTTCGAAAGAGATATCGCCGCGCTCGCCAAGGACATTGTCAAGCTTCTGCAAACGGCGAGATGGCCCTCCGTGCTGCCTTCGATCATCGACGCGGCCGAGCGCGATCCCGAGCTCGCCAAGATTCACAGCGCCATCCAAGTAGGCCATGCAAAGCCTTACCTAGACGTCATCGCGCGAGCCGTGGGGCGTGGCGAGATTCCGGCGACCAATGAAGCAAGCGCCCTCGTCGCCGCCCTCCTCGGCCCCCTTTTCTATCGCCGTTGGTTTTCACGCGAACCCCTGGACGACCCGTTCGTGGATGGCATCGTCGAGCATGTCCTATCCCTCGCGATGGCCTCGCCGACAACCCACGAACGCGTTAGAAAAACTCAATCCCATGCCTGAACTCGAATCCATCGAAACCGCTCTAACGAACGAATATCCCACCCTCTTCTCCGCCGAAATTCGGGTCGAAAAACGACTACCCGCCGGTCCCGACCGGCCCTCCAATGCCTACCTCGTCACCTCAAACGGATCGCATGAAATCCCAACGCGGTTCATCGCCAAACGCGGACACTCCGCCGGCGGATCCTCAAACGGCATCGCCCCCGAATGGCAAGCGACCAAACACGCCGCGCAACACGGAGTGCCCACCCCCACCGTCCTCCTCTCCGACCAAGCGCCAAAAGAATTCCTCCTCTTGGAATTCTTAGAGGGCCAAGATGCCCAACAGGCAATCGACAAAGGTGCTAACCCAAACGACATCTTCCGAGCCATCGCAGAAACCCTGGCCAAGCTCCACCGAGTGCCCACCGAAGGCGCCAACTGGCCCGACTCGATCCGCACCCGATTTCAAAGCAAAATGCCCGCCATGGAAACGATCCTGGGCAAGGAAATGGCCGCCCATTACCTCGCCCACTTCACCGAAGCCGCGACAGCTTTAGAAGAAGAACCCGACGAGCCCAAACTCATTCACCGGGACGTCTATCTGTCGAACTTCATGGTCACCCGACCCGAGCCGGGAGCCGCGATCATCGACTTCGGCATGGCCTGCGGAGGCCGCCCGCTCTACGACCTGGCCAAGTTTTACATCCTCGACTTGTACCGATATCCGGAGGCACGGGACGCCTTCCTCGGTGGCTATTTCTCCGCCTCGACCCGTCCCCCCGCCTTCTCCGGCCTTATGAGGCTCTACCTATACGTGGAACTCTCCGGCATGATCCGGTTCTTCGAAGCCATCGGCCAGACTCAGGCTCTGCAGCACGCCACGACCGTCTTGGGCGAACTGTTGAGCGACCGAGGAAGAATGGTCGACCTCCTTTCTTAGTTCCGGAACGTGGTCACTCTGCCACGGGTCTAAGACCCATGAAATCAAGAAAGGACACCGTACTTGAAATTGAGCGGGGATTCTGGGAGAAGAGCAACGATCCCGAGTTCTATAAGGAGCATTTCCTGCCCGAAGGCCTCAGCGTGATCGAGTCGATGGGGTTCGTGAAGCCTGCCGACGCCGCGAAGATGTCGAAGGATGCGAAGGCTTGGACGAACGTCAAGATGCAGGACGTGCATGTCCTCGACCTGAACGAGGACACCATGGCCGTCGCATATCACGGCGAGGGCTCCCAGGAGGGCATGCCCAAGCCATACCGAACGACGGTGAGTTCCGTCTACGTCCGCCACGACGGGGACTGGAAGCTCGCGCTAACTTCGCACCAGGCGTGGGACGAAGGCTAGTCCGGGATTTGCCCCGGCGCCCAGAGGGCTCGGACGTCCTCTCCGCGCGCATCTCGCGCCTTGAGGTCGTTTAGGAACTCCACGAAGCCAAGCTTGGACTCCCAGCCAAGCAGGCGCTTCGCCTCCGAGAGGTCGTGTTGCTCAACGGAATGCGGGCCGACGATGTCGTACTTCTCCATCAAGGCCTTCGCCCCTGGGACCTGCGCCTCGCACCAATCCGGTCCGAGTTCCCTGAAGCGGGACACGACCTCGGGCGGCATGCCATGGTTCGTATGAACGATCGTCATGAAGAGGCCAATCTTTCGGTCGATCGCGGCGCGGAGTGCGGC
>Ga0105239_10010659_pt1 | contig 10280 bp, 7 predicted proteins | sample KBSC44metaG_FD_92761 | JGI IMG/M metagenome (GOLD analysis project Ga0105239, IMG submission 92761) | Corn rhizosphere microbial communities from Kellogg Biological Station, Michigan, USA - KBS C4-4 metaG | ecosystem: Host-associated > Plants > Roots > Rhizosphere > Soil | place: Michigan, USA...
GCCACGGCGAACGTCGCCGCCCGCTGCACGTTCGGCACCGCCACCGACCTCAACTTCGGCAGTGTGCCCGGGCTACTGCGTACCAACACCGACCAGACCTCGCTGCTGCGCGCCACCTGCACCAACCGTGCCGCCTACCAGGTGGGCCTGGACAACGGCAGCAACGCATCGGGCACGACGCGACGCATGACCGATGGCACCCGCTTCGTCACCTATGAACTCTACCGGGACACCGCACGCACGCTGCGCTGGGGCGCGGCCCTCAATACCGATACCGCCACGGGCACCGGCACCGGTGCCGAGCAGACGCTGACCGTGTATGGCCGCCTTCCCGTACAAGCGGCGGCGCGGGCAGGTGCCTATAGCGATATCGTCACCGTCACCATCACCTACTGACGGCGGGCCGGTACGCACTCAGAACGTCATGGCCAGTCCCACGCGCAGCGCCAGGCCGGACTCACCGGCACCGCCGACCGCGACGCGTCGATCGATATCCGCGGAGAGGGTGATGTCGCCGCGTAGTTCCGCCGACATGCCGGCGGCAAGGTCGACCTGGCGGCCGCCCCCGCCCGTGGCGAAGCGGATGCCGGAGAGAACGGCCTGTGTACCGGTGTCGCGCGTGGTCGCATAGCCCGCATACATGTGGGCGGACCAAGCCGAGAGCCAGTAGCCGTGCGGTACGAAGGCCAGCGCGGCGCGCGTGCCGGCACGAAGCGTCAGGCGTTCCGGCGCACCCAGGCGGACGACGATGCCGTCGCGGTCCTGCGCGGCGGTGAAGCGCTGGCGCTGCCACAGCAACGACGCCCCCGGGTCCACGGCCAGATACGACGTGGGCGACCATCGCAACGTGCCGGCCAGCGATGCATCGTTGCCGTTCGCACGCAGCCGGGCGAGGGCCTCGCCCCGCAGGTGGCTACGTACCGCCACGCGATGGTGACTGGCCGCGTAGGCCGCATCAACGCGCCAGCCCGCGTCACCGCGCAGCGCATAGGTGAGGGCCAGACCGCGGCTCTCCGAACGCGCCGAGCCGACGCCGTCGACCGCGCGCGGCGCGATGCGTGCACGCCCGACACTGGCGACGATACCGGCACGCGTGTGCGATGCATCGGATTCGATGGCGACGAGGTCGCCCGCCACCTGCATGCCCGTGTCGCTGCGCAGGCTGTCGACGCCGAAGCGGTCGAAGGGCAACGTACTCCGGTAGCGCGTATGACCACCGAAGCCGCGTACGCGCAGCGCGGCATCGTGCGCGGCGGCGAGATCGTCCGGGTGCGCGGCGTCGAGGGATGCACGCGCATGGCCGAACAAGGCTCCCGCCAGCGCCAGGTAGGCAGGCACCTGAGGCGCAAGGGCGGCGCGCGAGGCTGGCAGGGGCGATGCATCGTCCACCGCGTCGACCGGCAACGACCGCCCGAAGAGGCCGAGGGCGCGGCCATGCCGGTTGATCCGCGTGCTCTGCAGACGAAAATCCCAGTAATCGCTGCCGTCACCCGCGACTCGTCGTTGCGAGGCGTCGGCCTCGCCAGGGGCGTACGCGTGCAGGCCATAGCGCCATGGTCCGACGACGACGTAATCGCCGGCCAGCCGAAACGACGCCTCGCTGGCCGCACCGCCCACCTGCGCGACGCTGATGCCGCCACCCGCGCCGGGGGCGGTCGCGGCACCCCGGCCACCGGCGGCGACGATCGCGAGCCGCGTGGTGCCGAGGGCATCGCCCTCGACGAGAAGGCGATCGGTGCCCTGGCGTGCCATCGCACCGCCGGCATCCATGCGTGTACGCAAGCGCACCGTCGCCTCGCCGCCGGTGCTGTCGAGGCGGCCGACACGCAGGCTGGCGAAACCGGTGCCCGCTTCGGCGAAGGCCACGGTGGACGCCCCCGCCAGTGTCAGTTGCCCGACATCGGCCTCCCCGGTGACGAACCAGTCGCTGGCATCCAGGCGCAGGCGATCCACACCCGTGGCGCGACCCGTCCAGCGCGACCGCGTGAGCCCGGCATCCAGTTCACCCGCACCGCGGCGCATGTCACCGACCAGTTCGCTGTCCTCCATCCGCAGCAGCAGGGAGGCACGGCCGCTCTCGACATGGCCCACGGCGTGGGAGCCGTCGCTCAGGTGCACGCGCAGTGGGTCGACGCCTGCACCCCGGCTGCCGAAGGCACCGCCGGCGCCCTCGATTCGGGTGCCATGGAGCCGGACCTCGCCACCCGTACCCGTAATGGCCCACGCCTGCTCGCCCTGCGCCACAATGCGGCTGCGCATGGCGCTGAAGCGGGACTCCTCGCCGTCCACCACGACGGCACCGACGTTGGCCTGCCGCGTGAGCACGTCGCCATCGTCGATGCCGACGTGCGCGCCCTCACGCACCAGGACGGCCTGCGCACGACCCGGGACCGATGCCGCTCCGGCGTGATCGATCCGCACCTGTCCGTGCACGGCGGCGTCCTGGCCGTGCACCAGTACGGCGGTGCTGTCCGCCCCCGCGACATCGATGCGTGTGCCCCGCCATTCGATGTCGGCACCGCCGACGGCTGCAATGCCAAGGCTGCCCTTGCCGGTGGTGGCGATGCCGATATCGCGGAACACGGCACGCGAGGCGCCCTGGACCTGCACGGCCACCGCGCGATCGCCGAGCATGGTGATCGCGCCGCCCTGCATGTCCGACTCGCTGCCGTCGAAGACGAGCACCCCGTAGGCATAGCCGGCGGGATTACCGCTGGTGCGGTTGCTGACGGCGGCACCCGTGGCGTCGAACGAGGCCCGCGGGGCGACCGTGACGGCACGGCCGGTGGCCACCCCGCTGACCGAGACGGTGTCGTCCGGCCCGAGGGACACGGCCGAACCGCTCTCGACGAGAATGCCGAACGGAAAATCCGCTGCCGCTGCGGACGTGGACAACGTACCGGCCAGGGCGGCGGCCAGCGCGTGGCGCCGGCCGGGGGAGACGATCATGGGCACTTCCTTGCTCGCGATGAGAGGAAGTGAACTTATTCAGTGGACGGACGGCTGTATGTCGGTTGGGCGCGCGGCGCGAGTCAGCGTTAGTCGTCGCCGCGTCGCCACTCGCCGCGCTTGGGCTTACCCGCCGGTTTGGGTGCGGCCTTGCGCTTCAGCCGTGCCTCGAGCGTCGCCGCCTGTTCCTCGCGCTCGTCGTGCAGCTTGAGGAAATTGCGCCAGCGCTGCGGAGAAAGCTCACCGGACGCGAGCGCCGCCTGGATTGCGCAGCCGGGTTCGTTGCCGTGGCCGCAGTCGGCAAAACGGCACTGTGCGGCAAGCGTTTCGATATCGGCGAACAGGTCGAGGTTTTCCTCGCCGGTCAGCTTCAGTTCGCGCATGCCCGGCGTGTCGATCAGGCAGCCGCCACTGGGCAGGCTGAGCAAGGCGCGATGCGTGGTGGTATGGCGACCGCGACTGTCGTGCGAGCGCACCGCATTGGTGGCCATGCGCTGCTCGCCGAGCAACGTGTTGGTGAGGGTGGACTTGCCCGCGCCAGACGAGCCGACCAGCACGGCACTGGAGCCCGGCCCCAGGTAGGACGCCAGCAGGGGAACCGTGGCCGGGTCCTTGGCGTTGATCGCGTGCACGGAGGCGTCGTCGGGCAGCCGGGCGACGAGCGCCGACACCGCCGCGTCGACGTCCACGCCCGTGTCCGCCTTGCTGAGCAGCACCACTGGCCGGGCGCCGGAGCCTTCCACCAGCGTGAGGTAGCGCTCGATGCGCGACGGGTTGAAGTCGCCGTCCAGGCCGGTCAGTACCAGCACGTAGTCGATGTTGGTGGCGATGATCTGCCGTTCGTAGCGCTCGCCGGCGGCGGCCCGCGTGAGCACGGAGCGGCGAGGCAGCACCTCCTCGATCACCGGGTGCGTGGCGCGGTCCAGGAAGACGAAGTCGCCGACGGCCGGTCGCAATGACGGATCCAGGCCGCGTTTCAGGAAATGCCCGGCCGGCTGCGCGTTGAACGCGGACGAGCCGTCGTGCATCTCGTAGCCGGCACGATGCTGCGCCACCACGCGGGCGAGGCGGCGCGGGTCGGCGGGTAGCGTGGCCTCGCGCCAGCCGATGCGGCGCAGGGAGGTCAGGTCCGGGGTGTCGGTCATGCCGCGATTATGCCCGCTTATGGCCCGAAGTCCGTCTCGCGGCGTCGTGCCGACGCTGTTAGGATCGGGTGACGACGGCGGGAAACGGCCCGCCGCACGCACCGGAAGTCGTCAGCAGTGTCCTCGATCAAGCCCAGCGCGCACCTGGCGGAAGTGCGCTACGAAATCCGCGGCGCCCTTACCCGGCGCGCTCGCGACATGGAAGCGGCCGGCCAGCCGATCATCAAGCTCAATATCGGCAATCCCGGTCGCTATGGCTTCGCCACGCCGCCGCACCTCAGCGCAGCCATCCGCAACCACCTGGGCGACAGCGAGGCTTATGGCCACGAACAGGGCCTGGAGGAAGCACGCGAGGCCATCGTGGCGCAGCAGCGAGCCCGTGGAGCCGCCGGCGTCGACATGGAGCGCGTCTTCATCGGCAACGGGGTCAGCGAACTGATCGATATTTCCCTGCGCGCCCTGCTACAGCCGGGCGACGAAGTACTCCTGCCCAGCCCGGATTATCCGCTGTGGAGCGCGGCCACCATCCTCAACGATGGCAGCCCGCGCTATTACCGCTGCCTGGCGGAGAACGCGCACCTGCCCGACCCGGAAGAAATCGAGGCACTGATCGGTCCGCGCACGCGCGCCCTTGTCCTGATCAACCCGAACAACCCCACCGGCGCGGTCTATCCCAAGGCCCTGCTCGAGCGCATCGTCGAGGTGGCGCGCCGCCATGGCCTGCTGCTGCTGTGCGACGAGATCTACGACGAGATCCTGTACGACGATACGCCGTTCCAACCGCTGGCCGCCGTCGCGGGCGATCACCCCTGCGTCAGCTTCGGGGGCTTGTCCAAGGTCCATCGCGCCTGCGGCTATCGCGTGGGCTGGATGAGCCTCTCCGGCGACCCGAAGCGCAGCACCGAGTACCGCGACGCCCTGCAACTGCTGGCGGCGCTGCGCCTGTGCGCCAATGTCACCGCGCAGTGGGCCGTGCGCCCCGCGCTGCTGGACAAACCCACCATCGGCGTACTCACCGCGCCGGGCGGCCGCCTGCACCAGGCGCGGCAGGTGGTGCTCGACGGTGTGGCTGCCAGCCCGTTCCTCGACGTGGTGGCCCCCGGCGGCGCCATCTACGCGTTCCCGCATATCCGTGCCGATGCCATCGCGCACTTCGACGACACCGCGTTCGCACTGCGGCTGCTCGAAGAGGAAAGCGTACTGGTCGTGCCGGGCACCAGTTTCAACCTGTCCGCCAGCCGGCATCTCCGTCTCACCCTGTTGCCCGAGCCGGCGCAGTTGCAGGAAGTGTTCGTGCGTATCGATCGGGTGCTGCAGCGCATGGCCCGTGAGTCCGTGCCCGCAGCCACCTCCAGCGCCGTCGCCTGAACCATGGGCGAGGCGAGCTTTCTCGCACTGGGTGATTCGTACACCATCGGCGAAGGCGTGGCGGACGCCGGGCGCTGGCCGATGCAACTGGCCGCGTGCCTGCGCGAACTCGGCATCGCTGTGGACACGCCGCAGGTCATCGCTACCACTGGCTGGACGACCGACGAGTTGTCCGCCGCAATGGACACTACCGTCCTGCGCGATGCCTACGACATGGTCACGCTGCTGATCGGTGTGAACGACCAGTACCGCGGTCGCGGCGTGGATGCCTACCGCCAGCCCTTCGTCCACCTGCTCGAACGCGCCGTCGCGCTGGCCGGCGATGCCCGGTGCGTGGTGGTGGTGTCGATCCCCGACTGGGGTGTCACGCGCTTTGCCGAGGGCCGCGACCGTGCGGCCATCGGGCACGAGATCGACGCGTTCAATGCCATCGCGCGTGACGAAGCCGCGCGCGTCCATGCACGGTGGGTGGATATCACGCCCGTATCGCGGCAGGCCGGCGAACAGCCCGGCATGCTGGTCGACGACGGCCTGCATCCCTCGGCAACCCAATACGCCCGGTGGGTGGCATGCATCCTGCCCGTCGCCGTCGCCGCCCTTAGCGAATGGATGACCGCGACGGATTGACGGCGGCCGCACCCGGCGATCCACGCGCAACAGGTTTGCAACACCATCGCCATGCGGCGGTTACGCCGCAGGCCGAGACTGGGCAACCGGGACCCTCCCGGAAACCGTTCTCATGGCCAGACTCATCTGCCGCGCCGCCTTCATCTCCGACGTGCATCTGGGCACGCCCGACTGCAAGGCCGGCTATCTGCTGGATTTCCTGAAAAGCCTCGACTGCCGGCAGCTCTACCTCGTCGGCGACATCGTCGACCTGGAAGCGCTGGCCCGTCGCCAGTGGTGGCACCCCGAGCACAGCGCGGTGATCGCCGAACTGGTGGGCATGGCTGCGCGCGGTGTGGAGGTCATCTACCTGCCCGGCAACCATGACTACCAGATGCGCGGCCTGGCCGGATCCACCATCGCCGGTATCCGCGTCGAGCTGGATGCCGTGCACGAGGGGGCCGACGGTCGTCGCTACCGGGTCAGCCACGGTGACGAATACGATCCCGAACATATCGGTCGCGCGTGGATCACCTGGCTGGGCGACACGCTGCACCGCTTCATCTGCTGGGCCAACCGCCGGGTGCACGCGGTGCGCAAGCGGCTCGAACTGCCGTACCTGCCGCTGTCGATCATCCTGAAATCGCACGTCGGGGCCGCCCTGGCCTACATCCGCGATTACGAGCAGCGCGTCGCCAGCGATGCGCGCGAGCGCGGTTTCGACGGCCATATCTGCGGGCATATCCACTTCGGGCACATCCGCAGCGTGGAAGGCGTGCTCTACATGAACGACGGCGACTGGGTGGAGCACTGCACGGCGCTGGTCGAGGACATGGGCGGCGCCATGGAGCTGATCCACTGGACCGAGCAGTGCACGCCCCTGGGGCGGGCCAGCCGGGAGACCGTGCTGCCCTCGGCAGAGGCCGTGCTCGGCTTCGCGCCATTGGCCGATTGCCGCGCCAACCTGGGCGAACTCCATGCCGGAACCTCCCTGGCCGGTTGAAAGCGAGCGGCGCGGGGCCCATCTGCGAGGGATGCCGGTAAACTGGCTCCCTCTCCTACCCGCGGTGACCCCATGGCCCTCGAAACACCCACACGCGAGCGCATCGAATCCCTCCTGGCCCAGCACGAGGTCGTGCTGTTCATGAAGGGGACGCGCCAGCAGCCGATGTGCGGTTTTTCCGCCGCGGCCACGAACACGCTCAACGACATCATCCCGGCCTACCACACCGTCAACGTGCTGGAAGACCCGGAGATCCGCGAGGGCATCAAGGAATACGGCCAGTGGCCGACCATTCCGCAGCTGTACGTGAAGGGCGAGCTGGTCGGCGGGTCCGACATCATCCGCCAGATGTACACCAGCGGCGAGCTCTACACGCTGTTCGGCGCCAGCCCGCCGGATCGCACGCCGCCCGAGATCGCCATCACCGACAAGGCCGCCGAGGCCATCCGTGGCGGCATGGCCACGGCCCAGGGCATGGCCTTGCACCTGGAGATCGGCCCGGACCACAGCGCTGGCTTCCAGCTGGCGCCGGCCGGCGATTTCGACATCGTTGTGGTGGCCAACGGCATCGAGGTGCACTTCGATCCGGGCAGCGCCGCGCGCGCCAAGGGCATCACCATCGACTGGGTGAGCACCGTGCAGGGCGAAGGCCTCAGCCTGAAGTTCCCCGGCGCCGTCGACATCGCCTCGATCAGCGTGCACCAGTTGAAGGACAAGCTTGCCGCCGGTGGCCTGACGCTGGTCGACGTGCGTCCGGCGCACGGCCGTGCCGCGGCAGCCCCGCTGCCGGGCGCGCGCATTCTCGAGGACGAGGGCTACGAGGCGCTTGCCGCGCTGCCGAAGGACACGCCGATCGCCTTCATCTGCCACCACGGCATCTCCAGCCAGGCCGCGGCCGAGCGCCTGGCCGCCCATGGCTTCACGAACCTGTTCAACGTGGAAGGCGGCATGGATGCCTGGGCTCGCGAAGTGGATCCGACGGTGCCGCGTTACTGAGTCCGGCCGTTTCGCGCAAGAGAAAGGCGCCCACCGGAGGGCTCCTTTTTTTTTGCGTGCTTCACGCATGGCCGGGGCCTGTGCCGAAGCCAGAGCCCGTCGCTCGTAGGGCGCGGCGAGGAGGCGCTGGGTTGCGCTCGGGCAGCGGCCGCAAGCGGCCGAACTCGCTCAGAGCGTAACCACCCAGCACCTCTGCGACAACAGAGGCAAGCGGGGGTGGAGAGCAAAGCGTCGGCGACTTCGGGGTGCCATCCTGGAGACGCCGCCTCGTGCGACGCCGCGAGCGTTGCTCTCCCGGCAACGCACCTCAGTCGTCAGGGAGGTGTCGGGTGGTCATCCTCTGAGCGAGTTCGGCCGCTTGCGGCCGCTGCCCGAGCGCAGAGGGTGACCACCCGACGCCTCCTCCCCGCAGAGAAGCCGCGTGCCGATACCGATGCTTCACGGCTGCGACCAACGCCGCAATCGTTCATTAATAAACTCACTGGTATAGTTACGAGGCTACACAACCCCTGTTTCCAGGAAGCTCTGTGACTGCCATCACTCGCCACCCGTCGCACGCCCTTTCGCGTCACGACCAGTCGCCCCAGTTCCGCCAGGGTCGCTTCACGAACCCAAGGCCACGTCCGTCTATGGGCCTGTGGGAAGGGCTGAAGCTCATGTCGCTGTTCCTGCGCGGCAAGCCTGCGGGCACCGTGCCGGACCGGCCGATACCGGTGCACGCGATCGACCGCGCGATGCTGGACGCCGCGCCCGACCGCAGCCTGTATCGCCTGGGCCACTCCACCATGCTGATGAAGCTGCGTGGACGGTTCTGGCTCACCGACCCGGTGTTTTCCGAGCGGGCGTCGCCGGTCATGTGGGCCGGGCCGGCACGCTTCCACGCACCGCCGATCGGTATCGACGACCTGCCGCCTATCGCCGGCGTGATCCTCTCGCACAACCACTACGACCACCTGGACCGGGCCGCGGTGTTGAAGCTGGCCGGCAAGACCGCCCGCTTCATCGCACCTCTGGGCGTGGGCGATCAGCTGGTCAACTGGGGCATCGACGCGTCGAAGGTCGAGCAACTGGACTGGTGGCAGTCCACCGAGGTGGAGGGCCTGCGCCTGACCGCCACGCCCGCGCAGCACTTCTCCGGACGCGGGTTGCGCGACAGCGATCGCAGCCTGTGGGTGTCCTGGGTGATCCAGGATGACGACCTGCGCGTGTTCTTCAGCGGCGACAGTGGCTATTTCAAAGGCTTCAAGGCGATCGGCGATGCCTATGGCCCGTTCGATCTCACGCTGATGGAAACCGGTGCGTACGACAAACGATGGGCCTTCGTGCACATGCAGCCGGAAGAAACCCTGCAGGCGCACCTGGACCTCCGCGGCCGCTGGCTGCTGCCGATCCACAACGGCACGTTCGACCTGGCCCTGCACCCCTGGGAAGAGCCCTTCGAGCGCATCGTCGCCCTGGCGGCCGCCGCGCAGGTGCCGCTCACGACGCCGATGATGGGCGAACGCGTGGACATGCGCTCACCCAACGGCATGACCCCGTGGTGGCGCGCGTAGGCGATAGCGATCGCGCCAGCGCAGGCACGGGCGTTCCACCATGTCGTGCAACAGCGCACCGCCGAGCAACGTGGCGGCGGCAAAGATCGCGAAACGCAGCAGGGGATGCTCGGCCAGGCTGTCGCCCAGCAAACCCTGGGTAAGGTGGGCCATGCCCTTGTGGCTCAGGTAGAGACTGTATGACACCGCCGCCAGCCAGCGTGCGCCGGGCAGGCGCAGGCGCGCCAGGAACGTCGGCCCGCTGAAGGCGACGACGAAGCCGGCCATGGTCAGCGCAAGCAACGGGAACCCGACCACGCACGGCCAGAACTGCATGCGCGCCTCGTCGAACAGGCCAAGGCAGACGCACAGCAGCACGAACGACAACACGAGAACCCGGCCCGCGCGCCGGTGCAGGCACGCCATCCAGGCGGGGCGATGCACGGCACAGGCGGCCAGCGCCACGCCCGCCACCAGGCCATCCAGCCGCGACCACGTCGGGTAGTAGAGGTTGTGCAGGTAAACCAGCCCGGGCCGGGTATCCGTGTCCAGCGCCGGCCCCATGCGATCCGACCACAGCCACGCGCGCAGCAGTATCCCGCCCAGCACGAGCGCCACGCCGACGATCGCACCGGTGCGCAGGGACGGCCGCCGCGTCAGCAGCCAGGCCAGCCAGGGAAA
>Ga0105239_10010661_pt1 | contig 10279 bp, 8 predicted proteins | sample KBSC44metaG_FD_92761 | JGI IMG/M metagenome (GOLD analysis project Ga0105239, IMG submission 92761) | Corn rhizosphere microbial communities from Kellogg Biological Station, Michigan, USA - KBS C4-4 metaG | ecosystem: Host-associated > Plants > Roots > Rhizosphere > Soil | place: Michigan, USA...
GAAGGCCAACATGGCCGCGTTCGAGAAGAACAAGGGCTTGATCGAGGAACTCGACAACGCGCGCCACACCTACATGCCCGACGGTCATACGCCGGCCGAAGGCGAGATCTTCAAGAACCCCGATCTCGCGCACACCTACACACTGCTCGCGAAGGATGGACGCGACGCCTATTACAAGGGCCCGATCGCGCACACGATCGATGCCTATTTCAAGCGCATCGGTGGCGATCTGCGTTATGAGGACTTCGCGGCGCATCACGGTGAATGGGTCGAGCCGCTGACTGTTAATTATCGCGGCTACGACGTGTACGAACTCCCGCCGAATGGTCAGGGTGCCGCGGCGCTGCAGATGCTGCAAATCTTGAAGGGCTTCGACCTGAAGAAGATGGGGGCAGGAAGCGCCGATACGCTTACGGCGATGCTTGAAGCCAAGCGTCTCGCCTACGAAGACCTCGCGAAATGGTATGCCGACCCGGCCTTCGTGCATGTACCGATGAAAGGCCTGCTCTCCGATGCCTATGCCGATGAGCGCCGCAAGCTGATCGATCTCAAACACGCGAACCCGAACATCGGGCCCGGCGAGCCGAAGCTGCATGACGGCGACACGATCTATCTCACTGCCGCCGACAAGGACGGCATGATGGTGTCGCTGATTCAGTCCAACTACCGCGGTATGGGATCGGGGCTCGTGGCCGATGGTCTCGGCTTCATGTTCCAAGACCGCGGCGAGCTCTATTCGCTGCGCGACGGGGACGCGAATGTCTATGCGCCGGGCAAGCGGCCGTTCCAGACCATCATCCCGGGCTTCGTGATGAAGGATGGGCAACCGTTTCTGTCGTTCGGGTTGATGGGCGGCGACATGCAGCCGCAAGGCCATGTGCAAGTGCTGACCGACATCATCGACTTCGGCATGAATGTACAGGAGGCCGACGACGCCGCGCGCTGGCGGCACTATGGCGGCGCGGAACCCACAGGCGAGCCGTCCACCGGGATCGGCACCGTCGAGATGGAGAGCGGATTCGACCCGGCGGTAAAGGCCGAATTGGAAAAGCGGGGATACAAGGTCGTGCCCGGCATCGGCGGCTTCGGCGGCTATCAGGCGATCATGCGCGCACCCAATGGCGTCTATTGGGGCGCCAGCGAAATGCGCAAAGACGGCGAAGTGATCGGCTACTGAGCCGCGGCATCGAAGCCCCTCTCCCTGCAGGGAGAGGGGCTTCGCGCATTCGCTATTTCTTCGTCACGCTAAACACGACGCCATTCGAGCTGGCGCCACCGGACGCTGTGCCATAGAAAACGCCATTGCTTTTGGTCACGCCGGCAGAATATCCGCCGCCAGTGCTGCCGGTGAAGGTGTGAAGCACCTTTGCTTTGCCTTTCGCCGTGACCTCATACACGACGCCGCATTGGCAGGTCGGATCGCCGCCCGAGGTGTTCGCGCTGTAGAGATTCTTGCCGACGAGCAGCATGTCGCCTTCCGGTGAGCCGCCATCCGTGCCGCCCGTGAAGTTGTAAAGGGTGGTCAAGGTGCCGTCCTGCGCCAGCTTAAACACGGTGCCCGCACCATTGGCGCCGCCATCCACCGTACTGCCGTAGACATTGCCGTCCTTGTCGATGTCCAGCCCGCCATAGAGGAAGCCGCCGTCAGCGCCACCGGTGAAACTGTGCATCGTGGTCAGCGTTCCGTCGGGCGCGAGCTTGTAGACCGATCCTTCGTCGTTTGCGCCGCCGAACGCGGTGACGCCATAGAGGTTGCCCTCCTGATCGCGAACAACGCCGTGCTCCGGAAACTCGCCATCGGCGCCGTTGAACGCATGCAGCACAGAGAACGTGCCGTCGGAGCCGTATTTGAAGACCGTGCCGTCGCCGTTGACGCCGCCGAAGAGCGCGGTTCCGTAGAGATTGCCTTCCTGGTCGCGGATCAGATCGCCGCGGATGAAAGACCCGTCATTGGCGCCGAAATCATGCAGCACCTTGTACTTTCCGTTCGCCGACAATTTGAACAGAACACCATTGCCGCTTGAGCCTCCGCTACCGGCGGTGCCGTACACCGTTCCGCTCGCCATGAGGACGACGCCGCCGTCGGGCGCCGAGCCGTCGCTGCCGGCAAACGCGTGCAGGATCGTCTGCGTACCATCCGGTGCGAGCTTGAAGACCACGCCGTCGCCATGAGCGCCGCCGAAATCGGTTGTCCCGTAGATGTTGCCCTCACCGTCGAGTGTCACGTTCGCGCCGGGACCCGCGCCGTCATTCGCGCCGCCCGCGAAATCATGCAGGTCCGTATAGGTCCCTTCGGCAGCGATGGGACCGGAAACACCGCTCTTCTTGATAACGGGATGGTTTCCCTGGATCGCGCGCATTCGTTTTAGATTCATTTGGGCGGTGTCTGCGCCGGCGGCGGGGGCCAAAGCAACAATCGCGACTGCCGAACCAAGCAGTGCGCATTTAAAAAATTTAGAAGCGTTAAGCATCGAACTCCCTCTCTTCTTTATGTGCATGCGGGGCCGCATAGGAGCCGATGCGGGCGCGCGTGACAACGACAAACATCGCCGATGCCATATGCTTTGAGACCCGGCGCGCTTCGCAGCGCAGCATCACGCAGAGACGAGTTCTAAAAGATCAAACTCCGAACACGCGCGAGAAGATCGTGTCGACGTGCTTGAAGTGGTAATCGAGATCGAACAATGTTTCGAGTTCGTTCGCGCTGAGCGCTTTGGTCACTTCGGGGTCCGCTTTGAGCAGATCGAACAGCGCGCCCTCGCCGTTCCAGGTACGCATCGCGTTCTTCTGGACCAGACGATAGGAATCTTCGCGGCTGACACCCTTCTGCGTCAGCGCCAGCAGCACGCGCTGGCTGTGCACCAGGCCTTGCGTGCGATCGAGGTTCTCCTGCATGCGCTTGGGATAGACCACAAGCTTTTCAACCACGCCGGCCATACGCATGATCGCGAAGTCGAGCGTGATCGTGGCATCAGGGCCGATGTAGCGCTCGACCGAGGAATGCGAGATGTCGCGCTCGTGCCAGAGCGCCACATCCTCCATTGCAGGGATCGCGAACGACCGCACCATGCGCGCAAGGCCGGTGACGTTCTCCGTCAGCACGGGGTTGCGCTTGTGCGGCATCGCCGACGAACCCTTCTGGCCGGCAGAGAAATATTCCTCCGCCTCCAGCACTTCGGTGCGCTGCAGATGACGGATTTCGGTCGCGAGCCGCTCGAGGGAACTGGCGACGACACCGAGGGCTGCGAAGAACGCCGCATGCCGGTCGCGCGGGATCACCTGCGTGGAAACCGGTTCGACCGCGAGGCCCATCTTCCTCGCAACATGCTCTTCGACATAGGGATCGATATTGGCGAAGGAGCCGATGGCGCCGGAGATCGCACAGGTTGCAATCTCATCGCGCGCCACGACGAGCCGCGCGCGGGCCCGCTGGAATTCGGCGTGGAAGCCCGCCAGCTTCACGCCGAAGGTCGTGGGCTCCGCATGAATGCCGTGACTGCGGCCGATGGTCGGCGTCAGCTTGTATTCGAATGCCCGCTTCTTGAGCGCTTCCAGCAATGCATCGACATCCGCGATCAGGATATCGGCGGCGCGTTTGAGCTGAACCGACAGACACGTATCGAGCACATCGGACGACGTCATGCCCTGATGTACGAAACGCGATTCCGGTCCGATGAATTCGCCCAGATGCGTCAGGAATGCGATGACGTCGTGCTTGACCTCGCGCTCGATGGCATCGATGCGCTCGACGTCGAATTTCGCAGCACCGCCCTTCTCCCAAATGATGCGCGCCGATTCCTTCGGGATCACGCCAAGCTCGGCGAGCGCGTCTGCGGCATGCGCCTCGATCTCAAACCAGATGCGGAATTTCGTTTCCGGCGACCAGATCGCCGTCATTTCGGGGCGGGCGTAGCGGGGGATCATTCAGGGAATCTGCCGAGGACGCATTGCCGCCCCTTCTAGACCGCCTCCGCCGCGCGGGAAAGGGACGAAATCCACAGCCTGGATCAGCGCGCGCCGGGACAGTCCGGATGAAGAAATTACAACAACTGCAACGACTTGAAGCTGGCATGGCCGTTGCGGCCGATCACCAGGTGATCGTGGATCGCGATCTTGAGCGGCTTTGCGGCGGCGGCGATCTCGCGGGTCATCTCGATATCGGCACGGCTGGGCGTCGGGTCGCCGCTGGGATGGTTGTGGACCAGGATCATGGCGGAGGCGCCGAGATCGAGTGCGCGCTTGACGATCTCGCGCGGATAAACGGGGGTATGGTCGATCGTGCCCGCGCTCTGCACCTCGTCGGCGATAAGGACGTTTTTGCGGTCGAGGAACAGGACGCGGAATTCCTCACGCGGCGCGCGCGCCATGGCGGCGGCACAGTAATCGAGCAGCGCCTGCCAAGAGCTAAGCGCCGGCTTGCCGAGCAGCTTGGTTTTGGCGAGCCTGAGCGCTGCGGCTTCGATGATCTTGAGTTGCGCAACCGCACTCTCCCCGAGACCGGGGATTTCCAGGAGCCGCGCGCGCGGCGCCGCGACGACCTCCGCGAAGTTGCCGAAGCGTGCAAGCAGCGTTTTGGCGAGCGGCTTCACATCGCGGCGCGGGATCGCGGCGAAGAGCACCAGCTCCAGCAATTCGTAATCAGGCATCGCGTCTGCACCGCCCATCACAAAGCGTTCGCGCAGGCGTTCGCGGTGGCCCGCATGGCGCGGCTTTTCCGGGACCACGGCAATGAAGGTCATCGCGGCATCGGCTACGCCATCGATTTGCACACCAACGGTACGGGTTCTGGCCATCTGCGAGAGCTTCCGGTGACAGGAACGAAGAGGCGAAGAATCGACGGAATAAGACCTTAGCGGGAAAGGCCTAAGACAATCGGCTCGCTGCCTGTGATGAGCGGTTTTGCGCGCCCAAGGTATCTATTCTTCGAAACCTCCTTTGTCGCCACACGAGAACACATCACGAACAAAGAGAATTTGCAACATCTCCCGACGGACCTCGGAAATCCCGCGAAGTCACTGCGAAACCTCACGAAATTCACCAACTTTCGAGTGGTGCCGAACACGATTTGGATGTCGGCGGCCGTACGGCGGTCATATTGAGGCCATACCGGCCCGACCAAATGGCGCTCGGAGGGAACCGAACCGGCTTTCCGGGCTTAGTCCCTGGGGAACGTCAACAGGAGTTTCAGTATGAAGAGGTTTTCGCTATCCGCTTTGAGTACGGCGGCCATTCTGCTGGCCGGCACGGCGCCGATTTCGATCACGCCCGCCAAGGCGGCCTTCTCCTTCAACATCAATTTCGGCTTCAACACCTTTCGCGACCGGCTTGGGGACCGGGGCCGCTGGGTCCATAGCGCGATCTGGGGCGACGTCTGGCAGCCACGGCGACGCGTTGTGGGAGACAATTTCCAGCCCTATACGAACGGCTATTGGGAATACACCGACGAATATGGATGGTACTGGGTCTCGAACGATCCGTTCGACGACGTCGTCTATCACTACGGGCGTTGGGTTTATGACCCCGACATGCGCTGGGTCTGGATCCCCGGCTACACTTGGGGGCCGGGGTGGGTCGTCTGGCGTGAGGGCGACGGCTATAGCGGCTGGATGCCGATGCCGCCGGACGAGAACTTCGTCTCCGGAAACGGGCTTTCACTCGGCATGAATTTCGGCTCGTGGGACGTGGGCTTCTACGGCTACAACAGATGGTACGGCAATCGTGTCGATCCGGGCCGGTTCTGGATCTTCGTTGACAACCGCAATCTCGCGAACCGCGACTATCGCCGCTTCGTCGTGCCGCGCGAGCGTGCACGGGTCCTGATCACCAACACGCGCAACGTCACCAAATACGAGGTGGTGAACAACCGCGTCGTCAACCGCAGCGTCGACGTCAGGGTGATCGAACGCGCATCGGGTCGGCGGATCGCGCCGGTTTCGGCCAGAGAGGTGATCAGGCCGAACGCGATCGTTACCACCGTCGATGAATCGAATCGCGTGCGCGAACGCGAACGTGCCCAGCATCCGATCCGCACGGACGTGTTCAAGGCCGGTGGCGCGAACAACAATCAGCCCGGCAATGGCAATGGGCGTCCCGGCGCCGACAACGGCGGAATGACACAATCGCCGAACGCAACGCCAGAAGGTGGCAAGCGCGACCGCGACAACAACAACGGTCCCGAAACCGGGAAAGGACGTCCAGGTGCCGCGACCGAAGGAACACAGCCGTCGAACACAACGCCAGAAGGCGGCAAGCGCGACCGCGAGAACAACAACGGTCCTGCCGCGAATGGTCCGGGCACTACACCGCAGAGCGGTTCGGGCAACGAGCCATCTTCGACACCGAAGAACGATCGCCAGCGCGAACGCTCGAACGCGGGCAACAATGGCAATGGTGCAGGCTCCGTGCCGTCGGGCGAGAACGGCAGCTCAACCAATACCGAGAAGCCCAATCGGCCATCGCGCAACAGCGGTGGGATGACGGGTCCTTCCGGAAACGAGCCGTCGGCAACCACGCCGAGCGATAACATGTCGTCCGGGTCCGAAAAGCCAAAACGCACACCGCGCAACCCCAGCGGCCCTGCGACCGGGCCGATGCCGTCACAGCCGAGCGCGACACCGCCGGGTGACACTGCGACGCCGCCCAGCGCTCCGCCTGCGGATCGCGCGACCCGCGGCCCGCGCAGCATCACACCTCCGGGCGGGGCTACGACGAGCCCGTCGACAGGCCCATCGGACAACAGCCAACCGCCAGCACCGCGGCACACGAGGCCCAATCCGAACACGCCGACCGCCGCCACGCCGTCGCCGAGCGGTGCGTCGAACGCGCAACAGCCGGATAACTCAAGCAGCGAGCCCAAGAAGAAAAAACGCAACCCGCAAGACCAGACAACGCCGCAATAGAACGGCGCGAACACCTGTTCGGATCACCCTCCCTCACGATGTGGGGGAGGGTGTTTCTTTTGAGTCGGGCGTAGTTTCGCGCATGAACAAATTCTTAATTTCACCTGCTTAGGTTGTTGCCTGAAATGGCTCAAGCGTGGGCTGGCTTTCGTGTCAGGGTTCGAACCGGGAAGCGATATACTGATCGGGCTTGTCCTGATCTTCTGCGCAATGGGAGCCGCGCTGCTCTTTCTGCGTGGCATTCGTCAAAAAGCACCGCCAATCGTTAGCGAGCTTCACGACCATCCGCCCAGCTTCGCACGGGGCGCACGCACGTCGCTGCGTCAAGCAGGTGAACAACTCCACGCCGTCATCGAAGGCACGTTCCAAAAGCGCCGGCTGATGAACTACGCGGAGTATCGTGTATTCAAGATCATCGAAGATGAGAACCTGACCGAACGAACGGGTCATCGCGTATTCGCACAGACGAGTCTCGGCGAAGTTCTCCAATCTGAGAACTCGGACGCCTTCCGCTCGATCAACGCCAAACGCGTGGACATTCTGATCGTCGAGCGCGCTGGCTGGCCGGTCGTGGCCGTGGAGTATCAGGGGAGCGAACATTATCAGGGCACGGCCGCCGCGCGCGACGCGATCAAGAAAGAGGCGCTACGAAAAGCCGGCGTCGCCTACGTCGAAATTATGCCTGGCGATAATGACGACCAAATCCGCTTCCGTGTGCGCGAACAACTCGGATGGAAGGCGACTATTTCCTTAGAGCCGTCAAAGCTCCAAACGGTAGCTGCGCAGTAACGAAGCGGATCGAAAACAGCCTCACATGTAAGGCGGTTTGTCGAGGCCTTTGGGCGATGAGGTGAAGATCTCGCAGCCCGTTTCCGTCACGCCGATCGTGTGCTCGAACTGCGCGCTCAAGGAGCGGTCGCGTGTCACTGCAGTCCAACCGTCGTTGAGGATCTTCACACCATAACCGCCGAGATTGATCATCGGCTCGATGGTGAAGAACATGCCGGGCTTCAGCGCGATGCCGTGGCCGGCCTTGCCGTAATGCACGATGTTGGGCAGGGCGTGGAACACCTTGCCCACGCCATGGCCACAGAAATCGCGCACCACCGAGCAGCGCTCCTGCCCCTCGGCATAGGACTGGATGGCGTAGCCGATGTCGCCGGTGGTGGCGCCGGGCTTCACGGCTGCGATGCCGCGCATCAGGCATTCATAGGTGATGTCAACCAGACGGCGGGGCTTCAGCTTCACGTCGCCGACAAGGTACATGCGCGAAGTGTCGCCGTGATAGCCGTCCACGATCACCGTCACGTCGATGTTGACGATATCGCCATCGCGGAGCGGACGGTCGTCCGGAATGCCGTGGCAGACGACGTGGTTGATCGAGGTGCAGAGCGTGTGGCGATAGCCACGATAGCCGAGGCACGCCGGAATGCCGCCATGGGCGGTCGTGTAATCATAAGCGAGCTTGTCGAGATGGGCGGTGGTGACGCCGGGGGCAACCTCCGGCACCAGAAGGTCGAGCACCTCCGCCGCCAGCCGCCCGGCCCGGCGCATGCCCTCGAAATCCTTCTGGTCGTGCAGCGCGATCGCGAAATGGGCGCGCTTTGCCGCTTCAAAGGTGGCTGGATCGGTCGCTATCGTCATGGCCCTGATATAATCCCGCCGAAGGATTTCTCAAACCATTAACACAGGCTAATCGCTGACGCCCACGCGGTGGCGATAGACCATCTGTCCGCCCTGCCAGCCGCTGAACAGCAGCAACAGGAACGTCAGGCCGGAAAGCCAGAGATAGTCATGCGATCCGCTCACGGCGCCGGATCGGAAGCGCAGATACCAGTCCACGATCGACACGCCCGACATCACGACATTGGCGCCCAGATGCCACCAGGCGGCGCTGATGGCACGAATTCGCGGTTCGGCCAGGAAATCGATGAAGCCGATGGTCGCCGCGAACACCGAGACAAAGATGCCGGCGCCGATCAGCCAGAACGCCGCCTGCGCCCAGAACGCATCCTGCGTCGCCGCATAGGCCAGATCGGACGCAAACGCGCCGGTGTAGTAGGCGATGACAAACGGCACCAGCATCACATGGATCGGATGGCCGGCGATCTGGATCGTGGAGCGAGGACTCATGGGTTCGCGCAGCTCCGTTTCCATGGGAACGCGCCGCAGGAGCGGCAGTTCCGGCGGGAACAACTGGATGCTAGAAAGCCTTCATGCAGACCAACCCCACGGCCGCTGTTCTGGTCATCGGCGACGAAATCCTTTCCGGCCGCACCCAGGATACCAATACCAACTACATCGCCAAGGTGCTGGGCACCCTCGGTATCGACGTCAAGGAGGCGCGCGTCGTGCCCGATATCGAGGATGAGATCGTGGCGGCGCTGAATGCGCTGCGCGCCCGCTACACCTATGTCTTCACGACTGGGGGCATCGGGCCAACGCATGACGACATCACGGCCGATGCGGTGGCGAAGGCCTTTGGTGTCGGCATCGACTATCATCCGGAGGCGATGGCAATGCTGGCCGCACGCTTTTCGAACCCGGCCGATTTCAACGACATGCGCAAGCGCATGGCGCGCATCCCCTTGACCGCGACGCTCGTGCGCAACAAGGCTTCGGTCGCACCCGGCTTTCACATCGGCAATGTCTTCGTAATGGCAGGCGTGCCGATGATCATGCGCGCGATGATGGAAGACATCGCGCCCACGCTAAAACGCGGTGCGATCGTGCATTCGCGGACCGTCGCCGCACGTATCGGCGAAGGCAAGATCGCCGCAGGCCTGATGGCGATTCAGAAGGATTTCCCCGAACTCGCGATCGGGTCCTATCCCTATTACCGCGAGGATGGTTTCGGCGTGCAGCTCGTGGCGCGCGGTCGCGACGGAGCGAAAGTCGAACAGGCCGCCCTCGCCATCGAAGCCCTGATCCGCGCGGAAGGCGCGGAACCATCGCGGGTGTTGCCGGAAAAGTAGTTCACGCGGAGATGCGGAGACGCGGAGTTCGAGCGCGCCGGTGAGCACCATGCTATATGAATACAGTCGGCGCGCTTTGCGTGCCAAAAAACTTGCCGGTATTGCGGGAGTCTTTTTCCTCGGCGACTCCGCGTCTCCGCGTGAACCTTGTTTGGGGACGAACGGTTAGTTTTCAAGCTTCAGTTCCTTTGCTTCCGCCGACAGCGCCGCCAGCGCGCCCGCGTTCTTCGCCATGGCTGCGCGGCCATCGGCGAGAGCGGTGCGCGCTTTCGGATCGTCGCCCAGGACGTGATAGGCGCGCACGAGGCGCTGCCATCCGGCGGCGTCGTCCGGGTTTTGCTTCAAGCGTGCGGCGAGCCCCGCCACCATCGCGCCGATATCGGGCGGCGCGGCACCGGACGATGC
>Ga0105239_10010662_pt1 | contig 10279 bp, 10 predicted proteins | sample KBSC44metaG_FD_92761 | JGI IMG/M metagenome (GOLD analysis project Ga0105239, IMG submission 92761) | Corn rhizosphere microbial communities from Kellogg Biological Station, Michigan, USA - KBS C4-4 metaG | ecosystem: Host-associated > Plants > Roots > Rhizosphere > Soil | place: Michigan, USA...
CCAGACATCCGCGCGCCCGATTCCCGGCGTCGTGAGTTGCGGATCGCCCGCTCCCGGAACAGTCGCGATCGAAGCGTCCCCTCGCTGTTGGCCGCGATGTGCCGTCGCGATGAAGGCTCGCGCCGGCGATCCGGCAAAGACGATATCGCGCGGCTCGTCGCCCACCAGCAGGGTTCGCACCACGTGCCCCGTTCCCGTCAGGCTGACAATGCTGACGCTGTCCGAGAGCTCATTCACCACCCAGACTTCCGAGTTGGTGCGAGCCGCTACCGCCACGGGCTCCAACCCAACCGGCACGCGATACAAAAACACGGGTGATCCGGAACTCAGGTCGAACACTTCCAGCGTCCCGTTCGGCGTGTTCACCGCAAATAACGTGCGGCCATCCGGTGACGTCGCCAGAGGGCGCACGTGCCCGCTCTCGAATTCCACGAAAGCCGGGCCGGATGTAGACGCGTGAACTCTGCTGCTGAAAGCTTGCCTACCAAGCGCGGACGCTACACAGATTGCGAGCAATACGAGAAACCATTTGGAGGCCGGGAGCCGAGGAAATCGAGACATGCTGAGTTGTATGATATCAGCCAATTTTGTGGGGCAGGCGCTTCCGCCTGTCCATTCGGGAGGCTGGCTTGGAGGAGTGGATTTTATCGACCCAGGTGTCTTACCAGTTGGTAATCGACCCGTCCGGCCGGAAATACGTCTGCGCGCGATTATTCGAGAACTGCGTAATCTCGGCGATCTGCGTCAGCTTCGACATATCGAGTTCCACGCCCAACCCCGGCCTGTCATTCGGGTACAACTTACCGTTCTTGAAATCCAATCCGACGGGCATATGCGGAATCGTGCGCCCGCCGTAGTTGTACTCCATCAGCACCGGCCCCGAGTACGTACCCAGACAGTTCGCCAGCGCCGCCGTCGAAATCGGCCCCGTAAAGTGCGGCACGATCCCCACGAAATGCGTCTCACAGATCGCCGCCACCTTCATCATTTCCGTAATCCCGCCGACGTTCGGCAGCGTCGCGCGCAAATAATCGATCTCGTGATTCTCGATCAGCTTATTGAAGTCCCAGCGATTGCCCCACTCCTCGCCAGCCGCGATCGGCACTTTGGCGCTTCTGCGGAGAATCGGGATGTCCTCCCCGAACGCCTCCGTGCGCACCGGATCTTCCACGAAATAAGGCGCCAGATCCTTAATCAAATCGCACCCGCGAATCGCATCGGCCAGGTCGAAGCGCTGGTGGAAGTCGATGCACCAGTCACCATCCTTGCCCACCCCTTCGCGCACCTGCACGCACTCTTCGTACATCTGATTAATCTTCGTGTGCGTGTTGAACGTCGTATTGGCGGGCGTATCGGCAGCCCCAAAGCGGAACGAGCGATAGCCCGCCGCCATCGTCAGCGACGCTCGCTCCTTCAAACTCATCCCTGGGCGAATCCCCGGCACAGTGCCCGCGGTGTTGTAGCACTCGCAATAATTGCGCACCATCCCGCCCAGCAGCGCGTGTACCGGAAGTTGCTGCACCTTACCCTTGATGTCCCACAGCGCCAGGTCCAACGCCCCCAGCGCATGCATCTTTTCACGCCCCGCCGGATAGAAATACGATCGGTACATGTCCTGCCACAACTGTTCGATGAAGTGTGGATCCTTCCCGATCAGCCGGCACGCGCACTGCTCGATCGTGTCCTTGGAACCGCCCTCGCCAATCCCCGTAATCCCCGCATCAGTCTCGATGGTGACCACCGTGTCGCTCTGGTTGAAGAGCGGGTTGGGATTGGCCGTGTGATAAGCGCGCACCCTCGTAATCTTCATCTTCGCCACCGGCGCCGGAGAGGGAGCAGGTGCTGCTTGCGCCAAACCGACCGCCGAGGCCGAAACCATCGATTGAAAAAAGGAGCGTCGCTTCATAGTTATCTCTGTACCCTTCCTGAGCCGTCGCCTTTCAATAGCGCCTTCACCTCGTCCACCGAGCAGCGATAGAAATCGCCCATGATGGAATGCTTCAGGCAGCTTGCCGCGACGGCGAACTCCAGCGCGTCTTCGTGAGTCGGCAGATTCTGCCAGCCGTAAATCAAACCGCCGGCGAAACTGTCGCCGCCGCCGACGCGGTCCACGATATGCGTAATCTCGTACTTGCGGCTGACCATGAACTTCTCTCGATCGTTGAGGCACGCCGCCCATCCGTTGTGAGAGGCGCTTCGCGACTCGCGCAGGCTGATCGCAATCGCCTTCAGATTCGGATACTCGGCCAGCACCTTGTCGCTCAGCTTCTGATACTGCACGTGATCCAGTTGGCCGGAGTGAACGTCCACGTCCACCTGAATGCCCAGCGCCATCTGCACGTCTTCTTCATTCGCGATCGCGATATCGACGGACTTGATCAACTCGCGCATCACCTCCACCGCAGTCTTGCCCCACTTCCACAGATTCTTCCGGTAGTTGAGATCGCACGAAACCGTGATGCCCTTAGCCTGGGCTTTCTGAACCGACTCCAGCGCGAGCGCAGCCGCACCAGCACTGATGGCGGGTGTGATGCCCGTCACGTGAAACCAACCAGCGCCGTCCAGCGCCTGGTCCCAGTTGATGTCGCCGGGCTTGGCGAGTGCGATCGCGCTGTCGGCTCGATCGTAGACTACTTTCGAGGCCCGCTGATTGGCGCCCGCTTCCAGAAAGTAAATTCCCACGCGGCCCTTGCCGCGCACGATACGCGTCGTATCCACGCCGAATCGGCGCAATTCCCCAATCGCGGCATCTGCCATCGGATTTCCGTTTGGCAGCACAGTCACGTACGATGCAGGCATTCCCAGGGACGCGAGCGCGACGGCCACGTTGGCCTCGCCGCCGCCGAAAGTGGCAACGAACTGAGGGCTCTGCAGGAATCGTTCGAAACCCGGCGGCGCTAAGCGCAGCATGATTTCGCCGAAAGTTACGGTGAGTTTGGACATAGCGTGAACGCTCATTATATAGCGATGCCTCGCGACAGATAATGAAAGCATGACGGGAGTGAGGATCGACAAATGGCTCTGGGCGGCGCGATTTTATAAGACTCGCTCGATGGCCACAAAAGCCTGCGAATTAGGGAGGATTCACTCGAACGGGCAGTTAGCCAAACCCGCGCGCGAGGTCAAAGTGGGAGATTCCTTGCGTGTAAAAAACGATACCGGCGATTTCGAACTGGAAGTCCTCGGCCTCAGCGAAATGCGCGGACCTGCCGCGGTCGCGCAAGCTCTATACCGCGAGACGGACGCCAGCCGTGAAGCCCGCATGCTTCTCCGCGAGGAGCGCAAGGCCATGCCGCACTTCGAAGGGTTCCGCGAAGGCAAGCCCACCAAGCGCGATCGCCGCGAACTGGACTGGCTCCGCCGCCGCTCGTAATTGTGGCAGTCCCAAGTGATTCGCTTCTGTCCGTTTTCTTGTGGGGCGGGCTTCAGCCTGCCAACCTGGGAGTCTCGCTCAGTTCCGGAATTCTCGAACCAATCCGTGGTGCTCGTTGGGCCCAACTCTACCTCCAGCTCGTCCACGGATGAAGCACACCCAGTCGCGATAATTTTGGAGGCCTTATCCGGACTTCTAAAATGAGAGAGTATATTTCATCGCCGCTTTGGGAGCGCGCAACCTTAAATATCACGGCTGTCGCGCGTCACCATTTATTCCCTCCTCCAATCGATATAATTGTTTTATCTGCGGTATGAGAAACAACGAGACCGGAGAATTTGAGCTAGTCGTAGGGAATCGGCAACTTCTCAGCGGCTTTTTTATTGTGGTGTTGCTGTTTGCGGTGGCGTTCGCCATGGGCTACGTGGTGGGCGAGAATTCGCGAACAGCTAAGGCGCAGGCTGATAACGGCGGCGGCTCGAGCCCAACGGCCGCCACAGGAGACCCGCGCCCGCAAGCTGCTTCGGCGGCGGTGCCTCCCAGTGCACCCATCACGAATGCCGCACAGCCGGTAGACCCGTCGACACCCACCACTGCTGAAGCTCCGCCGCGACCGACCACCCAGCCTTCTCGCGAAGTGCAGGAGCCGGTCCGTGAGCCCGAGAAGCCAAAGCGGGAGCGCACGCGCGAAACGGTCGCGCCGGCCCCTGAGCCCAAGCCTGCTCCTCCGCCCACGGTTGTGGCAGAACCCAAAGCGGGAAGATACCTGCAAGTGCTCGCTACCGCGAATCAGAAATCCGCCCAGGATATGGTCCGGTCGCTGCAAGATAAAGGGATGCCGGCAACCATGAGCCCGGGACCCAACAATTGGATCCGGGTCCTGGTCGGTCCGTACCCCGATATCGCCTCGATGGGAAGGGCAAAGTCGGAACTGGAAGCAGCAGGACTAAAGGTCGTCAAGCATTAGGATGAGTGATTCCCTGGTTCAGATCGGCCGGCAACCGCGGCCGCGCCTGCCGGAATGGGCACGCAAAGGGCGGACGCATTTCCCCTCCCTCAACAAACTGAAGCGTGAGTTGCGGCAACTTAACCTGCACACGGTTTGTGAGTCGGCACGCTGCCCCAATATTCACGAGTGCTTCCATCGCGGCGCCGCGACCTTCATGATCCTAGGCAACTGGTGTACGCGCGGTTGCGGATTCTGTTCTGTCCCCAAGGCCAATCCCGCCAAGCAGGACATGCGCCTCGACCCAAGCGAACCCGCGAATGTCGCGCGGATGGCCGCCGAGATGAAACTGCGCTACGTCGTGATCACGAGCGTGAATCGCGACGATCTCGACGATGGTGGGTCGAATCACTTTGCTGAAACCGTGCGCGAAGTTCGACGTGCTCTGCCGGAAGCCCGAGTGGAAGTGCTGACGCCGGACTTCTGTGGTGATCTCGACGCCGTTTCCCGCGTATTAGACGCCGGACCGCAAGTCTTCAATCACAACATGGAGACCGTCCCCCGCCTCTACCGCCGTGTGCGCCCGCAAGCCAATTATCAGCAGTCGCTCGATGTGCTGTTGTTTGCCTCGAAACGCCAGACGGCCGCGCCGCTGCTCACCAAGTCCGGCTTTATGGTGGGGCTCGGCGAGACGGAAGACGAGGTGCATCAACTTCTGCGCGATCTCCGAGCTGCGGGTACCGATGTCGCGACAATCGGCCAATACCTGCAGCCGACGCGGCGCAATCTTCCTGTTGTTGCATTCATCGATCCGGAGCAATTCGAAGCGTATCGTGAGTACGGGCTCTCCTTGGGCTTCAAGGCAGTCTTCAGCGGTCCGCTCGTGCGTAGCTCTTATATGGCTGACGAAGTCAGTGAAGAAGCGCGACGGGTTTTGTGCTGAGCTGGGCGCTGGCGCTGCTCTCGGCAGTGCTCCTCATCTTCACCTTCCCCAAATTTCAAATCGTCTGGTTTGCGCCAGTGGCACTCACACCGTTGTTGATCGCCGTGGCGCGCGAGGCCAAGGCATCACGCCGATTCCTGTTGGGCTGGGTATGCGGCATCGTGTACTGGTTCGGAGTCTGCTACTGGATTCAGTTCGTGCTCGCCTTTCACGGTGGCGTGGGCGATGCCGTCGGATGGCTGTTGCTCCTCCTCTTCTGCTTGGTTAAAGCGATTCACATGGGGGCCTTCGCATTAGTGGCCGGGATTCTGATTCAGCGCTGGTGGGCCATCCCGGCCGTCTCCGCCGCGTGGGTCGCTATTGAGGTCACGCACGGCTCCATGGGCTTCGCCTGGCTGGCATTGGGAAATGCTGGTATCGATATGGGGATTCCGTTGCGCCTCGCCCCCTTCACTGGCGTCTATGGCGTGTCGTTCGTCTTTATGATGATGGCCACCGCGCTCGCGGTCGCCACACTGGGACGTCCCCGCAAAGAGCTACTCTGGCTGGCCGTACTGCCGCTGCTTGTGTTGCTTCCGGCGATGCCCGACGCAATCGAGGGCCGCTCCATCGCGCTCCTCACGCAGCCCAAGATTTCCGAGACGGAAGACTGGACCGAACAATCCGTCGACAAGATGGAGCGCGATCAGCTGGCGCTCACCCTGCGCGGCGCAATGAACGGCACCGATCCGACACCGTCGATCGCTGTATGGCCGGAAGTTCCTGCTCCGCTCTACTACTTCGAAGATGCCCGCTTTCGCAATTATGTCGATACGCTGGCACGCACGATTCATGCGTACCTGCTGATCGGGATCGTCGCGCATACCTCGGAGGGTGCGCCGCTGAATTCCGCGGTCCTGGTCTCGCCCGAAGGCCAGCCCCTCAGCCGCTACGATAAGGTGAATCTCGTCCCGTTCGGCGAATTCGTACCATGGCCGCTCGGGCTCGCCGCTAAAAAAATCTCCACGGAAACGGGCGATTTCGCCGCCGGAAACCGCGTGGTGGTCTCGCCCGTTGACAGTCACAAGATCGGCGCCTTCATCTGTTACGAATCGGTATTCCCGAATTTCGTCCGCAAGTTCGTCGCGGACGGCGCCGAGGTGCTCTTCAATATTTCGAATGACGGTTGGTTTGGGAAGAGCGCTGCTCGCCAACAGCACCTCGACCTTGTCCGCATGCGCGCCGCCGAGAATCGCCGCTGGGTTCTGCGCTCGACAAATGATGGCATCACCGCCACTATCGATCCGGCCGGGCGGGTGCGGAGTAGTCTACCGCTCTACCAGGCGGGGGCTTCGTATACGAAGTTCCAATACATCGCCGACCAAACTATCTATACGCGCTTCGGCAACTGGTTCGCGGCCCTCTGCGCCACGGCTATGGTGATGTTCCTGTTAGCGGATTGGTTGTGGTAGCTGCTAAAAGCACCACTCCCTTGCGGTCGCGGCTCGGTAACATACGATAGCTCCGGAGCCTTACCCGTGCCGGATCACGAGCACATCGCCATCCTTCACGATGTACTCCTTGCCTTCCAGTCGCAGCATTCCTTTTTCGCGTAGACCGGCATAGCCGTTCATATCGACCATTGCCTTCCAATTCGCTACTTCCGCTCGAATGAATTTCTTCTCGAAGTCTGAGTGGATCGCGCCGGCAGCCTTCGGAGCCGTGCTCCCGTTGGGAATCGTCCAGGCGCGGCACTCATCCTCGCCCGCCGTCAGGAAGCTCATCAGTCCAAGCAGTGAGTACGTCGCGGAAATCAGGCGCTCCAAGCCAGACTCTTCCAGGCCGTAGCTCGACAGGTAATCCTGCTGCTCCGCGCGGGGCAACTCGGCCAACTCCGCTTCGATCTTGCCGCACACCGCGGCAACCGCCGTTTGCTTCTTGCCTGCCAGCGGTCCTTCGCGATACTCCTTCTCCCGATCCTTCAGTTTGCCGGCCTCTTCCTCGCCCAAATTCAGCACATAGAGCACCGGCTTTCGAGAGAGGAACTGGAAGCCGCGAATCCGTTTCTCGTCATCCGCGTCGATATCCAGCTCGCGGAGGGGCTTCCCCGCTTCCACAGCCGCCTTGCAGCGCTCCAGCAATTCGAACTCGCGATCGAGCTCCGGATTCTTGATCTTCTTACGATCCTTGTCCAGACGCTCCAGCCGCTTTTCGATCACCACCAGATCGCTGAGAATCAGCTCCGTCTCCACGTCCTCCATATCACGGACCGGATCCACCGATCCTTTCTCGTGAGGGACCGAGGGATCGGCGAACAACCGAAGCACGTGCGCAAAGGCATCTACCACGCGCAGGCTGGCCATCGAACTGACGTCGCGCAGCGTCTCTTTCGAGATCGACGGCATGTCCACATATTCCACCGTGGCGTACGTCACCTTAGGAGGCTCGAACAACTTCGCGAGCGCGTCCAGGCGGACATCCGGCACCTTGGCAACACCTGTGCGAGCGGCCGTGGAACCGATCTTTGTCTCCTGGTGCACTCCGGTCAGAATCGTGAACAGGGAGGTCTTGCCCACCATCGGCAGGCCGATAATAGCTGTCTTCATATAAGGAACGATCTACAGGGGAACTTCCACCTGGCTGAGAATCTCTTCGATCACGCGCTCGCCCAAATCGGCGCGGCGCTGTGTGAGGGTCGTGCGCGTATTGATCACTACGCGATGGCCGAACAACGGTCCTGCAAGGCGTTTCACATCATCCGGGATCGCATACTCCCGGCCTTCAATTAACGCCAGCGCTTGCACTGCACGATACAGAGCCTGCGATCCGCGCGGGCTCACGCCCAGGGTCAAGGATTCGTGCGTGCGCGTCTTCTCGACGATCGCCAGCATGTAATCCACCAACGCATCCTCGACGGCTATGCGATTCACGGCGTCCTGCAGTTGCAGCACATCGTCCGCGACCAAACCCGACGCTACGGTGGATGGAAGTACGCGGTCCGAATTGCGCAGGATCAAGCGTTCACTCGCGGCATCCGGATAACCGATGCGCAGGCGCATCAGGAATCGATCGAGCTGAGATTCCGGCAGTGGGTAAGTCCCGTGATGCTCAACCGGATTCTGCGTCGCGATCACCATGAAGGGACGCGGCAGCGAATGGCAGTGCCCATCGATCGTTACCTGGCTCTCATTCATGGCTTCGAGCAGCGCGGACTGCGTTTTCGGGGTGGTCCGGTTGATCTCATCCGCAAGCAGAAAATTGCTGAAGATCGGCCCTGGCTTGAATTCGAATGACTCCGAGCGGGCATTGTAAATCGTGACGCCGAGCACATCGCTTGGCAGCATGTCGCTTGTGAACTGCAGGCGGTGAAAGCGACAGGCCACGGAACGAGCCAACGCCTGCGCGAGCGTGGTCTTGCCCACGCCGGGTACGTCTTCAATCAACAGGTGCCCGCGCGCCAGCAGGCACACCACAGAAAGCCGCACCACTTCCGGTTTGCCTTGAATTGCCGAGCCGAGCGCAGTTTCCAATCCAGCGAGCCGGCTCAGGATTTCGGGCGAGAATCCAGCCGGTGGGGCAACCATTGATTCCCGCTGGGACATTATTGTTTCATCATACTAAAGTTCGGCAGCGCTTAGCTTTAGCAGGATCAGGACTATCTGGTGCCCGGCCACGTTGCGGCGAACCATCCATTGTGTTATTTATGGGTTCATAGTCGGACACGTTGTTCCAACTCAGCCGCCCGCTTTAAAAAACTCAGCGGCGACGGTCAATCATAAATCGCCAAAGGATGGCATCCCGTGGAAGCTGTCAATCGTAAACTCATTCGTCCGTCTCTCAACGAGATCAAGGAACAGATTGCCCCGCCCCGTCGTGCGCCCGCTGCACAGAAAAAGCCTGTTCCGCCGGATCAAACCAACGCTGAGAATTTCTATTACGTAAAGCAGATGCAGGCCAAAACGGCTATGGTATTTGTGCTGCGCGACGGCGAGACTCTTCACGGAGTCATCGAGTGGTACGACAAGACGTGTCTTAAAGTGAACCGCACCGAAGGTCCGAATATCTTGCTGTATAAGCCGAGCATCAAGTACATGTACAAAGAAGGCTAAGCCTTCCTGTGGGCGTCCGTGGCCGCTGCGGCTTTCAGCCGGTCGCGCAGCGCCAACCGGTTTTCCCGCCGTTCGCCGGCATCACGAAAGCGCCTGATTTGCTCTTCGGTTTCCGGAGTAATCGCCGGAATGGGAGTCGCTTTTCCTTGATCATCCAGCGCCACAAATGTCAGGTAGGCCGAACAAGTGTGTAGTTTCGCTCCTGTGAGCAGATTCTCGGTCTCGACCTGAACTCCTACTTCCATCGAACTGCGAAAGACCCGGTTCACTGACGACCGCAGCACGATCAGGTGCCCAATCCGAACGGGGTGAATGAAGTGCATGCTATCCACCGCGGCCGTTACTACCGCCCGCCGTGCGTGGCGGATCGCAGCCATCGCTCCGGCCACATCTACCAGGTGCATGACCTTCCCGCCGAGCACGTTACCCAGGATGTTCGCGTCGTTGGGCAGCGCCAGCTCCGAATACTCCGAAATCGATTCGGCTACGGTCTTGGATTCTGTCATGGTCGTTTTAGATGCGGCCCGTCATGCAGAAGCTTCCGATTTGCGGCGCAGATAGCTCTCAATATACGCTTCGGCTTGGCGCCTGATAATCTCGTTCGGCACCGGGTCCAGGAATTCACGGCGCAATAGCGAGTAGCCCAGCGGACCATGCGAATAGGGAAGATGATCCCGTTCCACGACGTAGTAGATCTGCACGCGATCGCCCTCTTCGCGGGAAATGGTAAAGCGGGTGGCATCGGGGGACGCGCCATCCGGAAAGCGCTGGCAACTTCCACGGGCGTATCCCAGGTTGCACAGCGTACGAAAGGAACTTTCGGTCGGGCAAGGCTTCTCGGCAATCGCGTGGCAGACTCCCGTCCAGTTGCCACCCAAGGGCAGCATCGCGCTCTGACGGCTGGTGTCGCCGTGCCAGGGATTCACCGG
>Ga0105239_10010664_pt1 | contig 10277 bp, 5 predicted proteins | sample KBSC44metaG_FD_92761 | JGI IMG/M metagenome (GOLD analysis project Ga0105239, IMG submission 92761) | Corn rhizosphere microbial communities from Kellogg Biological Station, Michigan, USA - KBS C4-4 metaG | ecosystem: Host-associated > Plants > Roots > Rhizosphere > Soil | place: Michigan, USA...
AACACACAAGAGGTTTGAGTATAAGGAAGAATGTGAGGAATATCATTTAAGTCCGGAAAGTCGGAAAAGACCGAAAAGTCAGTAAAGACAAAAAAGTAGGCAGGTCTGGAAGAAAAAAGTCCGAAAGTCGGTTTGCTCAAACACAAAACCATCTTTCGGACTTTACTGACTTTTCGGACTACCTTTTATCTTTTGGACTTTACTGACTTTTCGGACTTTCGAACTACCTTTTATCTTTCGGACTTTACTGACTTCTATGCAAGATTTCGCCCTGCATTTACTATACCGTAAACCGTACGAATAACCAGTTTGTTGTAAATTTTGGTTAACTCCTCGTCCTGGCAGTCATTTAAGCATTGCAGGGCATAATGCTGCATTATTACCAGCGGCAGCACAATTTTTTCGCGAATGGCAATTGATTTGCGCTCCACGGGGTATTCCTGCATTAAGACTGTGCTGCCGGTTAATTCGAGCAGCATTGTCTTGGTTAGCTCAAATTCGTCCTTCAGCATTTTCCAGAATGCACCGAATTTTTTATCCTTCTCTAAATAAGCCGTCACCCTGAAGTCCGACTTTGACATCGACATGGTACAGTTATCAACCATCGTCTTAAAAAATCCTGAACGACTATACAGGTCTTTAATCTCTTCCCAATGTCCGCTGTCTTTCATTTTGTTAAGCGCTGTGCCTACCCCATAAAAGCCCGGTATGCTTTGTTTTAACTGGCTCCATGATGTTACAAAGCTGATGGCGCGCAAATCTTCCAGCTTTAACTGTGCATCGGTATTACGCTTGGTCGGCCGGCTGCTGATATTGATGTGCGACAGCAGTTTCAGCGGACTGAATTTTTCCAGGTATTCCACAAACAATGGATGCTGACGCAGATCGAGGAACATTTTATAGCTCTCATCGGCCATTTTTGCTATCAACTCTTTATGACGGGTATCCAGCAAGTCGTTACGATTGGGGTGCAGGGCTGAAATAATACCTGCGTTTATTAACTGCTCCATATTGAAACGCGCCGTCTCAACCGAACCGTATTGCGAACTTACGGTTTGGCCCTGTATGGTAAGCTGTATGTGCCGATTTTCAATTTCGGCGCCCATTGAAGCATAAAACCGGTGTGTTTTACCCCCACCCCGTGCCGGCGGTCCGCCGCGGCCGTCAAAAAAGGCTAAATCAATGCCATATTTACGGGCCATCGAGGTAAGTTCAACCTTGGCTTTGTAAATAGACCAATTGGCCATCAGATAACCGCCATCCTTGGTACTATCTGAAAAGCCAAGCATAATGGTTTGCAGGTTACCCCGTTTTTGCAGGTGCTCTTTGTAAAACGGATGCGTGTACAAACTCTCCATAACCCCTGCCGCATGGGTAAGGTCATTCACGGTTTCAAACAGCGGCATAAAGTCGACAGTGAGGCGATCTTTATCCCAGCCGCTCCACAAAAACAAATCAATCAGCTGCAAAATATCCGATGCTTGTTGACAATTACTGATAATAAAACGCTGGCAGGCCTTCTCGCCGTTAGTATGCTGAATCTGTTTCATCAGCCTGATGGTATTCAGCGTATCGCCAATTAAAAAATCCGCATCGGCCGGGCAATGGAAATCTACTTTATTAAAGGTTAATTGTTCAAGTTTTTCTGCCTCGTCCAGTTTTTCGTAGCCATCAATTATGCCGGTTTCCTCCTTACGGTGTTCGGTAACGTAGCTGAATACTTTTCTTAACACGCGGCTATCCTGTCTTATATCAAGTGTGGCAAAATAACAGCCAAATAAGCGCACCTTTTTAATCAGGTCGTCAACAACTTTAACGAACAGGCTATCGTGATCGGCAATGAGGGTGTGCCTTATGGCATATAGCGTATCCAGTATTTCGGGGGCAACGTTTTTGGGGTCCTGCTTGCTGTAGGCATTGTCGTAAACAAGCTTTTCAAGCGTCACCATAAATTTCTCCACGCCCCGGAAGGTTATCCTGCGTTTAAGCACCCTGAAATCGCGGTAATATGCCCTGAAAACCCGCTGCCTTAAAAACGCGGCTACTGATTTTGTGCTGTCAGCGGTTACATTTGGGTTGCCGTCGCGATCGCCGCCAGGCCAAAAGCCCATTTCAAGCAACTGGTTAGCGCGGTGGGTATTCAGCTCAAATTCATCCTCAAGTTTGTTTTGTATGCCCGAAACAGCGTGGTAGAATATATTTTCTAAAAACCAGGCCAGGCTCACAGCTTCGTCAAATGGCGTTGGCGACTTCTTATTAAAGAACGGCGTTTTGCCCAGTTGCTGTAACAAAACGTCGATGGTATTGATGTCGTTCGTTTTTAAGGCCTCGATCAAATCCGTCATGATGCCCAAAACAGAGCCCGGGTAAAACTGGGTTGGATGCGCAGTAAGCACCAATCGTAATGAGAAGTCGTCTAATTTTTTCGCAATGTTGCTGCGCTGCTGCTCGCTTACCGATGCTTGTTGCAACAAGCTTTGCATGGTGCCGGTTTCGTCTTCACGCCCTATTTTACTGAACGATGAATCTTCAATAGCATCAAACAAAACCACCTGCCGCTCAATATACTGGATAAACCTGAACATGCGGTTTATCTGCTCGCGGTGGTCGATATCAGGAACATATTTTTTAAAGAATGACTCGATAATTTCTGAAGGCGACAACTGCTTGTTTGCTTCTTTTTCGCAATGGGAGCTAAAAAAGGGCAGCAAAATACCCGTATCTTTTACCTGGTAAAAGGGCAGCGTTTGAAATAAGCTGTTATATAACTCAAAACGGGTTACAACTTCGTTGTTAAAAGCTGTTTCTCTTTGGCTGAGTTTTAACGTAGATGGCATAAAGCAGTCGAATAAAAAGTTTAGTATAACAGGTTTGCAACAATTGGTACTGGTAAATGATTCAGCAATCCGGCATTTTATTTCGGGAGCTAAATTTCAAATTCAAGGCTAAAAATAGAAAAAAATGAGTAATTAATAATGGTTATATGTTATTAATGCCATTTTTATTAAAATAAGTCGTTATAATTTAATTTTTGTAAATTTGCAGGCCTGTTTAAGCCCCAAAAAAACATTTATGAAAACAGCCTTCAGGGAAATAAAAAGCTTTTTTTACAGCCAGTATTTTTCTGACGGTATCCGCATGTCGATAGGCATCTTGTTTCCATCGCTGTTACTGATGCAATTTAACCATTTCGACATGGGTATTACCATGAGTTTGGGTGCGCTTTGCATCTGCACCATCGACAGCCCGGGGCCGCTTTATCACAAGCGAAATTCAATGGCTATCGGCAATTTGTGCCTGTTTGTGGTGGCGGTTATTACCGGCTTTGCCCGGCTAAATGTGTTTACACTGGGCCTGGAAATTACGGTCTTTTCCTTCCTGTTCTCCATGTTCATCGTATACGGCAACCGGGCTGCATCAGTAGGCACCTGTGCTTTGCTCATCATGATATTTATGATGGATAAGGAGGCTAAACCGGGCGAGGTTTTGACCATAAGCCTCATAGTTTTGGCAGGCGGCGTCTGGTATTTAATATTCAGCCTTATATTTTTTGGCATAAGGCCTTACCGTGCTGCACAACAAACTCTCGGCGAAAATATTGCCGATATAGCACGTTTTATTCGCATCAAAGCTGATTTCTACCTGTCGGATACCGACATCGACGAAAACTACCGCAAACTGGTATCGCAGCAGATAAAGGTTAGCCAACATCAGGATGCGGTGCGCGAGATCCTGTTTAAAAGCCGGATAATGGTGAAGGAATCAACCAACCCTAGCCGGGTTTTGGTGTTAACTTTTGTGGATTTGGTGGATATGTATGAGCAGATTATGGCTACCAGCTATGATTATAACCATATCCGCGAAAAATTTGGGCCTACCGGCGTGTTAAAGCAAATAGCCGACCTTTTGCAGGAAATGGGCGATGAGCTTGATAACATAGCTTACATGGTGCTGTCAAACACCCGCAGCAAGCACAAACCCGATTTTAACACCGGGCTGGAAAAGCTAAAGCTACGGATTGATGAAATTGGCGCCGGTGACCAGGCGGTAAGCAACATCGCCCTAAAAAAAATACTGATAAACCTGCGCGATTTAAACGAACGCATAAAAAGCATTTTTGGTTATTATAACTCCAAATCGTACGAGGCACTGCAGGAAAAAAACGACAACTACGAATACTCCAAATTTGTAACCCACCAGGATTACGCGCTGCATATATTTTTCGATAACCTGTCGCTTAGTTCGGCAACGTTTAAGCATGCTTTGCGGGTTGCATTGGTCTGTTTAATCGGCTTTACTACGGCAAAATTTATAGCGCTTGGCCATCACAGTTACTGGGTGCTGCTTACAATCATCGTTATTTTAAAGCCCGGTTTCAGCCTGTCCAAGCAGCGCAATTACCAGCGCCTTATTGGTACCATAGCAGGCGGGGTTATAGGTATTGCCATTTTACTTTTTATACCTAATAAAACTGTCGAGTTTATATTATTGGTTGTTTTGATGATTGGCACTTATAGTTTTTTACGCCTGAACTACGTAGTGAGTGTGATATTAATGACCCCTTACGTGCTGATACTTTTTAAATTCCTTGGCGTGGGCCAGGTGGTAGAAGAGCGAATTATTGACACTGTGATTGGTTCTACCATTGCGTTTATTGCCAGCTATCTTATCTTCCCGAGCTGGGAGTTTGAATTGATACAAGAGAACCTGGCTGATGTGTTACACGCGAACACCAGGTACCTGGCAAAAATCGCAGAAAGTATTTTAGGCAAGGACGTTACCCCCACTGAGTATAAACTAACCCGAAAGGACGTGTACGTAAAATCGGCCAACCTTTCGGCCGCCTTTGAGCGGATGACTTCCGAGCCGAAAAGCAAGCAACGTAAGGTTAAAGATGTGCATAAATTTGTGGTGTTAAACCATATTCTGTCTTCGTACATCGCTACCATAGCTTCGGCGGTTACCACAAAGGCTATCCACAAGTCCGCAGCGGAAAACCTGAAACTGCTTAAACGCAGCATTGCAGTGCTGAATGATTCGAACAAAAAGCTCGGGGGGCAGGTTACCGAAGTTGGTTCTTCAAAAACTTTGACAGCTAATGTTGAAACTGAGCCAAAAGCAATTTCGGCGGACGATTTGTTATTGAAGGATCAGCTGGGATTTATCAATAAGATTAGTACCGATATAGCGAGGGTGACGGAAAGTATCGTTACGTGATTCGTGTCGGCGGGTCAGATTAACGCCAACATAGGTATCTTCTTCAATTCTATTGCCGTTTGCATCGTATTTGTAAGCGGTTTTAAGTATTGCCGTCTCTAATTGAGGTTTGCACCCATCCCGCCCGAGAAGTTGCCTGTTATCATCGTAATTGAAAACGTATATTTCGGCTAGCTGGCTATTGGCGTCAAATTGGCTTACCGTCACTTTGTTTTTCTCGTGGTAATCAAACGTAAACTTTGTAACTAAAGCACCTTTTGAACTTAGAAAAATCTCCGCTGTTTTATTGCCATTGGCATCAAAATCCATGATTCTTTTGGTGGGTTTCTTTGATGTGTCGACGCTCGTCTCATTCAACTTGCCAGCATAGTTGTATTCAATAACTTCCATTGCAGGCCCTTTGACTTCCATCTCTCGCAAACTGGTGGTTAGAGTTTCGTTCTGCGCACTGGCAATTTGTAAAACGAGGCAAAATAAAAGACAAGCAATTAAGGTTTTCATGCAGTAATTTATAATAGCTCTGTTGCCAAGTTAGCTAACTCGCTCCGCTCTCCTTTCTGCAAGGTAATATGCGCATAAAGCGGATGTCCTTTCGCCTTATCAATAAGGTATGAGAGACCATTACTTTCTGCATCTAAATACGGCGTATCTATCTGGTAAATGTCGCCGGTAAAAACAAATTTACTATTTTCGCCTGCGCGGGATATAATGGTTTTCACCTCGTGAGGGGTAAGGTTTTGAGCCTCGTCAACAATAAAAAATATCTTGCTTAGCGTACGGCCGCGGATAAACGCCAGCGGAGCTATTGCTATTTTATCGTTCGCCACCAACTCGTCAATTTTGGCCTGCATCTTTTCATCGTCAGCAAAACTGTCCTTAATAAATTTAAGGTTGTCCCAGATAGGCGCCATGTAAGGATCTATTTTCGATTTGATGTCGCCGGGTAAAAAGCCGATATCCTTATTGCTCAGCGGTACTATCGGGCGGGTGACATATATCTGGCGGTAATATTTGCGTTGCTCCAGCGCGCTTGCCAGAGCCAGTAAAGTTTTACCAGTGCCGGCGTTACCTTGAATGGTTACCAGCTTAATATCAGGATGTAACAGCGCATGGATAGCAAACGACTGCTCAATGTTTTTAGGGAAAATATTAAATACAGGCTGCTCCGTGATTTTTTCCAGCTGGCCAGTTTGCGAATTATAAAAACCGGGCGTAGCTCCTTTTTTGCCGTTCAAAATGTAAAAATGATTATGCGGCTGCATATCAAAATCTTCGCCGGGCAGGCTTTCAGTTTTATTTAGCTGGTTGATTAGTTTTTCGGAGACCTTATTTAAAGTGGTTTCACCGGTATACAGTTCGTCCAGATTTTTAATTTTGCCGGTTTCGTAATCTTCGGCATGCAGGTTTAGCGCTTTGGCCTTTAGGCGCAGGCAAATGTCTTTCGATACCAGCACCACCTTTTTATCAGGGTTTTCGTCCTGCAGCCCTAAAGCAGCATTTAAAATGCGATGGTCAGTTTTATCCGAGCCAAATACTTCGGTAGCATCGGTTTGCGCCGCTACGGTATCTATAATTACTTTAAAATTGCCTTTGCTTTTGCCGTTTATGGGGCGCCATTCGTTTATTAAATGGTTTTGCGAGATATCGTCCATCAGCCTGATAAAGCTGCGGGCCTCGAAGTTGCGGGTATCGTTCCCGCTTTTCATGTTATCCAATTCTTCCAGCACCTGTATAGGTATGGCTACGTCGTGTTCCTGGAAATTCTCCAAGGCGTTGTGGTCGTACAAGATTACCGAGGTATCTAAAACAAATATTTTTGGCCTTCCGTTGCTCTTGCTTTTGCCTTCCTTACTCATGTCCTGCTAAATTAGCCATTTTCAGCCTGCCAGAAAAATGGAAATTCAATTCGCCAGGAAAAAAATGCTATAAAAACGAAAACGGAAGCGTCCTCTTGCGATTCTTCTTCCGTTCTCTGACTCTGCGCTCGACCGTAGTCTCCTGCAAAGCACCAAGTTTTGTGTATATTGACCGACTGCTATTCTTTTGTCCTTGCGGACATTGATCCTTTCAGTACATTAGCGGTTACTTGCTCTTCTCCGTAAAAAATCGCAATCCATTCTAATACCTCTTTTTATGACCCTTCATTTTCAGCGGCTTGCGCCGTTTCATTTTCCGGTAATCCAGGCACTTCCGTGATCTTTAGCTCCCCCGAAGGTTCGCCCGATTCAATTCTGTATTCCTGTAAGGTTGTCAAAGTACGTCGTTCTTGATGATTCTAAGATAGTAGTGTAGACGATATCTGTCAAGAGTTTTTTTTATTTTTTGTTAACATGTTTTTAACAATTTTATACCATAGCTATATTGATTGATGTATAGATAATTGAAGCTGATTTAGGCTTATTTATTGGGGTTATTAACACATTGGTTATTCACATCAAGTAGCAAAATCCTCGATTTTTGAAAAGATAAAAATTCTTAAAATTGATTTTTTTGAAAATTACTTGTTAAAAGCGGGTGAAATAATTGTAAAAAAAATGCAAAAAAATGCAAAAATCTTTGTCATTCTGAGCGACCGCGAAGAATCTTATGCCATCGACAGGTCGCCACCAGAAATAGTCCGTGATGTCTCCGCGGTTAGAAATCCTATTTCAGCGCATCAAACCCATACTTCACATCGTTCCAAAATTCATCCAATGCAATTATGCGGGGCTTGAAGAAAGATATCAGGGCCGGCCAGTCATTTTTATTGAAGATGCTTACGCCGTCTATTTGTTTAAATATACGGCTGGTGGTTTTGCCGTATTCGTCTGTGGTATGCAATTGCCATTCCCAGGTTTCGCCGAGGGCTTCGTTTAAAATGTTTTTGTACTCCTTAAATTGTTCAAAAAACAATTCCTGTATGCCGGTGTCTGAATGGGTTAGTTCAATTGCAATGGAAGCGCTGCGCTTATCGGCCTGCATTTTAAAGTAAACATGCTTGATGCCGGATTTATAATTTACCCAGTTCACTTTTAATCCTTCGGCGGACGGATGCGGCGATACGTACTGCCCAAAGGCCGTCCAAAATTGCTGTTTTAACTGCGATGCTTCGTCTTTACTATACATTTGGTGCTAGAGACCGGAGATCAGAGGTTAGAGATTAGAAAAAAACACGACCTATTTACTAACGACAAACGGCAACGAAAGTTTTTCGTCCTGCGAGTTGCTGCCTAATACCAGTTTATAGCTACCGGGGTATACTTTCCAGCCATGTGACGCCATATCCCATTTCGGTAACTCCCTTACTGGTATTTTAAGGGTTATGGTTTGCTCATTCCCTTTACTCACCGTAACTCGTTTAAAACCCTTTAGCTCTTTTACCGGCATACGGTCAATTTGCGGGTATTGGATGTAGGCCTGCACCACGTCATCGCCATCCATAACACCGGTATTTTTCACCTGTACATTTACGCTGATGGTATCTGTTGGCTTATAACCATGCTTAATTTCATTTTGAAGCGAATAAGCAAACGAAGTATAGCTCAAACCAAAGCCAAACGGGTATTGCACCGGGCCAGAGTAATAGCGGTACGTGCGACCCTTCATGCTGTAATCTTTATAATCGGGCACATTGCTTAGTGCCTTGTAGAACGTTAAGGGCAGGTGGCCCGATGGCGAAACATCGCCGAAAACAATATCGGCCAGTGCATTACCACCCTGCTCGCCGGGATACCAGGCAAAGATGATTGCATCGGCATAGGGTGCAATGGCGTCTATATCAACGTCGCTGCCGGCAGTTATTACCGCTACGATGGGCTTGTTTTTTACCGATTTACGAAGTTCCTTCATAAAAGCAATTTCGCTTGCTGGCAGGCTCAAATTTTTGCGGTCGCCGCCTGTTTCAGATAAAAACGCATCGCCAGCCTCGCCTTCCAATACGGGTGAAAGACCGATAACTGCGATAGTAGCATCGGCATTACCAGCGGCCCAGGTTCCACCAAAGTGGGTAGTATCTTTATAATCCGAACCCTGGTCGTATTCAACCCGGGTTCCCGGGCCAACGGCTGCTGTAATACCCTCCACAAAATTCACCACTTTACTGCTGGTGCCGTGGTAGTTGGCTATCATGGCGTCCAATGACGCTGCGTTAGCACCAAGCACCATAATGCTGCTGTAATTGGCTTTTTTAAGCGGTAAAACATTATTATCATTTTTTAGCAATACCATGCTTTGCTGTGCGGCCTTACGGGCCAGCGCAACATGGGCGGCGTTATGAACACTGTCTGCCCCGTAACCATAATACGGCGAAGCAGTGGCATCGTCATAAAAACCGAGTTTAATTTCGGTGCGGAGCAAAGCCGCCAGGGCGCCATCAATTTCCTTTTCAGTAAGCAGGCCTTTTTGTACGGCTTTGATGGCGTCATTCTGCAAAACGGTTGAGCAGTCCAGATCAATACCGGCTTTTATGGCTGCGGCAGCTGTTTCTACCGGCCCGGGCAGCGATTTATGAGTGGAGTATACGTCATCCAGCGCGCCACAGTCGGTAACTACGTGGCCCTTAAAGCCCCATTCTTTACGCAAAACATCGGTCAGCAAAAATTTATTGATTGAATTTGGCGTACCGTTTACCTTATTATAGGCGCTCATCACCGATTCAACCCCGCCGTTAACCAGTGCGTGAAAGGCATACAGGTAGGTTTCGCGCAGATCTTTTTCATCTACCTGGGCGTCGAAATAATCGCGGGTAGCTTCGGGGCCGCTGTGCACGGCAAAATGTTTGGCCGTTGCTGACGCTTTTAAATGCAAAGGATCATTGCCCTGCAGGCCTTGTACAAATGCGGTGCCCATGGTGCCGGTCAGGTAGGGATCCTCGCCGTAGGTTTCCTGTCCCCTGCCCCAGCGTGGGTCGCGGAAGATATTAATATTGGGTGTCCAGAACGTTAGGCCCATGTATTGCAGGTGGCGGTCTTTTGCTATCGCGAGGTTATATTTTGCGCGGGCTTCAGTGGATATTACGGTTGATACCTGGTGCAGCAAATCATTATTAAACGTGGCGGCCATGCCTATCGCCTGCGGGAAAA
>Ga0105239_10010665_pt1 | contig 10277 bp, 8 predicted proteins | sample KBSC44metaG_FD_92761 | JGI IMG/M metagenome (GOLD analysis project Ga0105239, IMG submission 92761) | Corn rhizosphere microbial communities from Kellogg Biological Station, Michigan, USA - KBS C4-4 metaG | ecosystem: Host-associated > Plants > Roots > Rhizosphere > Soil | place: Michigan, USA...
ATGAAACCAGGACTGATGAGAGTTCGCCAGTGTGGAGCCGTTTTGCGACGTGGAATGGGCTTCTCCTGGTCATCCTCCAGCACCATACTTCTGGTTAAATGCGTTTGCAAGAATGAACGGCAATGAATGATTCAGGGCTTCCGCCTTTACGTTGAATTGATTCCCGCTCCGACTGGTGTTCGGGGATTCCCATTCATACTGTGAGCTTTGAAGGCATGTTTGACTCAAGCAGCCTCCCTCCCTTTTGACATTATTGCAACGAAGGAATAATAAATTGGAGCCGGCGCCGAGAAGAGGTGTTCGTTTATGTACGTCCAAACTTTCATGGCTCTGACTGCCATGGACGTAGGTGGAGTTTCAAAGCCAAGGGCCCCAAGTTGAACCACGTTGTAAGTCCCTTCATAACATATTTAAGTCCATTCGCCGACAGGGCCATCATACGTGCGTATATATACGTATCGGTCACTGAGAAGGGCAATGATAGTGGCTGAGGGGCCCATTGCCACCCGTCAGCATATGTTAGCCTCGGTGATAACGGCGAGACCCCTGTCGCTTGGTCATCTTGGTCATCGCCTTTAACCCGACGGGCCAATCGGCAAGCTTGCCTGCCACGTTTTGAGGAGTCGTAGTTTTGTGGCAAGGAGATTCGGTCAGAAGTACATATCTTCATCTCGCCTCGTAAAACTTTGAATGTGTCACTGAGTTCATGCCAGTGTATTATTAACAACTTGTCTAGAGTAAAATATGTAAAGTAAAATACCAAGACGATTGTTGTAACGGCATGTAAGGCAGAGTGTTGCCAGTATGGTCATCCGAATACATCATATACTCCGTAGTCCATTCTCAATCAGATACAGATGCGTCATCCACATACTCGTCTGAACCGTCCTCCGCGACTGTTGCCAATTTCGCCGCCTCTGCCCTTCTTTTCGTTGCCCGTGCTCTCCTTGATATTGGTCTCACGATCGACGATGTATCTCGATTCACTTGAATAACCCGAACTCTCTTTGTTGGAGCAACGACCTCTCCAGCAGCCTTGCGCTTCGCGATCGTTGGGGAGAGTTTTCACTCGATCTGGCTTCAGCAAGTCCATGTACCTTATCGAGGTGAAGGTTGTGAGCTTCCTGGCTGACGTAAATCTCAGAGCAGCGGGAAACCGGGCAAGGAGCCTCACGCATTGTAGCACCGGAGTGGACATTGAAGTAGTGAACTTCTCATTCATCTAAATATTGAGAGATAAGAGTAATTATCCATCTGACACTCCTTTCGTGGACATGGGCCATTTTTGATAAACTCAATGATGCAAAGCATGTCTCTGCGCCAGTGCAGGGCTCCGGAACATTTGATCGCAGGCAACACTTGGATCATTCGCATATAGACACGGATGATGTTTTGTTGTCCGGCTCTGTTCTGGCGCTCCTAAAGTAAGAGGAGCATCAGGTCTGAGAGAACAGGTCTAGAGATGTTTATGGTGAGTATTGGCCAAGAGCGTTTTAATAAGACACCAGTCGCACCTGCATTGAATGCGATGAGGGGCGTTTCGAGTATTTCTCATCGGTGCTTTTCCTTCAAATGCAGATAGTAGTGGATTCACTCCGCCGGAAATGGCGCCGTTCACGTCACCATTGTAGCTGGAGAGGAAGTTGATAAAGGCGTCGGGTGCTAAAGTAGTACATAGATCGTTTTCTGATTCTAGTAATACTGCAGCTAACTCCTCGAAGGTTACAATAGTCGACTTAGAGAGACGATCAGCTGGGATCCTCTTATCTTCCTCAAGAGATATAGGATGAAGGATAAGATTTATAGTTTACCAGCAATCGGTCTAGATAGATTATCTACTAAGTTATCAGGGGAGATAATAAATACCAGAGATTCTGAGGGATATTACTCAACTGGATTCTTTTTAGGCGTCGGGCAGCCGCCAGGGACAGCTCACAGTGCGTCTGACGTCCAATGCTCCATCGTAATGGAACCGATTCATTCTATGCTCCTCCGTACCAGGATCAATTTTACAGGTAAATCGAAATCCCAGACATCGGCCGTAAGACTCCAGTCCGGGCAGAAGCCCTGTTACATATCTTCATCTCGCCTCGCAAAACTTGGCTGTGCCGTTGAGTTCTAGCCTTCCACATGGGAGTGGACGCGAAGAACCGAAATTCTTGCGGCCAAGAGCGTCATTCAGCCACAAGGGACCACAACCGCAGGGCTTCGGCGTTGATACGAGCAAATCCGCGTTATCCAACAGCTTTCTTCGATTTCCGGAAGAGTCGCGTTCAAAACCATCGGCTGGCACAAGGCCTTGTAGACAGTCGGTGGTGCTTTCTTGAAGCCCAACAAAGGAATTAGGCCTCAGCTGATCTTGGAGGGTATGAATCGCCTCAATGGCGGGTCATCAGGTGAAGTCGACTGCGAGCACACGGCGGCGGACTGTTCTTGCATGTCGTGAATGTCGTTCGCGAAAGATCAAGTGCGACACAATTCGGCCGATATGCGGGACTTGCCAAAACCACGGCCGAGAAGCCAGCTGCTCCTATGAAAACTTCGTCGAGAGGGATCAGCGGCGTCAGTCTGAGAGGTATGCCTCCGAGACGTCTGCGACCTGTATGAGAAACTGATTGCGTTAGATGTATCCACCTGTTGGAGGCCGAACTCAGCCGGTACAGGAGCTCAAGCCAAACAGGAACTCCAGTTTTACAACTTGGCAAAGGTACGAGTACAGACCGACGGCCGCTGGGGACAGCGCCATCAAATCCCAGTTCATCAATTACCGAATTGCCGGGTCGGCATCTAAGCGAGTCAGCGGTGAATCCCATTTCGCAAAGTCCTGCTTCACAAGTGAACAGTGAGAAGCAGCTTCATCCTGAACAGCAAACATTGGGATCATCCACTCGCAGCTTCATGGCGGAAGTCCGGCAAGCTCCAATGCTCAGCTCAGTGGCAATGTTCGAAGAAACCCCCACCGAACCAGGGGCCAAATATGGCTTTTTCAGCCAACAGTTTCATGAACAAATCGCCAAATTCCCATCGTTATCCCAAAATAATGGTGTACCACCCCCCCAACTAACTCCGTCTTGGCTACAGCACTTTGAGGACGTCTACTTTAGCCATGTTTTCTATTCATTCCCTTTCCTAGACCCTCTCGATTGGCATGGTAAGCATCTCGCCCGGGTCCTGACATCTGGGGCTTCAGACTACAATGAAGACCTTAAGAATGCCGATCCCACGGCATTATGCATGGTTGACTTGATATACGCCCTTGGAGCGCTGTGGTCGACAAGACTAGAACTGGAACATCGCCTGCCTGTATCCGAAAGATTCTTTCTAGCGGCAAAGAAACTCATAAGCCTCGACGACCTTGAAACCCCGAGTGTGCTGCTGGCACAAAATCTTTTGCTTATCACTCAATATTGCGTTGCTCGTACTCATCGTCAAAGGGGGTTCATGCACGCGGCCCTGACCTACCTAGGACTTGCAATTCGTACATGCAGAAGTTTAAGGTTTCCCGGTATTAAGTACGTCGACAATCTTCCTGGTCCAGACGTCATTGCTCTCAAGCTCTGGTGGAGTTGCATATACTACGACATGTGAGTGTTCCCCAGCAGAATCAGACTTTGAGACTCACCTGGCAGTAGTGTCTTTGCATCCACATGTGGAGAGCCCACCATGGTTGATGCTCGTGAGCACAGGATCGCGGAAAATTCACAACTAGGATTGAAAGACAGCTTCGCCCAACGCCTGCAATTCTCTCCACACAGTTATTTTGAGAACAATGTTCGACTTTCTATCATGGTTCAGAATTTGTGCGTAGAGTTGCATGAGGCTTCACCGGACTACCAACAGAATCTCCAAGGACGCCTTTTCAATGGTGATTTTAACTTGCTACAACGGCACGAGATGAATCTCACTAGGTGGTTCGCAAGACTGCCCGCTGAACTGCAGTTCGAATGCCCTTGCACTATTTTCGATAAGCATCTGATGCTTGACCAAAGGCTAAACCTGCATATAAGGTACTGTCATGTATATTGAAAGTCAGCACGATACTGATGCTCGACTTTCATAGATACCACTATGCTCAAATACTCCTCTACCGACCTGCAATATCCCTTCTGCTTAAGCTGCAAGCTAAACCTCAAAGCGTTGAAGTTCTTGACCATCACAGCTTTGAGGGATCATTCACGCAAGATACACTCAGACGCTTTGCCTCGAAATGCCTTGAAGCAGCCGTTCGGACAATCGATTTGCTAATCACGTATCGGGGAACAGAGAGTGAAAGCATGACCCCTGTGCAAAACTTCACACCATTGTGTTTCTGTGCGTCCAAAATACTCATTCGCCCTAGGGTTTTGCTGACGGCAGTGAAAGATCTGTACAATGCGATGCTGGTCGTGGTTGCTGCAAGGTGTTGTGCCAATGACGGGCTCGGTGAGATAAACCTGCACAAGAAGTGGCACCAAGCCTCCAAGATCCTGCAATTCTACCAAGCGACCATTACAACCATTGAAATTCCTTTCAAATTCCTCCAGGTTATCAACGAACGCCTATTTCAAGGTGCCGACGAAGGTAGTTTCCTCCTCACAAGTATCCAACCTATAATCGGATTGCTGACTGCGCAAATTAAACCAAAGGTGAACCGGCGGCGAATCTGCAGCAATTTTCAGAAAGCTGGAACATGTTCGACTGGTATCACGAAGATGTTGCTTTCAACCAGGTCGAATCTCCTCAGCCAATCCAAAATCAGGCTGCACAAACGGTGGATACGATGAGCTCTCAATGGCTGGGGAGTTTCCTCAGCTTGTGAAGAGGCTGGAACTGCCATGGACCATTAGTGGATTGTAGATTGTTTTGCCATGGTGACGAAACACGTTGCATTGCTCGGTTCACTCTAATGTCCGGTAGAATTAGCGTTTCAAGTTGGGTCTTAATTAGGACGCACTTGTACATTGGAACGGCCTGTTCCAGTTTTAAGCCTGCCAATCGATCCGGACACCTGAGCTGTGCATTCTCTGTGCGGATTCACAAGGCTGTGCTTCAAGGGACAAAAGAATCACGTGCACCACGTGGGCGTAAGGTGCTGACGAATGCCCTCAGCCTCTCCGAGGCCGAAACCCGAGGACCCTCGATCGAGTCGATATGTACTGCCGCCATTTGCCTGCTGTCTTGCATCAGTCACTCGCTCATGCTTTTCTTCGTTTCTTTGTGTGGCTTACCAACCCATCGCTGGGACTTGCAACCGCTCTGGGTCCGTCTCCTCCGATGGACCATCCGCACCCACTCATAAGTGCATACGATCATGACGACACCGGGATCAAATACCCTAGCTCGGTGTTAAGGGAGCTTAAATCCTCCACCTCGCCCACACGTTGGCGGTCAAAGCTGGCAAGGGCCAGTGCCGGTTACCCGCCCAGATCGCGTACGATGCTCCGTGCTCCCTGGAGAGTACGTACAGTCGGCAATGATTCAACATCGAACAAGCTTTATTTCGGATCCTTTAGCTCCCTTTGGAGAGGGCCCTGGAGATCTGCTTTTCAAATATGAAATGTAGCCGAGCCAGGACCTTTACTCCTATGTTTTCATCTCTAGAGGTCGTTTTCCAAACATCCCACGACGCACGATGAATACCATCGAACGCATCCTCTCCCGCCCCGTGGCCAAACCGTATCGGTCGGGAAAGATCGACCCGAATGAGAAACCTTATCTGAACGATAACGGACTGCTCGATTTTGCTCCAGGCGATGTGGAAAACCCGAAGGAATGGTCGACTCGTCGTCGCTGGTATTGCACCACTGTGGCAGTCCTGCTCGTCGTGAATGCCACTTTCGCTTCCTCCAGTCCTTCAGGGTGTCTCCTCAGCATTGCTAAGCACTTCCAAGTGTCGAGGGTGGCAGCCGGGTTGGTCATCACCTTGTTCCTCCTGGGATACTGCGCAGGACCCCTTTTTTTCGCCCCATTGTCTGAGCAGTATGGAAGACGTTGGATATTTTATTTCAGCTTCACTGGCTACGTCGCCTTCAACTTCCTCTGCGCCTTTGCTCCCAATTTCGGTGCCCTCCTCGTCGGCCGCCTCCTCACCGGGACATTCTCAAGCGCTGCTCTGACTAATTCTCCTGGCGTGCTTGCGGATGTGTGGGGGCCCATCGAGCGTGGAAATGCAATGGCGATATTCTCGATGATGACCTTCGTGGGGCCAGCGGTTGGGCCAGTCATTTCAGGGTTTCTCGAGCTCAAGAAGGACTGGAGGTGGAGTTTCTACGTCCTGCTGTGGCTTGGAGGGATCACGGAGCTTTTAATGTTTACCATCCCGGAAACCTATCCTCCAGTGGTCTTGGTGAACAAAGCACGGCGCCTACGTGCAACCGGCATCCCAGAGTACCAGAACATTCAGGCTCCCGCAGAGGTCCAGGGCCGCAAACTGGCAGATATCTTCAAAGTCGCTTTGATCAGGCCGTGGCAAATTCTCTTCGACACGATTTCATTTCTGGTCGCCATCTACCTTTCCGTGGTGTACTTACTCCTGTACATGCTCTTCACGATCTACCCGATCGTGTTTCAACAGAAACGCGGCTGGAACGCTGGCGTGGGAGAACTCCCACTGATTGGCACGGCCATCGGTTCCTGCATCGGAGGTGCCTTCATCTTCTACATATCTTCGCGAGACAGGAAGAAGATGGAAGCAGGAATACCCCGACGACCAGAGGATCGCCTACCCGTAGCCATGGTCGGCGGCTGTCTCTTCGCAGTCACCATGTTTTGGTTCGCGTGGACTGCTAATTTCAACAGCATTCACTGGTTTGTGCCGACGCTCGCAGGCACGCTGCTCTCCACGTCTATCATGCTGATCTTCGTTTCTTACCTCAACTACCTCACCGACACCTACCTCACGTACACGGCCAGTGCCATGGCCGCCAATACGATCTGTCGATCTGCAGCAGGCGCAGCTGCACCATTGTTCACCCAGCGAATGTTTGATGCCCTGGGAGTTGGTGGCGGTGGTTCGTTGATCGGTGGCGTCGCCGTCCTCCTGTCACCAATCCCATTCATCTTCTATAAGTACGGAGAACCAATTCGCAAACGAAGTCGATTCGCGCCCACTCCATCGGCTCCATCGAAGAATGACGAGGAGAAACAGGCTTCTGACAATACTGGGCCACTTCAGGTGCACGCTTCAGAGTCTGAAACAACCTTGCCGAGCTCCGCTCGGAGGAGTAAAGAGTCGTTACCCGATGCATCCCAGACCTCCCAGGTACGCGAGAAGCAACAGGAAGCAAGCAGCTAGACTCGAGAAACGAGAGCTGATTTAGCTTTCCAAGGCTCTCCAATAAGAGGCACTAGGTGGCCGCCACAGACACCAGTCACCTGATTTCCTATTAAAAGTCACTCTATAATTTATAATTTCAGAATTCACCCCAACAATCTAACAGGGCCTCGTTCAAAGGAGATGGTTCAGTACGGCGCAACCGGCTGTGTCCCGAAAATCGTCTGAAAATCCTGGTAACTCTCGAGTTAATGCCTTAACTGTTAGAGCGTGTGAGTCTCTTACCAATTCGACACTCGGGGTTTGAGATAATACAAAATCCCACTGGGGGTTTTATCCAATAGAGGATGGGTTTTCGAACCCACCTCTGGGAGTTTTTGTCTTTTTTGGTCAATACTCTTTTTACGATTTCGATGGATGGGCTGGGTCAGTGCTTGGTGCGACTGATACTGTCCCAGCAGTGAATGCATGGTTTGGAACTAAGGATTTACCTGACTGACTGATGCTGTAGGATATTAGACATCGGCATCCCAGGGCTTGCGTGGTTTAAAGGCAATATCCACCATATTGCTGAGAATCTCACACTAGTGCCGAGTACGTTCAGCCGCTGGAGAAGCACGGCTTTGTTGTATGCCTAAGCCTTGGCTTAGGTTAGTATATGGGCGTCTTAGGATATGGCCCCACATATATTATATGGCCTATTCTATAGCTCGCTAGTATCACTGCGAGAAGACTGCCCAGGAAGACGAAGGAGACATGGCCCAGCAAGATCGGAACATTGTCGCCGGTACAAGCGCCATTAGACACGAGCAGGGCCGCGAAAGTTATAGCACCACCGAAGGTACCTATCCCACCCAGTGCCGCAGCAATGTCGTTGTGTCTTTTGGGTGGACGTTCCAGGGGTTCTGGAGCGCCTGGTCTTTCTGCGGCCAGACCAGCAGTCTCCTCAACCGCGCCGTTGTCCGCTCCTAACAATGTTCATCTGACGCGGTAAAGATTGAATGCCTGCCTCAACCGGTCCGCAAGGTGTGGTTCTCCGAACAAGGCCAAGCCGGTATAGATGTCGTCTATGACCTCTGGTTCTACTCGTGGGAATTCTGCTGGATCCAACGGGCCGAATGCGCCGGGCAGGTTTTGCGCGGGCACGCTGCATCGACATCTTTGGACCTATTCTAAACCTACGATCAAGGCTCTCAGTGCTGATACCGCACTAGGAACCCAGCCGGCGCGAGCTGCGAGCTCTAATATTACCCACTCGGTTTCATCTACTGGGCCAAAAATGGTACAGACCCGTTGAAAGATTGAATAGAGCCATGGTTCAATAGCAGCCATGAATTCCACACACAGGCATAATTGGATGAGGCTAGGCAAATCATCGTAAAAAGGCGCCGCTCCAGCATCGGCGCCTCAATGATAGTTGACGGCAAGATAATTAGAATAGAATCACAGTGCAATATCTTACCAAATTTGTTCTTCTGCCTCGACCCAGTGGGTGGGACTGAGGAATTAATCAGGCGCTTTCAGGTTCACCGCAAGCTGCTGCTTCGGGCGGATATACATACCCGCGGAGCGTAACCTTTCCATCCCTCGCTTCTTCTTACCCTTCGTAGCCCACGTAGGGACCGCACTCTTTGACTGCTTAATCTCTATCCGTACTATCTAGACATGACAATACTTCCAGCCACACCAGCCCTTCCTGCAACACGTACTTGGGATCGTTTCCCTCGGTGATTGATCGATCTTGCCAGAGGGAGGACAAGGCTGGGCCGCTCTTTGGAAGCTAGCCTGATCAATTTCGGCGCGGGCCTCGCAGCCTAATTAATATTAATTATTTAAATAATAATATTAGCACAACCCCGCTACTTTCGGCTATGGCATCGTCATCTCATGTTTCTTGGCAGACAGCTTTCTGGAGTCTTGTTCCTTTGGCTTTGAATGTGATGACACAGCCTTCGGGCAGGGTTTGTGGATGGAAGGGTGCAAGTCGCTTCTACCTACGCTGCTCTCCTGTCATTTGTGCCGCCGACTGGGTTGCTATGAGTGTGCGCTATTTGGTGTACCTCGTAAAGGCAAGAAGTAATCAGCAAGCTCTCAGGATGACACTGGATGCCCGTTTTCGAGACCTTGACGATGATGCAAGCTCCGATGAGGGATTTCAAGCGTTAGAAAAATTGACATTTGTGCGGTGGATGCTGTTCATCCTCGGCACTCTACCACAGGCCATTAAGCTCGTCTTCTTGAAGGGTGTACCGTGGACCCAAGCGTGGGGGGTGATGTTCTTGGTTCCCTTTGTCACGCTCGAGATCATGATCATCCTACAGACCGGGGCTGAGCCTGCGAACATCGTACAATCAGCAACAACGGGGTCATTTCGTGCGATAGGCTCAGATGGTGCGGTGGACAACGGCAACGCCTCAACTGACCAAGAAGCAGTGGAACAGAGCTTGCAACGGCTGGACAGCACTTGCGGCACGATCGGTTTAACCGTGCATATGTGTCTGCTCTTCGAGGGGTTTCACCAATTACTCCACCTCAAGGTCAACTTTACTGGTATGTTCAGAGGTGGTGCATCGTGCCTTATGTATGACATGATATGTATGTGGGCTTGGCCGATCGGTTTCCTTCAGCTTTGTATCCCGACTCTCCTCAGCGGGATCTCGCTATCCGTGACCATTGATTACATGCACGAGCACCGAAATCCGATGGTCAGGCGCATCTGGCCGATCTGTTACGCGCCAATGATAGTATCGCTCTATGGAGGAGCCATGATCATGCCCTATATCTGGCCGCAGGCGAGACTTGAGACAGCGACAGAGTGGCTATATCATGCGATTCTGTTCGGATTTGTTTTCGGCGCGCTTCAATATTGCCTCATCGTCCTCATAGGGCCCGAAACGAAATTTTCGACGGCGATGCGCAAGAAATTGCTCTTGGCCGACAATGTCAAGGAGGGCATAAAAGCCACAAGAATATGGGTTGTCTTTTTCTTGACAACTATGCTGACGTTCCTGTGGTACGACTTTTG
>Ga0105239_10010669_pt1 | contig 10275 bp, 6 predicted proteins | sample KBSC44metaG_FD_92761 | JGI IMG/M metagenome (GOLD analysis project Ga0105239, IMG submission 92761) | Corn rhizosphere microbial communities from Kellogg Biological Station, Michigan, USA - KBS C4-4 metaG | ecosystem: Host-associated > Plants > Roots > Rhizosphere > Soil | place: Michigan, USA...
ACTCCGTACACGTCCGCCTGCAGTCGGCGAATGAACGGGCTCTTGGCGCCTCCGCCGGTGAGCAGCAAATGGCTGGGCGACAGACCCAGCTCCTGGAGGATCGACAGCGAGTCGCGGAGGGCGAACGCAATGCCTTCGAGCACCGCGCGCGTCATGTGCGCTCGCGAATGGGCGAGACTCAGTCCGAGGAAAGCGCCGCGCGCCGAGGCATTCCGATGCGGAGTGCGTTCGCCCTGGAGATACGGCAGGAACGTTACTCCGTCCGCCCCGGGCGGAACGCTTCCCGCTTCGGTGTCGAGCATCGCGTCGGCGGCCGGCGTGCCGGCGAGCTCCCGAGCGAACCGGTCGCGGTACCAGGCGAATGCGCCGCCAGCCGAGAGCACCACGCCCATGATGTACCAGGTGTTGGGCACGACGTGGCAAAACGTATGGGCGCGAAGCCGGGGGTCCACCAGCGGCTGCGCCGTCGGCGCGAGCACTGTTCCCGAAGTACCCCAGCTGGCAACGGCCTCACCTGGAGTGATCACGCCGACACCCGCCGCGCCACACGCGTTGTCGGCGCCCCCACCAACGACCGGAGTTCCGCCGCGCAGGCCCGTGGCAGCTGCCGCCTCGGCGGTCACGCGCCCGAGCACGTCGGCCGAGCCGCCGACATCGGGCAGCAGGGTGCGAGGCACATCCACGGCCGCCAGGATCGCGTCGCTCCACTCGAGCCGCGCCGGGTCGAACATGAGCGTGCCCGACGCGTCGGACGGCTCGCAAGCGAGCGTGCCCGTTAGGCGGTAGCGGATGAAATCCTTCGCCAGGAAGACGGTGGTGACACGGGCGTATGCGTCCGGCTCGTGCGCGCGCAGCCACAGGACTTTCGGGAGCGTGAACCCCTCGAGCGCCGGATTCCGCACCCAGTCGCGCAGTCGCCCCTCGCCGCCCGCGCGCCGTGTGATCTCGGCGCATTCGTCCGTCGTGCGGCCGTCGCACCAGAGCAGTGCCGGCCTAACGACCCGGCCTGCGCGATCGAGGAACACGGACGAATGCATCTGTCCCGATATCCCGACTGCCGCGACGCCGAGGTCGGGCCGCTGCGCCAGCGCACCACGAATCGACTGCACGGTCGCGCTCCACCAGTCGTCCGGATGCTGCTCGGCCCATCCTGGTCGAGGTGTGGAGAGCGTGAGCGGCGTGGTTGTCGCGGCGACGACCTCCCCGCTGGACGTAACCAGGATCGCCTTGACGCCGCTCGTCCCGATGTCGAGGCCGAGGTAGACGGAGTCGGCCACGTCAGCGGACCCCGAGCAACAGCTCCATCGTCAGCTGATCGAGCCGCTCGTACGCGTAGCCACGCTCGCGCAGGGCGGCGAGGTCGAAGCGCTCGTCCTTGATCTGTCGTGCGGCGTCGCGGGAGAATTTGACGCGGTCGCCAGCCTTGGCCCCGCGCTCGCGCAGCTCGCCAAGGAGGCCCTGGATTTCCACGTCGGCGTTGAAGCGGGCGACCTTTTCCTTGAGGATGAGATACGTGCGCATACTCCCGCGGGCGAAGTCCCACACCCCCGCTTCATCTTCGGTTCGATAGGCATGACTGTCGAAGTGCCGCATGCCCTGCCAGTGCGAATCCTCGAGCAGCTTCACGAGGAAGAACGCCGCCTTCGGGTCCTCACTGCCGAACCGGAGGTCCTGGTCGAAGCGGCCCGGCTTCTGGGCGTTCAGGTCGATGTGAAACAGCTTGCCCGCCTCGAGCGCCTGCGCGACGGCGTGCGAGAAATCGAGCCCGGGCATCGTGTCGTGGGCGACCTCCGGGTTGAGGCCCACCATATCCGGATGGTCGAGTGTGTAAATGAAGGCGAGCATGTGGCCGACGGTCGGCAGGAAGATGTCGCCGCGCGGCTCGTTAGGCTTCGGCTCGAGCGCAAATCGGAGATCGTATTTCTGATCGCGGACGTACTCGCACAGGAAGTTGATCGCGTCGCGGAACCATTTGATGGCCTCCTGCGGGTCCTTGGCGGCGTTCGTCTCCACGCCTTCGCGGCCGCCCCAGAACACGTAGGTCGTTGCGCCGAGCTCCACCCCGAGGTCGATGGCACGCATCGTCTTCTGCAGCGCGTACGTGCGCACCTCTCGGTCGTTGCTCGTGAACGCTCCGTCGCGGAACACGGGGTCGCCGAACAGGTTCGTCGTCGCCATCGGGACCTTCACGCCCGACTGCCCGAGCGCGGCCTTGAACTCGCGGACGATCCGGTCGCGATCGGACGCCGATGCGTCACGCGGGACGAGGTCGTTGTCGTGGAGGTTCACGCCATAGGCGCCCAGCTCACCGAGCTTCTGGACGATGCGGTTGGGGTCGATGGCGGACCTAACGGGATCACCGAACGGGTCGCGCCCGATGTTGCCGACGGTCCAGAGGCCAAAGGTGAAGTGGTGCTCGGGCCGGGGTGTGTAGGTGTCGTGAGAACTCATCGCTCGTCGTGGAGTCAGAATCAGTATTTAACCGCAGAGGACACAGCGGTCAAAGAGAACAACAAAGGGATTCAATTAACTGCCTAACTAGACTAGATGCCTGGGCACCGCGGCTTCCGTGGATCTGCCGGACATCGAAGCTGTTCATAGTACGCCAACGGGTGCTCGGGCTCCTCGTACCGGGCCGCTATTGGCAGGTGCGAAAAGGTCTGGAAGTACGTCAACGCCGCGTCGCGCCACCAGCGCGCCTCGCGAGCCTGAATCGACAGAAACGAGTCGACTTCCGCAAATCGCCCCGCGTCGATCGCCGATCGGACCGTTCCCCACTCCCGCCGCATCGCTCGCACCGAATCCACACCAGCGCTGTAGCGATGGACGAGCTCATCCCACAACGGGCGACCCGACGCCAATCGATCCGTCCACGCGATGTGATGGAACCAGAGCAACAGCGAATCGGGGACCGAACGTCGGCTGGCGTATCGTTCGCGGACCGGTGGGAAGTACTGCGCCACGGCATTGCTTCCCGTCGCCGTGCGGTCGAAGCCGAGACCTAACGAGTCCGCACGGTGGTAGTAGGACGGCGTCCAGTCCCGCCGCCCGCCATCCGCCCACGGACCGGGGCCATAGTGGTGTCCCGTCGCCATGATGTGCGCAAGGCCCAACGGGGTCATGTAGTTCACCACCGCCTCGCGCGACGTCAGCATCATCGATCGAATCGTCGCCACGGCACGTGAATCGTTCGTGAACGTCATACGTACCCATTCGTCCGCGATCGCACTCGACGAGAGATCGTGGTCCCACGCCAGCCGGCCGAACGCGTACCAGTTTGCCTGGTTGAACTGCGAGCCTGTCCAGTTTCGATCGTTGCCGACGTTCGCGACGCCGGCGATCCCGGTTCGGTTATAGCCGTGCAGCGACCCGTCGATGACCTTCGCCACCGTCGAGCCGTTGCCCTTCGCCCACGTGTCCGCTCGCAGTGCCTCCTCGAAGAGCGGCGCCAGGAACACGAGGTGGGTGTCCTGTCCGAGATATTCCTTCGTGATCTGAAGCTCCATCATGAGCGGTGTCTTCGGCATGGCACCGAAGAGCGGATGGAACGGCTCACGTGGTTGAAAGTCCAGTGGTCCGTTCTTCACCTGCACGAAGACGTTCGATCGAAACGCGCCGTCGAGCGGATGGAACTCGTCGTACGCCTGCATGATCCGGTCGGCAGGGATCTCGTTGCTGTACACGAACGCGCGCCACATGACGACGCCGCCGTGCGGCGCAAGCGCGTCGGCGAGCATGTTCGCCCCGTCGGCGTGCGTGCGCCTGTAGTCCTGCGGCCCGGGCTGTCCCTCGGAGTTCGCCTTGACCACGAAGCCGCCGAAGTCGGGCACTGCGTTGTAGATCTCGTCGGCCTTCCGCTTCCACCACGCGCGCACGGCGGGATCGAGCGGGTCCGCGGTCTTGAGTCCCCCGAGCTCGATCGGCGCGCTGAAGCGCGCCGTGAGGAAGATGCGAATGCCGTACGGACGGAGTACGTTCGCGAGCGCGGCAACTTTCGTGAGGTACTCGGCTGTCAGCACGCGCGCGTTGGCGTTGACGTTCGTGAGCGCCACGCCGTTGATCCCGATGGAGGCGTTCGCGCGAGCGTAATCGCGGTAGCGGGGGGAGAGTTCGTTAGGCAGTGCCGGCCAGTCCCATAACGATTCACCGGCATAGCCTCGCTCGACGGTGCGGTCCAGATTGTCCCAGTGGTCCAGCATGCGAAGCTGGATCCGCGGCGCACTGACGACATTCTGTGCGGAGAGCAACGCGGTGGTCTGCACGAGGCGCAGCAGGTGAAACGCGCCGTACAGGACGCCGATGTCCCGATTGGCGGCGATGACGATTGCGCGGTGCCCGTGAAAGGGCACCGTGCGGATCACGAAGCCCTCGTTCCCCGCGGAACGGAGCGCGTCACCGAGCGGCAGGGACGCGACGAGTGGAGAGCCCGACGGCGTTCCGAGAATCAGCGTGCCGATCGACGTTGGCGCCGATGACCCAGTCGGCGCCCGGCCGAGTAACCCCGTTAGGCCGGTGATCAGCTCATCGCGGGCGGCGCGCAGCGTCGGCGAGTCCCCCTCCACCACAAGCCGCCGAAGCACCCCGCGATACTCGGCCCGCCGAGCCGGGTCGGCCACCAGTCGATAGCGAAGCCACAGGTCATAGCCGTCCTCGGCGCGCACGGTTACAGGCGTCGCGACGGCGAATAGAAACGCTACGTACCACACTAACGCGGGATGACGGGCACCCGGTCGTCCGCTGGGTCGGCCCACGACTGGGTTTGGATCAGCGGTGCCCATCCACAGCGCCCAGGTGAAGCATCGTCGACGAGCTGGATGCAGAGCTCGCCCGACGAATGAACCGGCTCCGATGATCGATGATTCATAGTTAGTGCCATTATTGGCACATGAAAGCGGCACCATAGCGTCACTACTAGTTCGACGGTGTCAAACGCCACTGAACGCGCTGAATCCACCGTCCACTGGAAGGACCACGCCAGTCACGAACGATGCCGAGTCGCTGCAGAGGTACTGGACGGCGGCGTTGAGCTCCTCTGGCCTTCCGAATCTGCCCATCGGCGTGTGCGCGATGATGGTGAGCGCGCGAGTCGTGAAGGACCCATCGGCGTTGATCAGCACCGCGCGGTTTTGATCGGCGACGAAGAACCCGGGGGCAATCGCGTTGACGCGGACGCCTTCGCCATACCTCCTCGCCATGTCGACTGCCATCCAGCGCGTGAAGCTGTCGACGCCAGCTTTTGCGATCGCGTAGCCGAGCGTTCCGCTGATCGCGCGATCGGCAGCCATCGAGGAGATGTTCAGGATGACCCCCGATCGCTGTCGGCCCATGGCCTCGCCGAAGCACATCGATGGGCGGACTGTGCCCTGGAGGTTGAGTCGAATGACTTCCTCGAACGCGTCGGTCGGAACGTCGAACACCGGGTGGTTGTCGCTTCGAGCGCGGGCGACATTGCCGCCGGCTGCGTTCACGAGGATGTCGATCCGTCCCCATTCGCCGAGTAGTTGATCGCAGGCGGTCGAGAGCTGTGCTTCGTCGATGACGTCGGCGAGGAGCACCAGCGCGTCCGTGCCCGCGTTCCTCAGCGCCTCCGCCTTTCGCTCGGCCGAGTCCCGCCGACGGCCGAGGATCGCGATGCGGGCGCCGGCTGCCGCGAGTCCCGACGCGATGCTGCCTCCGAGGACGCCGTATCCTCCAGTCACGACGGCGACCTTGCCGTCGAGCGAGAATGGGCTGGGGTTCATAGAGTCATCTCAGGGCGAAATTGGGTCGGATCTGGAGTCGGACTCTGGTGTGCGGCGCAATCAAACGATGAAATAGGACTCTGACCCCAAACGGATCAATTGCATGCGTGACCGACACGAGGCGTCGGGGGTTCGGCACGACGAATCGCGAAACATTCTGGAGGCACGCTGTGCCGGCTGGTCTCGTCCGCATCGCTCGATCCACGTCTTTCGTTGCGCTCGCGGCGCTTGCCGCCGGGTGCTCCAACGCAAATCCGTACGGCCCCGACGACGCGCGGCTGGGGCGTGCGCGCGGTCCTTCGGGACTCGAGCAGCGGATCTCGACCACGGTCGAAGCCCCACCTCCGGGCAGTTCGTACACGGCACTACTCACGGCGACGTCCACCCTCGTGAACACAGGTTCGGCGTCCGCGCATCTGACGTCGCGCGTCTGCTTCTTCTTGCAGAGCGATGTGGAGACCACGGCCCAACTCGATCGGTTCGAGCCGCTCATCTCATGCGCCGCGGTGAGCGCCGAAGGCGATCTCGCCCCGGGGCAGTCCACTGAGCTCGTGGTGCAATTCGGCGTCCGATCGGCCTCGGGAACGTACTCGCTCAAGCTTCGGCACTCGCTCAATCCGGACTTCCGCGCCGAGGCGTCGTTCCGGATTCCGTGATGTGGCGTTGGATACCTAACGTCGTGCGCTGCTGGCGAGCCTAACGACGCACGCTCGCCGCGACGGCCGCGCTCACCGCCTTCACCGTGGTGTCCTGCAGCGCCAGGGCGTCGTTCGTCGTGCCATCGATCGTGCTCGCCCACACCGTGGAGTCGTTCGCCACGCTGACCAGCCGAACGCTCACACGCAATCGTTGATTGGCGCGCTGCACCGTGCCCTCGATCAGCATGGTGGCGTTGAGGGCACGCGCGGCGTCGGCCGGTGTTCGCACGCCCTGACGCACTGCGGCCGCCGTGGTCTGTGATGACACCCGGACTCCGGGCACCCGCGAGATTGCCGACGCGAGCTCCGAGGTGATCCCTTCGGCCGCTTGACCTGCCTGCGCGTCGCTGCCCACGCTCACGAGCGGGAACACTGCGACGGCCTGTGGCGTGGTGGTCGCCGCGGAACCCGCGGTCGCGGCCGCGACGCGCGCGGCGGAGTCTCGCGTCGTGCTCGTCGTGGAGTCGGCGGCGGATCCGGCAGGTGCACCCGGCTCGGTCAGCACCCAGGCGACTGCGACCGCGGCGATCACCAGCACCCCGATCCCGATCTCCGTGTACCGCTTTCGCCGCTGCTGAGGCGCCTCCGCTGCCGAGTAGGTGTCGCTGACGTGAATCCCGGGGTCGTCGAGCATCCGCAGCACGTCGTTCGCGGACTTGGGCCGCTTTGCTGGCTCCTTCTCGAGACACTGCATGACGAGCGTGGACAACGGGACGCTCACGTCATAGCGCCGACTGGTGAGGGGCGCTGGTATCTCGGAAAGCTGGGCTGCGAGCAGTGCCTGCGGTGTTCGTCCGTGGAAGGGCGGCGCTCCTGTGAGCATCTCGTAGGCAACGATTCCCAGGGCGTAGAGATCGGCGCGGTGGTCGGTCGAGGGATCGGCCGCTGCCTGCTCGGGTGCCATGTAGGCGGGCGTACCGAGTGAGGTCCCCACACCCGTCATGGTTGGGGCGGCCGGCCGCACGCCCTGCTGCTGACGCGATGCGGAAATCGCCTTTGCGACGCCAAAGTCGGTGACGACAGCGGCGCCTGCGGCGAGGAGGACGTTGTCGGGCTTGATGTCGCGGTGGATGATGCCGCGGCTGTGCGCGAAGCCGAGCGCGCGCACGACGTCCTTGAGGATCGTGACGGTTTCGCGGACAGACAGCGGCCCGCGCATCATGCGCGCGCGGAGCGACTCGCCGTCGATGAAGGGCATGACGAAGTACGGCAGCGTCCCGAGCTCGCCCGCGCTCAGCACCGGCACGATGTTCGGGTGTTGCAGCTGCGCGGCCAGCATGATCTCACGCTTGAAGCGTTCGGCCGAGATCGTGGCGGTCACCTGCGGCGGGAGGAGCTTGATGACGACACGCCGATCGAGCCGCTCGTCGCGGGCGACGAAGACGCGCGACATGCCACCGCCGCCGAGCTCGCGCTCGAGGACGTACGTGTCCGCGAAGTGGGATTGGAGGTCGGCGAGCAGGTCGGGCACCGCGTACAGCATACGCGCGGAACGCTCGGCGTCAACGCGGTGGCCGGCGGCTGTCGGCTAGACCGACGGTTCGTCCCGAGGCACCGGGCCGAAGGTGGCCGGCATGGTCAGCACTGCGGTCGGCAGGAGTCGATAACCGACGCGCCAGGTACTGGCCATGCCGAGCCGGATGGCGATTCGTCTTGATGCCTAACGAATCAGGCGTTGGTCTCGCGGTCGCGGTGCCTGGCCTCCTTGTTCGTAGATGGCAGGGTCTTCCGTGCGGACATCCAGCATTTGAACACCAATCTCGAGCATCGCGGGGGCGTGCGCGCGTCGGCGCTCTTTCAGCAAGGGCGGCGCCGGGATAGCGCGCCAAGGGAGAATTACGGCACGCCGATGCTTGCTGGCTCTTCATTTGTCCGCACTATCCCGCCCGAACACGCTCAGCCGTTGATCTCCGTATCTCCATTTACCGGAAGTGCATGCATTCGGCGAAGTCAGCGATGGATCACTCGGATGCGGCGGATCGCTCTTTGACCCTAGTGCTCCGCTCGCAACGAGCCGGAGTTGAGAATGAAAAACCTCGGGAAGCCACAGCGTCCCGGTCGTCGGAGAAAAAAATAGGAGACCAGACGTGCCGTCGGAGCCGTCACCGCGCCCGGGGCAAATCCGCGCCCATCGGCGTAATCGGTGTTGATTCGCGTTAGGTCTTGCTGTTCGGACCATCCCGGTAGAGGGACCAGGGAAGGGGCTAGGGTCGAGCCGGCACGTCCTCCCACTGCCGCAGCGGTGAGTCGAGCACGGACTGCTGGACGACGTCGGCGACGGCACGACGGAGCGGACCAATCTTCTGGTTGTCGCGCGTGGGGTTCACCCGATTGGTGAGCAGCACGACGAACAGCTCCCGCTCCGGATCGGCCCAGATCGACGTCCCGGTGAAACCCGTGTGACCGAAGCTCCGGAGCGAAAAGAAACGGCCCGCGCTCGACTGCGGCGACGGCGTGTCCCAGCCTAACGCGCGGCTCGCGTCAGGCCGCTGGCGGGAGGTCCAGCGCGCCACGGTGGACGGCTTCAACAGGCGTATGCCGGCGTACGAGCCTCCATTCAGCAGCATCTGCACGAACACGGCGAGGTCCCGCGCACTCGAAAAGAGACCGGCGTTGCCTGAAACACCGCCCAGCGCCCAAGCCGTCTCGTCGTGAACGACCCCCCACACCTGGCCGCCACGAAAGTCCTCTGTTTCCGTCGGTGCGATGCGAGGCTTGAGGGCATCGGACGGGTTGTACTGGGTATCCCGCATGCCGAGCTGCTCGAACACGTGCGACTGCACGAACTGGTCGAGCGTCTGGCCGGTGATGCGCTCGATGATGAACTGCATGAGCACCATGTTCCAGTCGGTGTATTCGACGGCCGACCCGGGCTCCCGAACGAGCGGGAACGTCACCATGCCGGCGAAGTACTGCTCGCGGCCTTTCGCCTCCGTCCAAAGGGGAAAGTTGGATCGGATGCCACTCGTGTGCGTGAGGAGCATGCGCACGGTGATGGTGCGCTTGTCGGGCACATCGTACTCGGGGAGGTAGCTGGCAACCGTGCGGTCCAAGTCCAGCTTCCCCTCTTCCTCGAGGATCATCGCCGCCGTGGTCGTGGCGACGACCTTCGTGAGCGATGCCAGGTCGTACATGGTGCTGTCGGTTGCCCGTGGCGCGCCCTTCGCCCAATCGGTGTGACCATACCCCTTGAGCAATACGATCCTGCCTCGCCGTGCGACCGCGATGGTTGCGCCGGGAGTCGCGTGGTCGGCTATCGCGGCCTTGATGATGGAGTCGAGCCGCGGAATGAGCCGGTTGGTCATGCCAACCACGGCCGGCTTTGCGCGCGTGAGCGTGACGCCGAACGACCTAACGGCGTTAGGCACCGCAGCCTGGGCGGACACGCCGCTCGGCGCGAGCATGAGGGCGAGCAGGACGGGACCGGCGAAACGAGCGAAACGAATCATCGAGACGGGGTTGGTGAATCCGGACAGCACGATAGAGATCCGAGCCGCACCTTTTGGACAGCCGCCTTTCGCCTGAAAGTGAATGGGTATAAGGTACCGCACGCGATCCATCCCGGTGGTATTACCTCCGCACCGCCCGATGCTCACTCGTCTTGTTGTCGCTCTCGGCGCCGCCCTGATGCTCGTCGCACCCGCACCGATCAGCGCGCAGCGCGCGGTTGGAAGTGGGAGCGGCGGAGGCAGCGGCGGGCTGCCGCTCGTGCCAACGCGCCCATTGAAGTTCACGACCGACGAGGGGACGTGGATGTCCGTCGACGTATCGCCGGACGGACGCACGCTCGTGTTCGATCTCCTCGGTGACCTGTATACGCTCCCGATCACCGGCGG
>Ga0105239_10010671_pt1 | contig 10273 bp, 6 predicted proteins | sample KBSC44metaG_FD_92761 | JGI IMG/M metagenome (GOLD analysis project Ga0105239, IMG submission 92761) | Corn rhizosphere microbial communities from Kellogg Biological Station, Michigan, USA - KBS C4-4 metaG | ecosystem: Host-associated > Plants > Roots > Rhizosphere > Soil | place: Michigan, USA...
CAGTGGGATGTGCGCGAGTGGCAGGGCAAGGTGCCGGAACTGACCTACTCCTGGAGCAACCCGCTTGATGGGCTGCGGCCGGGCTTTGTCAAATGGGACACGGTGGCCTGGTATGCGGACCACTGGCGGCTGGCCGATGGGAAGAACGATCCTTACCGCTTCTGCTATCTGTTCCGCTACGCCATCGATCTGCCGGCGGGCGCCCGCACGATCACCCTGCCGCAGAACCCGAAGGTGCGGGTTCTGGCGATGACGGTCGCCCGAAACCCGAACGAGGATACCGCCCCGGCGCAGCCGCTCTACGACACGCTGGAGGATCACAAGCTGGATACCGCGCCGACGGTATCGCCGTCCGGCGGCGCCTACCACGATGCGGTCCCGGTCACCTTCGGCAGCGGCCTGTACTGGTCGGGCGCGGGGGATATCCACTACACGCTCGACGGCTCGCTGCCGACCGCGGCATCGCCGGCATACCGTGGCGGCCCACTCTTTATCGCCCACTCGGCAGCGCTGCAGGTGCGGCAGATCTCCGCATCGGGCGATATGGTCTCACCGGTAGCGATCACCCACTTTACGGTCGAGGACACCACTGCGCCGAAGGTACTGTCGACGACCGCGGTCGGGCTGAAGACGCTTCGGGTGGCGTTCTCCGAACCGGTCGAGAAGGCGAGCGCGGAGGACGTGAGCCGCTACCCGGTCACCGGCGGCCCTGCGGTCACAGCGGCGACGCTGGCGGAGGCAGGGCAGACGGTCCTGCTGACCCTGGCCGCGCCGGTGCCGGATGCTGGTATCCATCTGGCGGTGCAGGGAGTGCGGGACCTGTCCGGCAACGCGGCCTCCACCGAGGCTGTCGCCGTGGCGCCGCTCCGGCCGGTGTACGCCGCAAAGGATGTCCGGGTAATCCAGGGCGAGCAAAACAGTCTGAATGCACCGGGCGTGGTAGGGCTCCCGACCGCGGCCGGCGCGCCCTGGACGATCAACTTCTTTGTTAAGCTGGACAAGCAGCCGGAGGAGCTGACGCCGATCGCCGGCTTCGGTAGCGGCGCGGATGACGCTGGTCAGCAGCGGTATATCGTGAAGTACCAGGGCGGCATCCACTTCTGGGGCAGCACCGTCGATATCTCGTCCCACGTCCCGTTCGATATAGGTGTCTACCAGATGATCACCGCCACCTACGACGGCAAGACGATCCGGCTCTACAAGAATGCTAAGCGGATCGCCGAGGAGATAGCGACTCTCATCGATGCCGCCCCGGAGGTACATCTCGGGAACATCAAGCCCTGGAACGAGGGCCACCGGTTCAACGGTGGCATCGCGGGTTTCACGATCTGGGACCAGGCGCTCTCTCCTGATTACCTGCAGACCCTCCTGTCCGACATGCCGCCCGATGCGGCACCGAATGGTGCTAGCAAGTAGCGCGCAGGGAAGCCACCGCATCGATCCCAACCCCGCGGATCGAGCGCACCTTATCGAAATTGGGAGGCGATTGGGATGAGCGAGCAAATTGCTCGCTCATCGTGATGAGTCACCCTCCAATTCCTCCTCTCCGGTCGCTAAGCGACGCTGAAATGCCACTTCGTGGCCGGAGAGGGGGTAGGAGGAGAGGTTAACCCGCCACCCAGGGCTCCGCGTAGAGGGTGACCAATTTTCGTCACAAAATAAAATCGGTGTGACCAAACAACCAATTTTCCGAAATCACCTCTGGCCCCAACCGCCCCCTGTCGCACAGCGGTCCGCGCAGGCGGACCCGGTTGAGTAGGCGCCGCGGAAATTCGTCCCCCGGGAAACGGGGGATTATTTTCTGATATTTGAACGATGCGACCAGGGTGTGGGGACGGGTGTTCGGGTATGGCTCGAAGAGAGTATCGTGCCGCGCCGGCAATACACTGATGTCTACGGTGAGCGGGCCTGTGCGTTTAGCGTCGCCTGCCACGGATGAGCAGTCTGCAACCCGGCGCCCCTGTTGCGTGCCGATGTCGTATGGACGTACGGCCTCGCGAGCTTGGCAGCGAGTTCTGTTGGTCCGTTTTGGACAGCAGGCTTCGATCGGCGGCAGGAGCACCTGGCCCCGAAGAGTGGATCGCCGTAGACGAATCGCATCCTCCGGACTGGCTGGCGAGGCGCGCCTGTCGTTTTCTCGCGGGTGGCTTTGGGATCGCCGGGCCGGACGCGGAAATCCTGGGAGGGGTGGCATGGCGGCGCAGGCCCGGCGGGATGCTGCGCATCGCACTGGTTACCTCCCCGATAATTGCCGTGCTGCCCGCGCTTGCGGTGCACTTTTCCGGCGTTACCGACATCGGCCTGGCGAAGTCGTTCGCGTTCGGACTTGCGCTTGCCGCGATGTCCGTGGGCTTTGCGGTTTCCTCGGCGCTCGGCGCGGTGCGTGACGCCGGTAGCGCCACTCTCCGCGCGGGTGAGATCGACGTTCTGGAATCATCTACGAGCGACGCGTTGCGGCGTCGCTATCTTGCGCTCGTTCAGGTTGTTGCGCGGATGCGTATACCCGAATCGTCGGCCGAAGACGTTCGTTCTGTGTTGCGTGCGATGGGCGATGCGCTGGATCGCCTGCCCGATGTCGCCGCCGGAATCTGTGACGGAGCTTGCCTGCAGGAAGCAGCGGCGACGACACGCCAGCAGGCCCTGCGCGAAACGGACAGCGTCGTCGCGAATTCATTGCATGGCCGTGCCGACATCCTGGAGCGCCGCGCCCGGCTGCAGGCGGATTCCGGGCACTTGCTGCGTCGAATAGCGGCGGCCCGTGCCGAAGTGGACGAGCAGATACAGGCCGTCCATGAGCAGATCTGTGTGTTGGCTGGCGCCGAAGCAAATCCCACCGTGAAACTGCCGATCCCCGATCTCGCCGAAGCGTGTCGGCGTCTGGCGTTCCTCACGACTGCTATGGCGTCCGCGGTGGAGGAACTGGATTCCGCTCCTTCTTGGGTAGCGTGGGCGCCGGATCGTTGCAGCGCCGTTACCGTTCCGCAGGAACGCATCCGCTACCAGACGCTACAACGGAAGCAGTAAGCCTGTGGCTCCCCATGGCCGATATAGCTGTCGTGGAGAAAACCGTCCCGTATACCTGCGTCATGAGCTCCGGATGATGTTGCCCCCGGTCAGCTCGATATTGCCTTCGTAACAGCACACCTCTCGTTAGCGGCGCCGCGCGGAAACCATGTCGGAAATTTATATAAGGGGACCTTCATCCGCCATACCTGACAGGACACGATCGTCGGATACTGGAAGCGGTCTTCTGGAGCGATCGGGTGAAAGCGCGGAAGCGCTCGACTACGAATACTTCCCTGTGGACGAGGTCTGGTCGGACCGGAAGGGCGCCTGGCTGTCTCGCCTGTCCCTGTGCGACTACGCCCGGAGCCAGGGCGTGAAGGTTTGGCACCGGGCACATCGCCGGGAGATTGCGGAACTCCAAGCGCGCCGTACCTACTTCCGTTGGGGGCAGGCGAGGGGAACTCCTCCAGGCACGCGCAAGTTTGCTGCCGGGAGACGAGCGCAAGATTCAATCATCGGTAAACAGGAGTCGTCCATGCAAAAGAACGTTCGCCCGGGAAACGGCGGTATCTGTCCGCCGAACCTTAACCCCGATACGGCCCGCCTTCCCGAACCGAACCGGCTCTTTGTCGGCACGTGCTATCAGCCGATCGACCGCTCTGCGGATCAGATCGAGAGCGACATCGCGATCATGCGGGGGGCCGGTTTCAATGTGGTGCGCCTGGGGGATCTCTCGTGGGACTCCTTCGAGCCTGACCGGGGCCAGTTCGATTTCGCGTGGTGCGACGCGATCCTCGACAGGATGCACGCCTCCGGAATCCGGGTCATCCTAGACATACCGGGCGCTCCCGCTCCCATCTGGCTGCATCGCGCCTGTCCCGGGATCGATATCGTCGATCAAAACGGCGCGCGACTTCCGCCTGCGGAACGTTACATGGACAATATCGGCGATCCCGATTATATCCAGGCGCTGGCGATTCTTGCGGAGACGCTCATGCAGCGCTATGCCAATCATCCCGCTATCCTTGCGATCGGCTACAACAACGAGATAGGACATGGCTTCATGTCCTACTCGGAAGCGGACCGGCTGCGATTCATCGAATGGTTGAAAGAGAAGTATGGGACGATCCAGGAGCTGAATCGGGCGTGGGCCACACAGCGCTGGTCGCGCCGTCTCAACCATTTTGACGACGTGGACCTGCCTTTGAAAGACGGCCCCGGTCCTGCCGAACGGTACCTGGACCTGCACCGCTACTGGTCCGACGTCACGGTGGCCCGGCTGAAGGAGCTGGAGGCGATCCGACGTCGCTTCATGCCGGATATTCCCACGATGTCTAACCTGTGGGATACTGCCGGAAGACGCGGCTTCGACTACCTTTCGTCCTATAAGTCCTATGTCTCCTTCGGCGCTGAGGGCTTCTACCCGGGAGAGCCGATCGGCGGCGCGCTCGGAGCCCTGATGACCCGGGGAGACCTTCCTACCCCCTTCTGGCTGAACGAGTTTACCGCGGGAGGCCCGGGATGGTACGGGGATCCCGGACGAAGTCGGATGTACGCCTTTCTCGCTCTCCTGTTAGGGGTGCAGGGTATCCTGGCTTGGACCTTCAACAGCCATATTGGGGGGGAGGAGCAGGCGCTGTTCGGTCTGGTAGATCACGATGGGACTCCCTCCTGGAAGGTCGCGGAGTGGGCTCGCATCGCCTCCGAGTACCGGCAGCTTTCCGATTACGGGTTTCCCAGAGACGTACGTCCCGAAGTCGCGATCGCCTATTCGTTCGATTGCTGTGTGGCTTCGCGCCCGAATGGCCCGTCCAACAGCACGCGGCAGTACTTCAGACCCGCCTATACGGATCAGGTGCAGGGAGCTTTCGAACCGTTTTTTCGCGCCAATATCGATACCGCTATTATCAATATCGGCCACGACAGCCTGGCTTCCTATAAGCTGGTGGTCGTCCCGGCGCATTATGTGATGGATGCCGGAAGCGCACGCGCTCTCCGGGAGTATATCGACAACGGCGGTACGGTCTTGATGACCGCCTTCTCGGCGAAAGTGGATGCAACCGGTCTCTGGTTTGAAACGCCTCTCCCCGGAGGGCTGAGCGATGTCTTCGGCCTGAAGACGAACGCGTTCTATGACGCGGAGTCGGAGCTGATATTCGAGTGCGGCGGGGAAGCGGTGAATGCAGGAGTACGCTTTTACGAAGTCCTGGAGCCCTCGACCGCCGAGGTAATCGTGCGCTTTGCCAACACGCCGGAGCGGTCGCCTGCTCTCACTATTAACCGGTACGGAAACGGGCGGGCGATCTATCTTGCCACCGAAGCGAAAGCCAGTGTCATCGGTCCTGTTCTGGGCTATATCAATCAGCTCGCCGGGGTCTCGGCCGGGCCGGAGACACCGGAGGGGGTATACGCCCGCCTGGTTGATGGCCGGACGTTCTATGTAAACACCACGAAGGAAGAGAAGCAGGTTCCTCTCGACCGTCCGAGGGAAGGCATTCTCCGCGGTCAGGTGTATGAGCACGCGCTGACGCTCGGGGCGCAAGAGGCGGAACTTCTCGTCTAGCCTGTGTCTCCGGGAGAGACGCCCCGTTTCTCTTCTCTCACTATAATGAGGCCAATGATCCATGCTGCTTTTCTCTAAAACGTTACCGCGACATCTGCGTTTCCTGGCGTCACTGATGCCGATTCTGTCCTCCCTGGTCGTCCCGGCGACGTCTGCCCGCGCTCAGGGGGACGAACTTCGCCCCGCGACGATTACGGTCAATGTGTTCAATGAGAGGCATCGGATCAACCCTTTTGTGTATGGGGGCAACTTCCCGAAAGACGGCGCATTCCTTCGGCAGACAGGCACTCGTCTGAGCCGGTGGGGCGGCAATATCGCTACGACCCACAACTGGAAACAGCACATTCGTAATACCGGCGCGGACTGGTTCTTTGAGAACTTCGACGATGAAGACACCATCCAGTGGGTCAAGCGGGTACAGAACGGTGGCTCCGCCGCTATCATCGGTATTCCGATGGTCGATTGGACGCCGAAGGCGGCGGGGCTGCGCAGCTATAGCGTCCAGAAGTACGGAAAGCAGCAGAAAGTAGACCCGCAGCATCCGGATGCGGGAAACGGAGTCCTGCTCGACGGTACGCAGATCCGGACAAATGATCCCAACGACGCCTATGTTCCTCTGCGGGACCGGCCGTCGCCGGGGGATCCGCCCGGAACGATCTACCGCTCGGAATGGATCGAAAAGCTCAAAGTGGCCTTTGGCTCCCACCCTCACCTTTATGAGTTCGACAATGAGCCGGAGATCTGGGATGGCACCCATCGCGATATCCACCCCCAAAAGGTGAGCTATGCGGAGATGCGCGACAAGTACCTCCAGATGGCAGGGTTAATCAAGTCCATTGATCCCCGGGCAAAGATCGCCGGTCCTACCGTCAGCGGCTGGTGGTTCTACTGGAACAGTGCCGCTGGAGGCGGCGACAAGGCTACGCATGGCGGTATCGACTATCTTCCCTGGTGGCTCGGGGCGATTGCCGCCGCTGACCGTAGGAGCGGCCAACGGACTCTCGATATTTTCGATATTCACGCTTATGGCGACTATGACACGACCGGAATGTCTGCTGCGGAAGGGGATGGCCGGCTGATCCGTTCACCGCGTGGGATGTGGGACCCGACGTTCCCGAGCGAAGGTGGTATCGGGAAGAAGAACGATGCTACCGCGACCCAACCGAATATGAATGTGCCGGCGATCATTCCCCGATTCCGCGCCATGGTCAACGCCCTCTATCCCGGAACGCAGTTCGCGATTACCGAGTGGAGCTACTGGAACGACAACGGTGTGGTCGCCTCTCTCGCCGAGGCGGATAGCTACGGCATATTTGGCAGGGAAAGGGTGGACATGGCAACCCGGTTTACCTCCCCCCAACCGAACACGCTGTGCAGCCTTGCACTGGAGATGTACAAGGGCTTTGCTCCGCTTTCGGTGCAGGCCACGACCAGCGTGAGTGTCGATCAACTCACCAGCTACGCCGCGCTGTCCGAGGATGGGCAACACCTGACGGTAATGGTGATCAATAAGGACCCCAGGCACGCCGTGACCGCGCGGCTCAAGACCGTCGGTTTCCAGCCCACGAGGATGATCGCGTATGAGCGAGCGGGAGAAGCGAAGGCGACTATGGCCTCCTCACCCGTGGTTCCCCTCGATTCCTATACGTTCAAGCCGTATTCCCAGACACTGCTGATCTTGCGCGGGAGAACCGCGGCAGGGGCCATCGATTGGTCCGTCTCTCCCGACTCGCTGATGATGGTGACCGGAACAGAGGCGACTCTGCGAGTAAAGATCGGTGGTTCCAAGTCGGGAATCGATATCGTCGAGATCAAAGCCGCCGATGGGGTTTCCATGAAGGCAATTCGTACGCGAATCACACCGGGCAGTCCGGGGGCGATCAGGGTCGTTGCCGGGGACAAACCCGGATTTTACCACTTCACAGTCACAGCAAAGACGTTCGCCGGACAGAGGGAGACGCAATCGGGCTGGATCGTCGTCGGTGTCCACGGTTCACTTCCTGCAAAGTAAACGGACGGACCGCTTTACCGGGTCAATTTTCGATCCGGCCGGGATGGATAGCCGCAGCTGCAATTCACGAGAGGGTATTATGCGCACCGGGGTGAGTTACATAGGATGTCCGAATCCCTGCCACGTCAGGAGTGATATCAAAGAAATGGCGGCGCTGGATCTGGACGACCTTTTTGTCGCGATCCAGGAAGTCGACTTCCTGCACTTCCCGGGCAAGATACGCTATCCCGCTGAGATCGCAAGAGAATGGGGCATCCGACCGATTGCGATCTTCTGGGGAGCGTTGAATCTCTTTGGAGGGGGCAGATCCAGCCAATTCCTCCTGGATCAACCCGCAGGCCATCAAGTGGAAAGAGACGGCGCCTATCGGTCGGAAGGTTGCTATGTAAACCCGTTGTGTGTGGACAGGATCAAGCAGATGATCGATGTTGTGGCCGGAGCGGGCTATCTGGGTTACTTCATCGACGAACCGACCCCTATGCCGGACTGTTTTTGCCTGTCCTGTCGCACACGTTATGCGGAGTGGTATGGCAAAGATCTAGCGTTCGCCTCCCAAGAGGAAAACGACGTATTTCGCCGCCGCTGCGTCGTAGAGTACGTCAAGATGATCGCAGATTATTGCAAAGCTGCTCATCCCCAAATCGAGACGATGACATGCCTGATGCCCATCGATCAAGCCTTGTGGGAGCCTGTCGCCGATATTGCCACGTTGGACAATCTGGGGACGGATATTTATTGGGTGAACGAACCGAACGATGTCGAAGAGATGACCCCGATCATCCGGGATCTCGGAGCCATTTGTAAAAGCCGAGGCAAGGTCCATCACGAATGGCTGCAATGCTGGATCGTCAAGAAGGGACTGGAGCACCGTATTCTGGAACAGGGAAAAATCCTTATTCGTGAGCAGCCCGACTCGCTCTATATCTGGGCGTGGAAGGGCCAGGTCGGGACGGCCGAATCCTGTGAGGATCCGGAAACCGCCTGGAAGTATGCCTGCGAAGTCCTATCCCTGGCAAAAGAAGCATGACGACGGAAGATCAGAGTATCGAAGTCCTGACACCGGGGCGGTTAACCTATTGGTGCGAGCGCATCGATCTTCCTGACGGAGCGACAAGCGCCTTGCAGATGATCGCCGCTCAAGTTCGAAACGACATCATGCTGAAATCCGCGTTCGCAGCATTTCACGAGAGGTCGGTCCTGCGCGGTGAGTGGCATCGCGAGTGGACCCCGTTGCCCATCGATCCCGCCGTGGAGGCACGCTGCGGCGACAATACGTCCCTGTTCTATCTCCTTGCGTACCTTTCGGCGTTGCCTTATACGTGGGAGCGGTATCAAAGCCTGGGTCTGGGAATGGACCTCTTCCAGAAGACCCTGTATGACATCGGGATTCACACACAGGACTACTATGACCACAACGGGCGATGGGGCTTCGGTAACTTCCCCTGGATCTGGCGCCATCTCGCAGGCGAACTGTTTCGGCTCGGACGCCTCCAGTACATGCTGGTGCCGTTTGGCGGTGGCGTCAGGGCCTTTCGGTACAAAGGTAAGAGCGGTGGACGCGGATCGCTACCGTCCCTCCTGCTCCTGGCCGATCCCGAGACGCCCCTGCGGCGCGATGGTTACGCCTGGGGAGCGGGCCGGCCGCGTGACTCGGCTGTTGCGGCCGAGACCTCGGAGACCTGGCGACCGGATTTTGAGGAGAGTGCCATAGGATGGCGCGGCCATCCAGTCTCCCCGGAGGGATGGGTCTATCGCTCCTCCGTCTGGCTGGCGGCCTCCGACTGGGAACTGGCGTTAAAGCCGGGCGACACGGTGCTCGACCTGCATATCCCTCGTGACGGTCCGTTCGCCACCGCTGACTGTGCCGCATCTCACGCCCTGGCTGAGGAGTTCTTTGCGCGTGTCGTCCCCGAACGGCCTGCCCGGGCGCTTTTTTGTCATACCTGGATGTTCTCCCCCCAATTGTCCCGTATGCTGCCCGATTCCAGCAACATTGTTCGTTTTCAGCAGGAATTCTATCTGTATCCAGCGCCGGGGACGGTCGCTTTCCTGTGGAATTTCGTCTTTGGGGCGAAGCACCTGGATCCTCTATCGGCGCCGCGCGACACGACGCTTCGGCGTGCCGTTCTCGACCATCTAGCCCGCGATGAAGAGATCTTCGACTTGCCCGGTCTGTTGTTCCACTCCTCACAGGAATGGGGGAGGGAACGTCCTGCCGGGCTTGCAGCGATCTGTGGTCCGTCCTAGCGAGCGGCACGGTCGTCGCTTTGAAACCTGTTCTCTCCCCGGAGACCTGTGTCCGGGGAGAGATCAGGGTGTCAGGCGATAGAGGGCTTCGCCTGAGATCTTGCCGGCGCCATTCCAGGTAATGCATGATCGAGTATCACGTGATAGTAAATCATGAAGGGAATGGCTGCCTCACAGGTCTAAGGCAACGAGCGCGCTAAAGCGTGCTCGATAGAAGGGGTGGCAACATGCGTACTTGGCGACAGACGGGGCGATGGCGAAGAAGAACGTCCCGACCAGCAAGAGATCTGGCTCTTTCACTGGCGCTTGCCCTGGGATTCTGCGGGGCGTTGACCGCGAGAGCCGCGCCGCCGACGCCGGTAACCGAGCCGGATCTCACCCCGTATCAGCGCAATGCATTTCTCTTCGCCGGAGAGCCACAAGCGATCGGCTCGCTGGACAGTCAG
>Ga0105239_10010676_pt1 | contig 10271 bp, 10 predicted proteins | sample KBSC44metaG_FD_92761 | JGI IMG/M metagenome (GOLD analysis project Ga0105239, IMG submission 92761) | Corn rhizosphere microbial communities from Kellogg Biological Station, Michigan, USA - KBS C4-4 metaG | ecosystem: Host-associated > Plants > Roots > Rhizosphere > Soil | place: Michigan, USA...
GCCGAGCTGGTCGCACAGGTCGACTGCGAGCTGTGCGTAGAAGTCGAGGCTGTACTCGTGGTCGGGATCGGGGCTCCACTGGCTCAGGCCGCGGCCGATCGTGTCGGGGCACACCATGCGGTAGCGCTGCGCCAGGTGCGCGGCGATGTCGTCCATGTCGCGACCGGTGCGCGCCAGGCCGTGCCAGGCGATCACCGTGCCGGCATGGCCGGCGCCCCACTCCATGTAGTGCAGCTCGATGCCCTGCACACAGACGTAGTTCGAGGTCGGGTTCATGGCTTGCTGCCTCCCAGGCGGACGATAACGCAGGCGGCGCGCGGTTTCATCGAGGTACGCCGTTACGATGCGCTGTCGTTCGCGCTGCCGCCAAGGTGCCCCATGTCCACGCTCGAGTTCACCCCGCTGCCCGTGCCGCCCTCCACCGGTGGCGAGTCGCCGTTCTGGCATCCGAGCGAGCGTGCGCTGTACTGGGTCGACATCCCGGGACACAAGCTGAACCGCTTCGCGGTCGCCACCTCGGCGCACACCGAGTGGTCGTTCCCGTCCGACGTGTGCAGCATCGCGCCGCGGCCGGACGGCGGCGTGCTGATGGCGCGCCGTGACGGGCTGTTCCACTTCGACACCGCCACCGGCGAGAGCCAGCGCGTGCTCGCGCCGCCGTACGACCCGCGCAAGCTGCGCTTCAACGACGGCAAGGCCGACCCGCAGGGCCGCTTCTGGGTCGGCACCATCCACGACGAGCGGCTGCCGCGCGGCTCGCTGTACTGCCTGAGCCCGCACAGCCTCGACCGCATCGTCGACGAGGTGGCCAACAGCAACGGACTGGCCTGGAGCCCGGACGGCCGCACCATGTACTGGACGGACACCAAGCTCAGCACCGTCTTCGCGTTCGACTTCGATCCGCACGACGGCAACCTGTCGCGCCGCCGCGTGTTCGCCAGCTTCCCGCCCAAGCAGGACGGCCAGCCGCTGGAGACCTACGGCGGCCGGCCCGACGGCGGCGCCGTCGACAGCCAGGGCTGCTACTGGGCGGCCTGCTTCGAGGGCCAGCGCCTGGCGCGCTTCGCGCCCGACGGCACGCTGCTGCAGTCGGTGCCGCTGCCGGTACGCTGCCCGACGATGCCGTGCTTCGGCGGCGACGACCTGCGCACGCTGTACGTGACCACCTCGCGCGAGAAGCGCCCGGAGGCCGAGCTCGCCGCCCAGCCCTGGGCCGGCCAGGTGCTGCAGTGCCGTGTCGACGTGCCGGGGTTGCCGACGAACTTCGCCGACGTCTGAGTCAGCGCCGGCGCGCCGCATCCAGCCACGGCGCGAGCGACACGCGCCACACGTTCTGGTTGCCGTTGTCCCAGGCGGCGCTGCGCGCGAGGTCGGCCTCGGCCTGCGCGGCAGTGCGCGGCCAGTGCGCCGGCGTCTGGCGGTCGCTCGTGAAGTACAGCGTGCGGCCGTCGGGCGCCAGCCGCGACTCGTTGCTGTCGCTGCCCGGCAGGTTGACGGGGGCGCCGAGGTCGGTCGCCGTGCCCCAGCCGCTGCCCTCGCGGAACGCGATGTAGAGGCGCTCGTGCTCGTCGGTGTCCGGGTGCTTCGCGCTGAAGACGATGAAGGACTCGTCGGGCGCCACGGCCGGATCGACCTGCTGCATCGCCGGATCGCCGAGCGCCTGCAGCACCGGCTCGGCCCACGCGCCGTCGCGCCACTGCGCCCGCCACAGCTTGAACGGCCCCTTGCCCTCGACGCGATCCATGAACCAGACGCTGCCGTCGGCGGCGACGCTGGGGCCCCAGATGCTCGGTCCCCGATTGACGACGGCCGGCAGGTGCACCGGCTCGCCCCAGGCGGCGCCGTGCCGCTCGACGCGCCACAGGTGGCCTGACGGACGCTTCGCATCGCCCTCGGCCAGCGGCCGGTTGGACACGAACACGAGCGCGGAGCCGTCCGGTGCGAGCGTGGGTTGCGCGTCCATCCAGCGGCCCGAGAACGGCGCCACATGCGGCGTCGACCAGCCGGCCGGGGTGCGCTCCGCGACGAGGATGGTGGCGTCGCGCGCGAACACCAGCGTCGCCCCGTCGGGCGTGACGTTGGCGTCGGCGTCGTTCGACGGGCCGGAGACCACGCCCGGCGCGACGATCTCCGGCAACTCCGACGCGGCCATGGCGGCCGCATTGAACACGGACAGGACGACGACGGCGACGAACGACAGGGGCTTCATGCGCTTCTCCTCGCGAAGCGGCCATCCTGGCCGAACGCGCGGCGACACCGCAGCGCGAAAGCGACGAAGCACGGTTTGCGCGGGGCGAACGACGAGGCGGCGGTCAGAAGTCGGCCGGCAGCGGCACCGACTGCAGGTCGAACGGGACGCCGGCGGGGACCGGCGGGTCGCCCGGCTTGCGATGCGTCAGCAGGCCGTACTTCGACTCGATGAACCAGACGCGCCCGCCGCTGACGACGCCCGACGACGGATCGTTCAGCCCCGCCACCAGCGTGCGCAGCGCGAGCCGCGCGCCCTCGACGCGCGCCAGCGTGATGCGCCCGCCGTAGGGCCCGCTGCCGAACGCGTTGCTCTCGAACAGCAGCAGGCGGCCGTCGGGCAGCGCGCGCAGCGCGTCGACGTTGTCCAGCCTGCGCGGCGCGACGAGGCGCGACACGCGGCCGGCGCGGCCATCGCCCGCGCGCTCGATGCGCAGCAGCGCCGCCGACGCATCGACCAGGCTGACGATCACGTCGCCGGACGGCGTCACCGCGATGCCGTTGAGGCCGACGTAGGCGCCGTGGCTGTCGCTGAACACCGGCGCGCCGGCCAGCAGCGCGTCCTCCTTCCACACGGCGAGCGCGTCGCCGCCGGCGGCCAGCCGCAGCACGCGCGGGTGGCGCGAGTCCGTGACGTAGAGATCGCCCTGCGCGTCCTGCGCGAGGTCGTTGCAGTAGCCGTCATCGGGCAGCGGGAAGCGGCCCCGCGGCGCGCCGGTGGCGAGATCGAAGCGCAGGAGCGCACTCGGCGTGGCCGGCACGACCGTGAAGCCGATGTCGCCGGAGCACACCCACAGCGTGCCGCGGGCCGTGTCCGCCAGCACGCCCTGCGCATTGGCCAGGCCCTGCGAGCCGGGCGGCACCAGCACGTCCGGCGCCCCGCCGCCGGGGCGCACGCGCGCGACCGCGCCCTGGCGCCAGCTGCCCACGAGGAAGCTGCCGTCCTGGGCGACGGCCAGGCTCTCGGGATACCAGTCGGCCGGCAACGGCAGGACGGCGGCCGATTGCGCCTGGGCGGCGGCGGACGCCACGGCCAGCGCGAGCACGGCGGCCCATCTCGACAGGGGGGACAGCGGCGACATATCGAACTCTCCTCGAACGTGAATGCGGAAGGCCCATTCTTGGAACGAAGCCTCGCTCGATAAAGCCGGCGAGAATTCGGTCTGTCGAAAGCCGGAGTTGGGAATGGATCGCCTCACGAGCATGGCCGTGTTCGTCCGCGTCGCCGAGAAGGGCAGCTTCGCGGCGGCGGCAGTGGAGTTCGGGTTGTCCGCCACGATGGTGGCCAACCATGTGCGTGCCCTGGAGGACGGGCTCGGCGCGCGCCTGCTCGATCGCACGACACGGCGCCACGCGCTCACCGAGATCGGCGCGGCGTACCTCGAGCGCTGCCGCGACGTGCTGGCCAGCGTGCAGGCCGCGGATCACGTGGCCGAGGCCCTGCGCGCGGTCCCGCAGGGCACGCTGCGCGTCTCGGCGCCGGTGTCCTGGGGCACGCACCGCCTGGTGCCCGTGCTGGGCGACTACCTGGCGCGGCATCCCCGCGTGCGCATCGAGCTGAGCCTGAACGACCGCGTCGTGGACCTGGCCGAGGAAGGCTTCGACTGCGCGTTCCGCTCCGGCGAGCTGGCCGACACGCACCTGGTCGCGCGCCCCCTGCGCCGGGCGCGCATGCTGGTGGCCGCCAGCCCGGCATACCTCGAACGTCACGGCACGCCGGTGACGCCGCAGGAACTCGCCGGCCATGCGCTGCTGGGCTTCGCGCCCTGGGGCGCCGAGCCGGTGCTGCGCTTCGAGCGCGCGCACGAACGTGCCCGCGTGCCCGTGCGCGGGCCGCTCGTGATCAACAACGGCCAGGCGCTGCTGGCGGCCGCGCTCGCGGGCATCGGCGTCGCCGTGCAGGCCGACGCGCTGCTCGATCCCGCGATCGAGCGCGGCGAGCTCGTCCGGCTGCTGGCGGACTGGAGCCTGCCGTCGCGCGCGCTGCACGTGCTGCGCCTGCCCGAGGCGCGCCCGAGCGCGAAGCTGCGCAGCTTCGTGGATTTCGTCGTCGAGCGCCTGGGCTAGTCCCGGCACTACACTGCGCCATCGACCCGTTGCCGCGCGCGTCCGCCGCGTCCGGTTCGCCACGATCGGGCAACAAACCGGCACGGTCGCGCAGGCACACTGCGCCGCGCGACGCCGACGGGCCGCACAACGACATTCACGGAGTAGACGATGCGCTTGAAGACCTGGGCCGCCCTGGCGGCCGCCGCCCTCACCCTGCCCCTGCTGGGCGGCTGCGGCAACGACGACGCGAACAGCGGCCTGGTGCGGGTCGTGAATGCGACCACCGACTACAGCTCGATCGACCTGTACACGCAGGACAGCGACGGCAACGACAGCGTCGTCGTCAACGGCACCGCGGCCGGCACGGTCAGCAGCTACACCGACATCAAGCGCGGCGCCAAGACCTTCGAGATCAAGAGCGGCGCGTCCGCCGGCAACGCCTCCTCGGCGACCGGCACCATCACCACCGGCGACCACTTCACCCTGGTCAGCTACATCACGGGCAACACGCTGGACACGGTGTTCCTGAGCGAGGAAGAGAAGAACCCCGGCTCCGGCAACGCCAAGCTGCGCGTGCTCAACGGCGCCGCGACGGAGGCGGGCAACGTCGACGTCTACCTGTCCCAGAACGCCTGCGGCGCCCTGTCCACCACGGACACGGCCTTCCTCTCCGCGGTCGCGGCCCCCAGCGCGGGCGCGGCGTTCACGACGGCCTACAGCCAGGTGACGGCGGCGGCCGCCGGCACCACCTGGAACCTGTGCGTCACCGCCAACGGCGACAAGAGCAACGTGCTCCTGGACATCCCGAAGTTCACGCTGAAGGACCAGGAGATCGCCACGCTGATCCTGACGCGCACCGCGGGCGGCGTGCTGCTGAACGCGGCCGTGCTGGACCAGCAGGGCGCACTGACGCCGTTCGCGAACTCGATCGCGCGCGTGCGCGTCGTCGCCGACGCCGCCTCGTCGGGCACGGTGTCCGCGACCGTCAACGGCGTCTCGCTGTCGGGCGACGCCGTGTCGCCGTCCGTCAACGACTATGTCGCCGTGCCCTCGGGCGCGGTGACCGGCACGTTCCAGATCAACGACACGTCGATCAACGGCGCCTCCCTGCCGGCGCTCGCCGCGGGTTCGGACTACACGCTGTTCATCGGCGGCACGATCTCGGCGCCCACCATCACGCTGATCCAGGACAACAACACGCCGTCGACCAGCACGTCGCTGCCCGTCGAGGCCCGCGTGCTCAATGGCGTCAATGGCGTCAACGGCACGGTGACGGCCAACGCCGGCGGCAAGCAGATCGGAAGCAACGTGGCCTTCGGCGCCGCATCGACCTACACCGCCATGACGGCCTTCACCGGCACCGCCACGCTCAACGTGACGATCGGCGGCGTGCCTCAGACGCCCCAGATCAACCAGACGTTCACGAGCGGGGGCGTCTACACGATCCTCGTCTACGGCGATGCCGCCGCACCGCAGATCGTGATCCACCAGGACAACTGACCCGTCCTCCGCAGAGCAGGAGCCGCCATGCCCGACGCCCACATCCGACTCGAGCCGGCCGACGCGGCCGGCATCGCCACGCTGCGCATCGCCAACCCCGGCAAGATGAACGCGCTGAGCCTGTCGATGTGGCGCGAGCTGCGCGCCGTGTTCGACACGCTGCGCGACGACCCGTCGCCGCCGCGGGTGATCGTGGTGCGCGGCGCGGACCGCGAGTTCGTCGCGGGCGCGGACATCGAGGAGTTCCCGCAGTTCCGCTTCGAGCCCGAGTCGCTCGCGGCGTACCACGAGGACATCGTCGGCCCGGCGCTGCGCGCGATGCTCGACTGCGACGTGCCGCTCGTCGCGCACATCGAGGGCGCGTGCATCGGCGGCGGGCTGGAGATCGCGGCCTGCTGCGACCTGCGGCTGTGCGAGCCCTCGAGCCGCTTCGGCGTGCCGATCGCGCGCCTGGGCTTCCCGATGGCGCCGGCCGAAGTCGAGATCGTCTCGCACATCGTCGGCCAGACGCTGCTGCGCGAGCTGCTGATCGAGTCGCGCCTGATGGGCGCCGCCGAGGCGCACGAGCGCGGCGTGGTCACCCGCGTGGTGGACGCCGGCGAGCTCGAGGCCGAGGTGCGCCGCGTCGCGCAGCACATCGCCGGCCTCTCGCAGCAGGCGATGCGCCTGAACAAGCGTGTGCTGCGCGCCTTCGCGCGTCCCACCTTCAGCGAGCCCGAGGATCGCGCCGCGCACTACGCCTACGCCGATTCGGACGAGCACCGCGAGGGCCTCAAGGCGTTCATGGATGAACGCCCACCGCGGTTCTGACGCCTGCGAAGGTCCGCAGCCGCGCCGGCGCGGCGTCGCGCAGCGCCAGACTGTGTCATCCTGCGCGCAGTCGCAGGATCCACGGCGTCCGGCCGACGCGCTCGCGCGAGGTGGATCCTGCGATGCCGCTTCGCTGCGCGCTGCGATGACGGCTTGACGGCAAGCCGCGAGGTCGCATCGGCGCGTCGACGAACCGCAGGATCGGCGCACCGGCGGCTCGCCTGGCGGTCAACACTGCACAATGTCGGCGCCAGGAGCGCCGGACCACTCACATGCCTTCGAACGCCAACCTCTACGCGCAGCTGCGCCCGCACTTCCCCGCGCGGCTGGACGACGTCGCCATCGAGACCGCCGACGCGCCCGCCGGGCACGACGGCCACGCCTTCACGCCGCTGCACTACACATGGCGCGACCTCGAGCGCGGCAGCGCCCGCATCGCCAACCTGTTCGCCGACCTCGCGCTGCCCGCGGGGGCGCGCGTGCTCGCGCACGTGGACAAGTCGGTCGAGGCGATGATGCTGTACCTGGCCACGCTGCGCGCGGGGCTGGTGTTCGTGCCGCTGAACACGGCCTACCAGGCCAGCGAGCTCGAGTATTTCGTCGAGAACGCGTCGCCCGCGGTCGTGGTGTGCGCGCCGCGCAACTTCCCGTGGATCAGCCGCATCGCGTTCGCGCGCGGCACGCGCATGGTCCTCACGCTGGGCGACGATCGCTCCGGCAGCCTGCTGGAACGCGCCGCGCAGATGGGCGACGAGTTCGACACCGTGCAGCGCGATGCCGACGACGTCGCCGCCATCCTCTACACCAGCGGCACCACGGGCCGCAGCAAGGGCGCGCAGCTCACGCACGGCAACCTGTTCGCCAACGCCGACACGCTGCACCGCTTCTGGCACTGGAAGGAAGGCGAGCAGCGCGACGTGCTGATCCACGCGCTGCCCATCTTCCACATCCACGGCCTGTTCGTCGCGCTGCACGGCATGCTGCGCGCCGGGGCGGCGCTGATCTGGTTCCACAAGTTCGACCCGCTGGGCGTCATCGCGCGCCTGCCCGACGCCACGATGTTCATGGGCGTGCCCACGCTGTACGTGCGCATGCTGGCGCAGCCGGCGCTCGCGCCCGAGGCCTGCAAGGGCATGCGCCTGTTCATCAGCGGCTCCGCGCCGCTGCTGGCCGACACCTTCGTCGCCTGGCGCGAGCGCACGGGCCACGTCATCCTCGAGCGCTACGGCATGAGCGAGACGGTGATGATCACCTCCAACCCGTACCGGCCCGAGAGCGCACGGCAGCCGGGCACGGTCGGCGTCGCGCTGCCGGGCGTGGGCGTGCGCGTGCAGGACGACCAGGGCCGCGAGTGCCCGGTGGGCGAGATCGGCGGCATCCAGGTCAAGGGGCCCAGCGTGTTCGCGGGCTACTGGCAGATGCCGGAGAAGACGCGCGAGGAATTCACCGCCGACGGCTGGTTCCGCACCGGCGACGTCGGCCGGCTGGACGCGCACGGCGTGCTGACGCTGATCGGCCGCAGCAAGGATCTCGTCATCAGCGGCGGCTTCAACGTCTACCCGGCCGAGATCGAGGGCATCATCAACGACATGGCCGGCGTGGCCGAGTCGGCCGTCGTGGGCGTGCCGCATCCCGACTTCGGCGAGGCCGTCGTCGCGGTGGTGGTGCCGCGCCCCGGCGCGGCGCTGGCGCCGGCGGAGATCGTCGCGGCGCTGAAGTCGTCCATCGCCAACTTCAAGGTGCCCAAGCACGTCCGCGTGGTCGAGGCCCTGCCCCGCAACACGATGGGCAAGGTGCAGAAGAAGCTGCTGCGCGAGGAGCTGGCGGGGCTGTTCGCATGACCTCGCGGACATTGCCCGAAGGCTGGCGCGGGACCGCCTGCCCGCGCTGCGGCGGCGCGTTCGCCTGCGGCGTGGGCGCGGATCGCGCGACGCCGTGCTTCTGCGTGTCGTACCCGCTGGGCGCCGAGCGCCTGGCGGAGCTGCGGGCGAAATGGTCGGACTGCCTGTGTGCCGCCTGCCTGGCCGCGCTGGCCGCCGACCCGGGGCTGGCGGCTTGAGCCCGAAGGGCGAATCGACCGCAGCGCGCGGCGCGGAGAGGGCGATGCCCGGCGACCTGCGCCGCGTCACCGCGCTGACGCTGGATCTCGACGACACGCTGTGGCCCGTGCGCCCCACGCTCGTCGCCGCCGAACAGGTGCTCGCGCGCTGGCTGCGCGAGCATGCGCCGGCCACCGCGCAGGGCATGCCGCCGGCGGCGATGCTGGCGCTGCGCGCCGAAGTCGCCGCGGAACATCCGCACTGGGGCCACGACCTCAGCGCGATCCGGCTGGAGACGATCCGCCGCGCGCTGCGCCGCCACGGCGACGACCCGGCGCTGGCCGAGGTCGCGTTCGAGGTCTTCTTCGAGGCACGCCATGCGGTCACGCTGTACGACGACGTGCTGCCCGGTCTCGAGCGCCTGGCGTCGCGCTACCGGCTGGTCGCCGTCAGCAACGGCAACGCCGAGCTGCACCGCGTGGGGCTGGCCCGCTTCTTCGCGGGCTCGGTGTCCGCGCGGCTGCATGGCGTGGCCAAGCCCGATCCCTCGATCTTCCGCGCGGCGTGCGAGGCCGCCGGCGCGGCGCCGGCGCAGGTGCTGCACCTGGGCGACGACCTGGACACCGACGTCGCCGGTGCCCTCGCCGCAGGCCTGCACGCGGGCTGGATCTGCCGGCCAGACGGCGCCCATGCGAACGCCGCTCCCCTGGCCGGGGCGCACCGCTTCGCCGATCTCATCGCGGTGGCGCTGGCGCTGGGCGCCTAGCGTCCCGTCGCGACCCATGAAAAAGCCGGCGGGTCGCGCCGGCTTCGTTCGGGGGGCGTCGCCGTCCTACTGCTGCACGGCGCCGCTGTCGTTCTGGGTCTGCTGGTCGGGCGGCACGCCGACCTTCGGCGGCATCATGCCGTTGTTGCCCGGCTGCGTCCCCTGGTAGCCGCGGCGGCCCGTCAACGAAGCCGAGCGGCCGAAGCCGCCACGCGTCGGCGGCTGGACGTTCTGCGGCTGCATCTGGGGTTGCATCTGCGGCTGCATCTGCGGCGGCGGCACCTGGGCCTGCTGCATCTGCTGCTGAAGCTGCAGTTGCGCCGGATCGGGCTGCGACACGGCGGGCTGCAGCGTGCCGGTCTCGGCGGCTGCGGGCTCGGGCAACTGCAGCGAGAACGCGGTGGGGCCGCCCGGCGGGCCGAACTCGGCGCCACGCTTGCTCACCGAAAGCAACGAAGTGTTGCCATCGATGGAGGCGCCGACGCGCCAGGTGCGCGCGGGCTGGTTGTCGAGCGAGACGATGGCGTAGCCGCCGCCCTGCGCCGTGCCGGCCGGCGGCGCGATGACGCCCACGAGCTGGAAGCGCGAACTCTCCGGCGGCGGCTTGTTCTCCGCCTGCGTGGGCACCGCGACCGCACCGAACAGGCGCACCATCGGCCCATTGGCGGCGGCCACCTGCGGGGCCTGCGCCGTCGGGGGCACGGGCCGCGTGGCGGCGAAGATCTTCATTGCCCAGAACGCGGTGCAAGCCGCCACCAGGGCCCAGACGAAAAAGCCAGTCCAGCGGGAACTCATGCGCGGATTATGATTCAAGACTTCCTGGAAACGGCCCATCGGGATCTTTCATGAACCAAGCCTCC
>Ga0105239_10010680_pt1 | contig 10270 bp, 7 predicted proteins | sample KBSC44metaG_FD_92761 | JGI IMG/M metagenome (GOLD analysis project Ga0105239, IMG submission 92761) | Corn rhizosphere microbial communities from Kellogg Biological Station, Michigan, USA - KBS C4-4 metaG | ecosystem: Host-associated > Plants > Roots > Rhizosphere > Soil | place: Michigan, USA...
TACATAGCGCGTTCAATGTCGGGGTTTATGCTTTTATCTTCTGTGGCCACTATACCGTAACTAGGTTTATCTCTCCATGCAGCGTGGGTAATTGGGCTTACAAAACATTTGGCGGCAAATGCACCTTGTGATGCGTACATAAAATCTGCTTCTTCAACGCTGATGTCGCCGGCAAAACCTGCATGAAATTTGGCTTTGTCGTAGTAAACTATGCCTTTATCATTTGGAGGCAAAACACCGTTTTCGGGTGCGGGAGGAGCAGTCTGGAACCATTGCAGCGCGGTTTCAGCATTATCAGGCTGAAATGCTGCTACATAAACAAGGCCGGCAACTTTTGGATGATTTCCTGCTTCGGTAATCACAACACCGCCCCATGAGTGGCCTACCAGTATAGTTGGTCCGTCCTGGTTGTCGAGCACTGTTTTGGTTGCTGCGGCATCATCTTCCAGCGAGCTTAATGGGTTTTGAACAATGGTTACATGGTAGCCTTTTTTGGTAAGTATGCCGTAGAGGGCTTTCCATCCCGAGCCGTCGGCAAAGGCGCCGTGCACCAATACGATGTTTTTAACGGTTTGTGCTTTGGCTGCAGAAACTGAACCAAATAGGGTTGCGATTGCAATTACTACGGCTAACAGGCCGCTTCTTAATGTGTTTTTTAATGCTGATGTTTTCATGTTTTTGTATGTTGATGTTTTATGTTTGAATCAACAATACAAAGGTGCCCCGAAAACTACCGCCGGATAATGGGTATACTTCCCGAAGACTTGTAATTATTTCCCATTAGTGTCGTATTATTTAGTCTTGAGTTGAAAGTCTGGAGTCTTAAGTCAAAAAAAGACAAAATTTGACTTGTGACTTGGCACTTAGTCTTAAGTCGAAAGTCTGGAGTCTTAAGTCAAAAAAAGGCAAAATTTGACTTTCGACTTAACACTTAGTCTTGAGTCGAAAGCATAGAGTTCTAAGTTAAAAAAAACAAAATTCGAGTTAAGACTTAAGACTCAAGGCTTAAGACTGGTTGCTAATTCTTTACTGCTCCTGAAATCTAACGGTGATAGCGAGGTGTGTTTTTTGAAAAAATTACTGAAATAAGCAGGATCCTCAAAGCCCAGCTCGTAGGTGATTTGCTTAACCGACTTGCCGGTATAGTAAAGCAATCGTTTAGCTTCTATTATGATGCGTTCCTGGATAACCTGCAGCGGGGTTTTGTTATTATAGAGCGAAAAAATGTTGGATAAGGTTTTGGGCGATTTATTCAGCAGCCGGGCATAATAGTTTACCGAATGCTCGGTACGGAAATTGCCCTCAACACAAAGGTTAAACTTACGGAACACGTCTAACCGTTGGTCCTGCAGTTTGGGATCAGGTACGTATTTTGATTTTGCCAGCCGGGTAACGGTAATAATAAGCCGTTTCAACAGCATCATCAGCATATCGGTTTGGATATTGTCCCTGGTATTTAACTCTTCAATAAACACGTCAAGCAGCAGCTTCAGCTTATATTGCGCCGGATCATCCAGGCTGATGAACAGCTGATCGCCCATGCCGAATAAGAACCCCACACAGCTTACTTCGGCATCATGATCAATGATGCAATAAAATTCCCTGTTAAATTGCCAGGCCACAACATCTGCCGCCCGCTCAAAATAAAACGACTGGTTGAACATCAGCGGGATAATGGTATGCGGCATAAAATCGTGTGCCACGCCGTCGATGGTTATGGTTTGCTTTTCGCCGTGGTTCCAGGCTATGGTAAAGTATTTCTTTTCTTTATCGCGCGAATAAAAAAAACGGTCGAGGTTTTGCTCGCCACTAAAAAGCAGCAAATCGCCCCCGGTTTTTTGATCAGTAATTGTTAGTTTCATTGCAAGAGTAAAGATAGGGATCAGGGATTATATTATGACAGAAGGTGGGGGTGGAAATGCTTGCAGGAGGGGGGATGATAATGTTTGTAGAATTTTGCACGCCGACCACCTAAGTGTGGCGCATTAGTACGACACTTCTAAAGGCATCTGTTGCATACTAGCATTAGAAGGGAGAAATGCTCTTCAAATGGTTAATCACCAGTCACTTACCTATTGGTTGCTCAGATTCATTGGCAGCTTAAAGTAAAAAGTACTGCCTTTCCCACTTTCACTGTCGACCCATATTTGGCCATCATGCAGGTGAATGATCTCGGCACTTAGATAAAGGCCGATACCAAAGCCGGAAATATGTTTACTATGATCAGAGTGGACACGGTAATACCGGTCAAATATATTTTTGATGTCCTTCGGTTTAATCCCCATACCATTGTCTTTAACGCTAACCACAACTTTATCACCATCAATTACACATTTGATTTCGATAGCAGTGCCATTTGGCGAGTATTTCACGGCGTTGCCGATCAGGTTGGATATAACTGAACTTATTTTATCCCGGTCGGCCATTATGTTTACCGGTGGGCAAGGGATGAAATTAATTTGATGGCTTGCAACTGTAAGCCTTGTTTCGTCAATCACCTCTGACACTAATGCTTCCAGTTGAAAAATTTCTTTATCAATCAGGATCTTTGCTGATTCAAGCCGGGACACATTGAGAAAACCATTGATCATAGTCGTCATCCGTTTTACCTGGACATTTGCTTTTTGCATTGCTCCTGAAAGGAACGGGTCGTCAGTATCTTTTAGTCTTGTGCCTGCAACCTGCAGAATTGCGCTGAGCGAGGTAAGCGGGGTTTTTAATTCATGACTCACCATGCCTATGAAATCGCTTTTACGGGTTTCGTTTTGCTTGCGTTCAGTAATGTCCCTTGCAATTTTGGATAAGCCAATAATGTTACCCGCCTTATCTCTTATTGCTGATACCGATAGGGAAACATCAAGTAAGCGGCCATCTTTTGTCAATCGTTTCGTTTCGAAATGCTCCACACGATCACCCGATTTAAGACGTTCCAATATCTTTGGCTCTTCGTCCTGCCGGTCCTCCGGGATTATTTTATAGATCTTTTCGCCAATCATTTCTGCTGCCGTATAACCAAACATACGTTCGGCAGATTTATTCCAGCTTGTTACCACACTTTCCAGCGTCTTGCTAACAATTGCGTCTTCAGACGAAGCAATAATAGCCGCCAGTTTAGCGCTTTCTTCCTCGGCAAGCTTCATGTCAGTAATGTCCAGTACAGTACCAATAAAACGGACGGGTTGCTCTTCCTCGAAGAAAACATCACCTCTTACTTTGATCCAGCGAATTTCGCGATTATCATACCGGCAAATCCGGTAGCTCAAATCATAGCGGGCCTTTTTATCTGATAATATACTGTTGGTAATATGCTCTTGAACCCATAGGCGATCTTCGGGATGAATCAGTTCGGTAAACAGTTCGAAACTGGCGTCAAGCGTTTCCGGTATCCCATAAATATTGCGGCATTCTTTCGACCAGTAAAGGTCGCCTGTTACGGGGTTCCAATCCCATGTACCTAACTCGGTTGATTCGATGGCCATGCGGAGGCGGGAAGAATAGAAAGACAGGTCCTGATTAGCCTCTTGTAGTTGCTGTTGGATTTCGGTCAGTTCCTCATTGGTTGTTGCAAGTTCTTCGTTGATTGCGGCATATTCTTCATTTGTGGCAGCCAGCTCTTCGTTCAAAGCTTGTTGATCGCTATAACTTTCTTTAATTTTTAGCTCACTTTCCATCAATTCCTGCGTTCGGCGGGCCACCCGTTCCTCCAGTTGGCTATTTAGCAGGGATAGATCTTGTTTTGTTTCGCGCAGCTCGATGTTTGCCTTCAGCAATTCAGCATTTAAAGCTTTCATCTGTTCCATCGTTTCCACCTGTTCCAGCTGGCTTTTAACTAGTGCATGCTCGGCTAGTATCTTGTCGGTTACGTTATTGGCTAATTGAATAATATAAGATATTTCGCCGTTTTCGTCGAGTACCGGGGTATGGCTGGGATCCCAGTACCTTGGTATAAATTTGCCCGGGTTATTAATGTCGGGCACATCATACCGCTGTACGCGCATATAATCCGGTTTTTTTGTGCGCAACACAGTTTGCAGTGATGCATTGATGTTTTGTACGCCATCGTCACCGTCGGGCAGATCAGGGTTGTCGGGAAAAGCTTCAAAAATATGCTTACCTATTATGACTTCACGTTTAGTTTCTGTGGCCTGTAAATAAGCATCGCTTGCTGTAATAATGTAAAGGTCAGGAGATAAAACCAGGTAAATATTAGGCGCTGTTTCCAGCGCTTTCAGTAATTCCGGACCAGGCCCTTTTTTAAGCATTGCAGATTTAAATGAATGTATTAAAATTACACAGGCATTAAATGTATACACCTGATAGTTAATGCAATTATGATCTTCATCAAAGGTATTTCAACCAATAAAGGGCGATTTTGTTTTGCCGGTAAAAGGAGCAGGCGCATTATTGATCCAGGTTATCGCAATGTTTCCGGGCTTGTGGTGTAGCGAATAGATAGTGTGCTTTAATGATGAAAAGGGCTACCTAAATCGTCATACAATTCCTCTTCAGCCACTACAAACAATCCTTCCCCTGCCTCACAGGCCGGGGCTTGTGGCCCGTTTTAGCAAGTCTGGCCGCTATGCAACAAAGTTTACTCAGCCCCGCTCGCCGGGTTATTGCTTGCAGGGACGGTGGTACTAATCGCCTCGATTGGATTACCCCCGGGGACGGTAATACTAACCGGTGCAGGCACCGGGGCAACCGCATTCGCCGCAACCGCATTATCTTCGGGTGCACTTTCAACTGTCGGCTTATTTTCGGAAGCCCGCATGGTTAAAAAGGTAACGCCGCTTATACCGGTTAGGGCCAGTAAAGTATCGCTCAGTTCGGGCATTACGCAGCCGCTCTGCACGTGGGCCACTTTCATTATATACACGATCATGGCGATGGAGGTCCATACAAAATTCTGAAACCGGTGTATACTTACCCCGTTATGGTCTGATAAAATATCGGAGAAAAATCCCCTCGAGGGGCGGTTTTGATGCCGTGGCCTGTTATCAAGTTCCTCGCGTTTATCCATAATAGCCGAAGCCGTGAGGATGCCGGTGCCGATGCCCATTAATACCAGGGCGGTTTTGTTGATGGCGCCATCTGCGCAGTCGCCCTTGGTTAACGACAAATAAATATACGACGATGCAATGATTACCGTCCACGCGGCAAACTGTGTTTTTGCAAGGCTGAAGGGGCTTTTTTTATTTTGTAATTTAGTTTTTGTGCGGCGCTGCGCTTTTGAAACTGCTTCATCAAACTGGTCGCAGTCGGTGATTTCGTCGCGGAGCATGTTGGTGTACCTGCTCAGCAAGAAAGACAGCACCACGATGACACCTATGATGCAATACGCCTGTATATCGTGACCTTCAGATACCTTGGCATGCTCGCAGCCAGACAATGCCGCAGCCAAAGCCACCGCGGCGAAAACAAGTAAAAATCGTTTCATTTTTTAGAATATTAATTAGTTTGGGGTTGATCATAAATTTATGCATAGTCTCAAGTCGAAAGTCTGGAGTTCCAAATCGAAACAGGCGAGAATTCGACTAGTGACTTCCGAATAAAGACTCCCGACTTAACACTATTGGTTTGCCGGCTTGCCCGGAATTGTATTGGTTAAGGTGTTATAGGTATTGCGTATAATTTATCAAAATGCGGCAAAAAACTAATGTAACAAGGCTAAATGAACAAGCAATCAATTTAAAATCATGTTAAATTACGGTCCGGGTAACTGTGACTAAAGTATAAAAATGTTTTTGAAAATCAAATAGTTAAGTTGTGTTTTTGATGATGATGTTCCCGCGCGTTTTTCGCATTCGTAACATTCCCGTTATTTTCTCCGCATAGGTTTTATTATCCCTAACTTGTATTACCATTTATAAACCAATCAGCCATGAAAAAAGATATTGCCACCGATGGTAGCTATCTACCTGTTCCAAAAAAATTAAATGCAGCCGCCCAGGCCTCAAAAAAACAGATCGGCCGGCGGAAATTTATTCAAATGACGGCAACCGGCGCCCTTGCTTTCAGCATTGTGCCACGGCATGTGCTTGGCGGACCGGGTTTCATAGCGCCGAGCGACAAGGTTACTCTGGCCTACGTTGGCTGCGGCACGCAGGGATTCAGGGAAATGCTGCCGCTACTGGCGGTGCCTTCGGTGCAGATAGTGGCCGTGTGCGACCCAAACCGCGATGCGGTTGGCTACCGCGACTGGTCGAAGAGCGGGCTAATGAACGAGATCAGGACGGCTATCGGGAAGGCCGACTGGCAGCCGGGAGGTGATAACACTATCCCGGGTGGAAGGGCAAACGGAAAGGACATTGTAGATACTTTTTATGCCAATAAACGCGGCGGGGATAGCTTTAAGGCATGCGCCGCCTACGCTGACTACCGCGAACTGCTGGAAAAGGAAAAAGACCTTGACGCGGTTAAAATAATGACACCCGACCACCTGCACGGCCTGTTCGCCATTGCCGCACTGAAAAGGAATAAACATGTACTGATGCATAAACCGCTCTCCAACCGTTTGCTCGAGGGTAAAGCGGTAATAGAAGCGGCGCGTAACACTAAAGCGATAACCCACCTGGTGCCCTGGGACTCCAACGGATCGATGGACCAGGTGATGGAATGGATAAACGGCGGGAAGATTGGTAAACTTAAAGAGGTACATAACTGGACCAACCGCCCAGTATGGCCGCAGTTCCCTACATTGCCCACCGCCAGTGTCCCTGTTCCGGATGGGCTGGACTGGAACCTCTGGCTGGGCTGCGAGGCCGATCGCCCGTACTCGCCGCAGTATACCAATATGTTTTTCAGGGGCTGGTATGATTTTGGCGGGGGCTCGATGGCGGATATGGGGCATTATAGCCTGTGGACGGTTTTTAATGCGCTGCAGCTGACGTCGCCCACCGTAATTGAGCCTAACCTGAGCCATTTTGTCGACATGAATGGCATGGTGCCAAGGCAGGTGCGCAATGATTTTTCGTTCCCGATGGCCAGTTCCGTAAGGTTTAAATATCCCGCCAACGGTGACAGGCCACCCGTTGACCTTTGCTGGTACGACGGCGGCATGAGGCCCCGGCTGCCCGATGAACTGATAGCCAACAACGAAGAGCTGCCCGCCGAAGGGATGATGTTTACCGGCGAAAAAGGCAAGATACTCGCCGGGTTTAACGTACAGAACCCACGGCTTTTCTCCCGCAAAAAGAAACCGGTTGTAAGCACTTCGCAGCCCATCAAATCGTACGCGACCGACAATATGATAGCGGCCCTGCAGTTATTCGCCGATTCGTGCAAAAGCGGGCAGCAATACCCCGGCAGTTTCCCCGAAGCCGAGGGCCTTACCGAGGCGGTTAACCTTTACGCCGCTTCCCTGCGCGCAGGCCATCTATTAAAATATGACGCCGCAAGCCGGCAGATAACCAACCTGCCTGGTGCCAATGCGTATTTGAAAAGGGAATACAGGAGCGGGTGGGAGCCGGGAAAGATTTGAGAAGGGGAGGGATAACAAGTTATCTCACCGCGCAGCCCCCCCCCTCTAAAAATCAGAATACTCCGTAGGATGAAGGAATATAATATCAGCGTGCGAAACGTTGTTTTTATATTCTTCTTTAGCGATAAGGATTTTCCATTGAGGGTCGTTCCCAAATGCTTCCCAATGTTTGTCCCTGTCGGCTTTGCTGTTAAAGGTCGTCATATACATCAGGTTGGGCATACGACTACCCGATATTACTTCTGAATAAAAAACAGCATTAAACCCCAATCTTTTAAAAAGCCCTATTTCGTCGCCGGTATTAAACATCCGGACTTTGTTGACATTATATTTTTCTGTTGCGCTTTCATAACTGCGCAATTCATAAACCCTGTCGCCCTTTGCAGCAGTGAGGTTGGGAACAGCAGTTGTCGGCATTCCCGGAAAGGCCTGCAGTATAATTGATTCGATACGGGTATAAGGCGCATTTTTGTAATCCGAATCAATATAGTCCTTGCCATCAACCAAATACTTTGCATCGGTCTGAAGCAGCTTTTCAATTCCTGCTAATTTGTCCAGCGAGGAAAAAGGAGTAAAAACATAAATCCGCCTGTCTGTATCCTGTTGTGTAACAGGTTTGAATATTCCTGCACTTTTAATACCGGCGCGATGAACAGCAGGCAGGTAAGCTTGTTGTAAATATTGCTCGAGCCTGGTTTCCTGGTACTGGCTTTTATAATGGTAGATTTTGAGCTGGTAATAATCCCCCGACGACACAGCGGCGACAGCATTCAAAGCAGATATTAAAAAGATGGAAAGACAAAGGCAAATAAACCTGGATAGACGGGATAACTTCATGGCACTGTTTTGTTTAATATTCGCCACAAACTTAGGTTAACGTCACTTCAAAAATAAAATTGGGGCCACTAATAAATCAGTTAGTGTAACCATTGTGCCTTTTTTAAGAAGTTAGAACTGCATCTTGCTCTCCGCAAAACTGCATAAGCCGCCCAGTATTTCACTCAATTCTTCGGCCTTAGCGGTTAAGGTGTATTCTGTCCGGGGCGGGTTACCCGGTATATAAGTTTTATGGACCAGTTCATGTTGTTCAAGGTGTTTCAACCGGTCGGCAAGAATATGATCACTGATGTGCTCCAGGTCTTCTTTTAAACTTGTAAAACGGTTATTGCCTTCTTCTATGCTGAACAATACTTCGGTCATCCATCGTTTACTCAATAAATAAATCAATTCGTTAAGCGCGCATTTTTCTTCGAGGTAAGATTGGTTATGAAAATTTGTAGAACTGAGCTTTCTCTCTGCCATGACTAACTTTTTAATGTGTGGCTAATTACTTTGTAAGTTATTGATACAAAAAACGGTTTGTTGTTCCTTTGTTCCCGTCATTACAAAATATCAACGGCTAATGAAGCCAAAATATTTTATTGTGACGAATTAGCAAACAATTGTATTTATAAAATTACAAACTATGAAATATCGAAAATTAGGAAACACAAATCTGCAGCTTTCAGAAGTAACTTTCGGCGCCTGGGCCGCCGGTGGATGGATGTGGGGCGGCACAGAAAGAAAAGATGCTATCAGTGCGATCAAAATTGCGTATTCGATGGGCGTTACGTCGATAGATACCGCGCCGATATATGGGCAGGGAACGAGCGAGGAAATTGTAGGCGAGGCTTTGAAAGGGATGTCGCGGCATAGCTTCCAGATACTGACCAAATACGGTATGCGCTGGGATTTAAAAAAGGGAGATTTTGCCTTTAGTAGTAAAAACAATAGCGGAGAGGCTATTGATATTTATAAATATGCCGGCAAGGAAAGCATAATTAAGGAATGCGAGGACAGCTTGAAAAGATTGGGCACAGATTATATCGACCTTTACCAAATTCATTGGCCCGATACCACAACAGCAATTGAAGAAAGCATGGAAGCTGTTTCCCGGCTTATTGAGCAGGGAAAAGTAAGGTATGCCGGCGTTTGCAACTACGATGTGCACCAGGTAAAAGAAGCTGCCAGGTACATCCCGCTGGTTTCTGACCAGGTACCTTACAGCATGGTGAAACGCGATATCGAGACGGAGCTTATTCCGTATTGTATCGAAAATAAAAAATCGATATTGGCGTACAGCCCGTTAGAACGCGGGCTTTTAACCGGCAAGATGCTTCCCGGGTACCAGTTTTCTGAGGGGGACCATCGGCAGCAGGTGCGGTTTTTTAAGGATGAGAATTTAAAAAGGACCAGCGAGTTTTTAAACCAGATAAAGCCCATTGCTGATGAAAAACACATTACTTTAGGGCAATTGGTTATCCTTTGGACGCTTGCACAGCCCGGCATTACCATTGCGCTGGTCGGCGCACGGAATGCTGAACAGGCTATAGAAAACGCCAAAGCCATTGATAGCAGTTTAACGGAAGAAGAATTAAAATTGATCTCACACCACCTGGCTGCTTTGGAGCTGGTTCCTTAAAACCGTAAATTTTAACAACGGAATTACTATTCAGACAAAAATGGCCGGCAAAATATCCCGGCCATTTGTTATTTTTAGCCCTTCGCTTTGCAATCCACAACCTATAATAATCACCTGTTCGCGATAAGTAATTCAATTTTCCTTATCTTTAATTTTTAATCGACAATGAAGACCCTCAAAATATTTTTAGTGCTGCTGGTATTAACTACCAGCGTTGCCAGGGCCCAGTTTACCAAAGCCGAACTGCAGGTTAGCGGCCTTACCTGCGCCCTGTGCGCCAAAACCACCGAAAGATCGTTACAAAAACTCTCCTTCATCAGTGAAGTTAA
>Ga0105239_10010683_pt1 | contig 10266 bp, 9 predicted proteins | sample KBSC44metaG_FD_92761 | JGI IMG/M metagenome (GOLD analysis project Ga0105239, IMG submission 92761) | Corn rhizosphere microbial communities from Kellogg Biological Station, Michigan, USA - KBS C4-4 metaG | ecosystem: Host-associated > Plants > Roots > Rhizosphere > Soil | place: Michigan, USA...
CCACGACGGAGTCCAGCGCAACGCGTTCCACGCACTGAAAACCGCGCCACACACCGCGAACAGCGTGAGCGAGATATAAACCCGGGATGGCGTAAAGCGCGCGAGAGGACGACCCACCCCTTCAGCCTACCATCGCCGCGCCGCGAGTGGAAAGTGGGAAGAAAGCCTAACCGGGAGTGGGAAAGGTTTTGGAAATATGATCGTGCCAGGTGAGGTTCTCTTCGTCGACGAGTGCCCAGACCAGGCCCAAACCGGCCGATACGATACTGAGCATCGAAGCCGCTAGCCGAATCGTGCGCTGTTCGCGTGCAGGCCGCCGCCCGTCAAAATCGACCAGCCGCAAACCTGCAAAGCGCATTCCCGGAGAATCCCCTCCGCCCAGGCACCACAACATACGGTATAAGAACACTACCGCCGCGATCACTCCGCCCAACAGGATCAGACTGGACTTTGTGAAAATAACCCGGCCACCGGATAAGTAGAAGATGGCTAAAAAGAGGCCCAGCGCGATCGCGATCATGCTGGCATCCGCGGCGACCGCCATGAGGCGGTGCACCGGCAACGCCACCGGAGCGTCACAATAAATGACTGCTTCTACTTCCGTCCCTAATGACGATTCCGCCATCGCGCCCGCGTGGAAATCGAGCGACTGCTGCGAATCCACCATGCGCCGGGATGCTGTATTCGCTCTTGGTTCCTGCGCACGCGCGGTATTCTGAACGCGGTGCTTCCGTGGTGCGGGATGAGGACGCGGCGTAAGCGTCGGGATCGGGACCACCTTCGGACCTTGCGACGGGTCGCGGAAGAGCCAAGGCTGATAAACTCCCGGAGGTGCAAGAGGCGTGGCAGGACCCGCCGCTTCCTTGTGAAGGGATCGCCCTCCCTGCAAAGTTTCCAGAGCCGGCGCAGTCGCTTGCATCAGAGGATACGTGTCAAGACCAGCCGGTGGCGCAGACGCATGCAGGCGCCGTCCGCAACGGGTGCAACGCCGCTCGTCGTCTTCGTTCCAGGCCTGGCAATGGACGCACTGCATATTGATTCAGTTTTTAAGAGCTTTGCTACCCGCGGCTGCTACAATGGGCTTTCCCACGGTGCCTCTTGAGTACTGATTACCAGCCGCTGCGTACCAGTACATTAGTCTTTGGTACCATACTCCGACACATTTGTCACGCATTTTGTTTAATGGGCTGCTTTGCCTTCCCCGACTTAGGGGCACAAGTCTATCGCCCTGCTTTACCCCCACCTAGCCCCCCGCCCTCCCTCAGCGCCAATCCGGATCAGAAGATTATCCCGCCCCGCCCTGGTGCGCCCGACGCGCAGCACGTTCATATCGAGTCCGTGACCCAGGACGCCGAAGGCGTCGTGAGGCATCTTCGTGGAAACGTCCGGCTCGAAACCTCCGACATGCTGCTGCGCGCGGACGAGCTGGATTACAACACCGAAACCGGCGATGCAGAAGCGCGCGGCCATGTCCACTTCGAGCACTTCGTGCGCGGCGAAAAGCTGGACTGCGATCACGCGGAGTACAACGTCAATACGGAGACCGGAAAGTTCTACGAGGTGAGCGGGTCCGCTACCTCGCGAATCCAGGCGCGCAGAGGCCTCTTGATCACTCAAACTCCCTTTTATTTTCAAGGGAAATGGGCAGAACGTCTCGAGGATCACTATATCCTTCACGACGGGTTCCTAACCGATTGCGTCCTGCCGCGGGCCTGGTGGCGGGTCAAAGGCCCCAGGTTCGAAGTGATCCCCGGCGACCATGCCACATCCCGGAGCTCATGGTTTTATCTCAAGGGCATGCCCCTGGTATACTTTCCATACTTTTATAAGTCCCTTAAAAAAGAACCACGTAGCAGCGGATTCCTCATCCCTACCTTTGGCAATAGCTCAATCCGAGGATACGAAATCGGGGCGGGTTATTATTGGGCCATTAACCGCAACTACGATCTGACCTATAGCGCTCAGTATTTTAGTTTGGCGGGTCTGGCCCATCACCTCAATCTTCGAGGAGACCCTGCTCAAAAGACCTTTTTTGACCTGACTGTCGACGGCGTCGCCGACAAACGCAATCTAGTCCCGCCTGCGAGCGGAGCGCTCATTCTGGGACACGTCACGTCCGACTTTGGCCGCGGATGGACGGCACACGGGGAACTCGATTACATCACATCCTTTGCCTTCCGCCAGCAGTTCACAGAATCCTTTAACGAAGCTGTGTTTTCACAAACACATTCCGTGGGCTTCGTGACCAAGCACTGGTCGGATTTCGGGATCAATCTGGTAGCCGGGAATAATGTTAACTTCCTGAGCACCACGCCTGGCAACGATATTTCCATTCGGAAGCTCCCCGAACTGGAATTTAACCAGCGCGAACACCAGGTGGACGTCGGCGCGTTGCCTTTTTGGGTTTCCTTCGATTCGAGCGCCGGATTGCTCCGCCGAAGCCAAAATCTGTTCCAGACCCGTCAATTCGTCGACCGACTGGATCTTGCCCCCCGGATCACCACTGTCCTCCGCCTCCCCGGAATTCAGGTTGTCCCTAGTTTCGCCATTCGTGAGACATCTTATGAATCCAGTGCCGTCAGCCCGGGCGTCTTCTCAGGGCAAAATATAGTGCGTAATTCGCGGGAGGCGAGCATCGACTTCCTTCTGCCGTCTCTGCAAAGAGTCTTTAATGCTCCCAATTGGATAGGCTCAAAAGTTAAACATGTCATTGAGCCTCGGATCACCTATCAATATACCGGGGGAATCGACAATTTTGACCGCATCATCCGCTTCGATGAGACCGATGTACTCAGCAATACAAATCAGGTGGAGTTTTCCCTCAACAATCGTTTGCTGGCTAAGGACAAGAACGGTACGATTACCGATTTCGTCAATTGGCAGCTGCTCTACGACCGTTACTTCGACCCGACCTTCGGCGGAGCTATCATTCCTGGCCAGCGCAACGTCATTCAAAGCGCCCTCGATATAACCGGGTATGGCTTCCTGGACGGTGCGCGGCGGTCGTCGCCGATCGTGAGCGCACTTCGCGTGCAATCCCGATTGGGTCTCGAGTGGCGCACGGATTACGATCCCCTGTTCCACCGCTTCGCGAACAGCAGCTTGAGCGTCGACGGGCGCTACAAGCAATACCATGTTTCGGTAAGCCAGTCGCACGTGAATACCGATCCCGCCATCGCGCCCAGCGCCAATCAGTTCCGAGGCGTCATTTCCTACGGCTCGGATACCCGCAAAGGATTGAGCTTCGGGTTCAGTGCCTACTACGATTACCTCAAGGGAGTGATGCAGTACACGCAAACTCAGGTGACCTACAATACCGATTGCTGCGGGTTGAGCGTCCAATATGGGCGCTTCAGCCTCGGCACGCGCGACGAAAGCCAGTTCCGGGTGTCGTTCGCCGTCTCCAACATCGGCACCTTCGGAACCCTCAAACGACAGGAAAACATTTTCTAAGGGCCGCCGCGACACTTGCGGATTGCCGCTTACATGGCCCGCTCCGCGCGACTCCGGAACGGCTATAATCTTTCAGGAGCAAACATGAATCTCAAAAATGCAGTTGCCCTGGTTACGGGCGGAAGCGCCGGAATCGGCTACTCAATCGCAAAGACCCTTGCGGAAAGCGGAGCGCGCATCGCTATCACGGGACGCGATAAAGGACGCCTGGAAGCGGCCGCGAAGGGACTCGGCGCACTAGGGATTCAGGCCGACGTCTCGAAGGAAGCGGATGTTGAGCGCACTTACAGCGAGGTCCTGGCGAAGTTTGGAGATCTGGACATCCTGGTGAATAACGCGGGCGTCGGGGTGTTCAAGCCACTGGTTGAGCTCGAACTCGCGCACTTTAAGGCGGTGTTCGACACCAACGTCACGGGAGCGATGCTGATGGGCCGCGAAGCTGCCAAGATTTTCATCAAGAGAAATCGCGGCAACATCATAAATATCGCATCTACCGCGGCGCTGCGAGGCGCGGCCAACGGCACCGCTTATTACGGGAGCAAGTTCGCGCTTCGCGGCATGACCGAGTGCTGGCGGGCGGAGCTGCGCAAATACAACATCCGGGTGATGCTGGTGAATCCCAGTGAAGTGTTAACCAACTTTGCTGCCACCGCCGGCTTTCCACAAAAGGCGACCGAGGGCAAACTCCGCGGCGACGAAATCGCTCATGCAGTCAAGGCGATGCTCGAAATGGACGATCGCGGCTTTACGGTCGAAGTGGCGGTCTTCGCCACCAACCCGGCAGATTGACGCCGGCAACCGCCCTGGCGCTGCGGCGGCGTCATGCCGTACCCGGATTTTCCAGGCTCCGCCACAGGTACCAACTGGCAATGCTGCGGTAAGGATGCCAGGACGCGGCAATGGACTCCATTTCCTGCGGTTTGGGCAGCTCCGCCAAACCGTAGGCTTTCTTCATGGCCGCGCGGACACCCAGATCTCCCACCGGCAGGACATTGGGACGCTGCAGCGCGAACATCAGGAACATCTGCACCGTCCAAACGCCCACGCCTTTCACGCGGGTCAGGGTCTCAATGATAGCGGCGTCTTCCATCTCCGGCAGACGCTCGAACTGAATGTCGCCATCGCGGGTTAACCGAGCCAGTTCGCGGATGTAGACTGTCTTCTGCTTGGAAAGACCCAGCGCGCGCATTTTTTGGGGACGCAGCTTCAGGATCGACTCGGGCGTCAGCGGAGTCACCTTCGCCGCCTCAGCCAGGCGATTGAAGATCGTCATCGCCGCCTTGCCGCTGAGCTGCTGGTAGACGATTGACCGCACAAGGGTCTGAAACACGGGCTCCATATATGTCACCCGGTAGGGACCAGCCTGCTGGATAATGGCGGCCAGAACCGGATCGGCTTTCTTCAAGTGGTTAATCGCTTTTCGCATGGAACTCTATTCGGCTCTCAGACATCCTACATTGTAAGTATGAAGTCCCTCATTGCGCTGGGTGTGGGTTCCGTAGTTCTCCTGGGCTCTTTCACGGGGGCCGTCGTCCTGCTGGCTCAAGAGGAGCCAATCCGCGTCGACGTAAATTTGGTGAGTATACTGGCAAGCGTCCGCGGCAAAGGAGGCGCGTTGATCAGTAACCTCCAGAAGGACGACTTTAAGATCTACGAAGACGGCAAAGAGCAACAGATCAAGAACTTCACGCGCGAAACCGACCTTCCGCTGACCATCGGCCTACTGGTCGATACCAGCGCCAGCCAGGAGCGCTTGATCGACACGGAACAGCGCGCGGCTTCCCAGTTCTTCTCGAAAGTTCTGCGCCCCAAGGATCAGGCCTTCCTGATTCAGTTTGGAGCCGAAGCCGAGTTGCTGCAAGACCTGACCAATTCGGCGCACAGCCTGCAACAAGGACTAAAGCAGTTGCGCTTGAGCGTGCCCGTAGGGGGCTTGCATCCAGGGCCGGTTCCGACCATGCAGAATCAGGCTGGCACGATTCTCTATGACGCGGTGTATCTTGCGGTTAACGACGAACTGAAGCACGAAGTGGGTCGCAAGGCACTGGTGCTGATCACCGACGGCGTCGATACCGGAAGCAAAATCACGCGCGATAAGGCGATCGAGGCCGCGCAAAAAGGCGATGCGATTATTTACAGCATTGACTACCAGGATCGCGCGGCATACGGCGGCGGTTTCGGAAGCATCAACTTTGGCGGCGGCGGCGAGGGTGACCTGCGCCGGATGTCTTCGGAGACCGGTGGGCAAGTGTTTCACGTGGATCGTAGCCACTCGCTCGACGACATTTTCCGCGAGATTCAGGATGAAATGCGGTCGCAATACGCCATTACTTATCAGCCCCCAAATCCCAAGCGAGACGGTTCGTATCACAAAATTGACATCAAACTCGCTAATAAAGACTATAAGCCACAAGCCCGGAAGGGCTACTACGCGATCGAGCCGGAGAACTAGCCCCGCCCGAGTCCTCGTGTTCGGCTAAGTTCGTGCAGCTTATCCTCCTCTCTGCTGCGTAATGTGACGCCACTTGGTCATGGACTTTGGGGCAAATTTCGCATAGCATAAAGGGAAGCGCCTCGATTGCGCCTTTGTTGCAGCACTATACGGCTGTCCGCCCCTATGGTGCGTGACGTGCTACGAAGGAGAAAACATGCCGAGGCCAATTACCTCCAGACATTGGTTAATAGGATTGTTGCTGCTCTGCGCGGCCGCTTCTGCCCAAAGACGGCCTGCCGCGACAGAGGCGGCCTCGGTGAGCGTACCGGCCATGGCGCCTGTGGCCGGCGCCGCTTATTTGGGAGCGGAAGGCTGCCGGTCGTGTCACGTGGCGGAATTCCAGGAATTTAGCAAGACTCACCACGCGGAAATAAAACCTCCAAGGACGGATTCGGTAACCGGTTGTGAAATGTGCCACGGCCCGGGAAAGGCCCACGCCGATGCCGAGGAAGCCTCCCAGGGCGACGACGCCAAGACCGCCGCAGCCAACAAGCTGATTTTCTCATTCAAGGCGAATCCCCGACAAAACGCCGAACGCTGCCTGGTATGCCATCAGAGCAACCGCGATCAGAAGGACTTCACGCACTCCCCTCATATCCAGCATGGCGTTGCCTGCAACAGTTGCCACTCGATACATCTGGTGGAAGCCGGAAACAACCCTCAAGCCGAACGCCTGGGGACCGCCCAAGGCAATTTCTTCAATGTTCCTAAGCTGCCGGAAGAGAACCGCTGGCTGCACAATAGCCAACTCATTAAGCCCCAGCCGGAATTGTGCTTTGGATGCCACGGCAACATACAGGCCCAGTTCGCTCTGCCCACGCATCATCGCGTTCCGGAAGGTTTGATGAAGTGCACGGACTGCCATAATACACACGGCACTTCCAATCGGGCCACGCTCCGCCAGAGCGGCTGGGAAACCTGCACCCAATGCCACATCGAGAAACGCGGGCCATTTGTCTTCGAGCACTCCGCAGTGAAAGTGGAAGGTTGTACGGCATGTCACACGCCGCACGGCAGCGTGAATGCAAGGTTGCTGATCCGGCGCGAGACCCGGTTCCTGTGCTTGCAGTGCCACGTGGATCCGTTCGCCGCCAACGTGCCGCACGGGCGGCTGGGCTTTCAGACCCGCGGCGACTGCACGCGTTGCCATGCCGCGATCCACGGGTCGAACTTTGACGTCAACTTCCTGCACTGAGGACACGCGATGAAAACCACAATCACAATTGCATTCGCGATGCTCACAGGCAGTCTGCTGGCGCAAGATAGCGCGAAGCCGCCAGATAGCGCCGGGCCGCTCTCTTGGGGAGGGTTTGAAAACTCTGGATCCGCCACCTTCGGCTACCGCTTCACCGACGTCAGTGGCTATCAGCCCAAATTCCAGGAGTTGTTCAATCTGCGCCAGGGTCCACGTCTGCTCGATTTCAGCCTCTTCGGCAAGGCGAAAGACGGCGAGAACCGCTTCGCCGATGATTACTCCCTCACCGCCAGCGGAATCGGCGGCGATCCCTTCACCGCCCTGCAACTTACGGTGCGCAAGAGCCGGTTCTACGACCTGAGAGCGAATTTTCGCCAGAGCTATTCCTATTGGGACCGCAACGACGCCGCGACGCTCCCCAACGGGCTGAGCGGACTGACCAACAACCATAACTGGGCTACCGTGCGCAAGCTCGGTTCCATTAACCTGCTGGTGCACGCTACCAACAACTTGAAGTTCAGTTTTGAATATTACCGAAATACGCGCGATGGGACGACGTTCACCACGCGATCCCTGGATTATTTTGGATCATCCGACGCCTGGGGTGCATTCGCGCGTGCCAACCCATACTACCTGTTTGCGCCCATCAATGAGGTATCCAACCGGGTCACCGGCGGCATCGACTATACCGTCAAGGATTGGACCCTGCACTATCGCCTCGGTTACCAGACTTTTGAAGATGCGGTCGACGGGCAGAATTTGACATCGCCCCTGCTCAGCATCAATGTGAATGACGCCGCTACCAGGAAAGAACCATTGAACGGCGTTTCCTGGTCCGATTTCCGGCGCCTCAAAACGCCCGTTAGCGAGTTTTCTTACACCGGGAAGATCCTGCACCGACTGGACGCGCGCGGCTCGTATCTTTATTACCGCTATAGCGGACCGGCTTCACTCGACATGAGTATGAACGGGATCGCCCGCACAAATACGGCTGGCACCGCCGATGCTTCCTATGCCATTTCCCTTTCGACGCGCGCTCAAGTTACCGAGCCCAATCAGGTATTGGACCAGGGCTTGACGTACAAACTAAATGAATGGTGGAGCACGATGTTCGACTATCGCTATACCCACTTCACAGTGGATAGCAATGCCGACTTTCGCAGCGTCAACGGAAGCACTGTGGTTACGGGAGAGTCGCAGAACCACTGGCGCATAGCCGCCCACACGCTGGATTTGAATATGGCGTTCACGCCAGCGGCTTCGCTGCTGTTCCGTGCCGGAATTCGCTACCTGAATACCGATATCCGCATGCTCGAAGACGGCGTATTGGACCCTACGCGAACTAAACACATCAACACCGTTTGGCCCATCGGCAGTGTCTACTATCAGCCCAGTAAAGTGTTTACGATTCGAGCGGACGTCGAATCCACCACTAACGGGACCTCTTACACCCGTGTGACGCCGCACACCGACATCGGCGGCCGGTTCGTCGCCCGCGTGCGCCCCACCGACAAGTTCTATCTCGAAGACAGCGCCGTGGTGCGCAACCGAAAACTGCTTGACACGGGCTACCGTAGCACTGTTCGCAGCAACGCCGTCACGGCCACGTACGAGTTTAACCCGCGGTACTCGGTCTTCGCCGGCTTCAGTTACGACAGCTTATTCGCGGAGGACTTTGTTGACTTTTTGCGCGGCCCGGCACCGACCAAGAATCTGGCGCTACGGGATCAGACCGTGAACCGGGTCTGGCAGGCCGGGCTGAAGCTAGAGCCCACGCGCCGCCTGGGCATCAACATCACCGGCAATTACGTGCGCACCACGGGAATGGGTGAAATCGCCGGCGAACTCCCCTTATACGGTCCCGTAAAGTTCCCATACGCCACCGGCTCGATCTATTACGATGTTCCACAACTGGGCCGCTTAACACTGCAGTTGCAGCGGACCTATTACATCGAGCAAATCGTGCCCGGCAACAACTTCGGTGCGAACCTGGTAACCATCGCCTGGACGCACGCATTCTGAGGAGATCTTCCGATCGGATACCATTAACTTATGAGACTTTTGATAAAACTCACCGCGATTGGCGCAGTATTGCTCCTGGCTGCCGCCGGTAGTGCTTGGGCGCAGGCAGACGCCAAGGACCTGTACTTGAATAAGTGCGCTACCTGCCACGGCCCGGATGGCGCGGGCAAGACCGCCATGGGCAAGAAATTGAAGATTGTAAGCGCGCGCGAAGCGGCGGAGAAAATGAGCGCCCAAGAGATGATCAAAGTAGTCACAGACGGCAAGGGCCAGAGCATGGCTGCCTACGGCAAGCAATTCAAGCCGGACCAGATCAAGGAACTGGTCGACTACTACCGCAGCCTGGCGAAGTAGCGAATAACTGCCTGCAATGCCGGTGTCCGTCGTACTCTTGTTCTGCCTCGCGGCGGCGCTGATCGCCTTGTTTGTCGGCTTCCGTGTCGAGCTCACGCGTTCGCGGGAAGGCAAGATTCTGGCGTTCGTCGCGCTCTTTGCGCTGCCGGTGATGGCCGCGTGGACGGGGTTCTCGGAACAGATGGACCGGGCGACGTCCACCCGCTTCTGCCTTTCCTGTCACGTGATGGACGGCTTCGGCAGGACCCTCTATATCGACGACCCGAGCTATGTCCCCGCGCGCCATTTCCAGAACAACCGGATTCCGCGCGATCACGCCTGCTACACCTGCCACACCGAATACACTATGTTCGGCGGGGTGAAAGCCAAGGCACGGGGACTCCAGCATCTGTGGGTGCAATACATCCGCGGCGCGCCCAAACCGGAAGCCATCAAGTTGTACCAGCCATTTCCTAACAGCGAGTGTCTCCACTGCCACTTGGGAGCGCGCCGTTTTGAGGAAGGATCGGCGCACAACAAAGTTCCCGATCTGCTGAGCCGGGTAAAGGCTAATCAGCTATCCTGCGTTTCGAGCGGCTGCCACGAATTCGTGCACGACGTCGCGTCGCTTAAAGACGATACCTTCTGGAAGGAAAAGCAGTAGCCATGGAAACGGTCGAACGCAGAATCAAGTGGGCCAGCTTCTTGATCGGCGCCGGGTTGCTGGTCCAGCTCGCCTCACTGCTGGTGGTGCACCCGCTCGCGTTCA
>Ga0105239_10010684_pt1 | contig 10265 bp, 8 predicted proteins | sample KBSC44metaG_FD_92761 | JGI IMG/M metagenome (GOLD analysis project Ga0105239, IMG submission 92761) | Corn rhizosphere microbial communities from Kellogg Biological Station, Michigan, USA - KBS C4-4 metaG | ecosystem: Host-associated > Plants > Roots > Rhizosphere > Soil | place: Michigan, USA...
AGAGAGCGAGGCAGAGCAGAAGCGTTCCGCGGAAGCCAAGCAGGGTCGCGATAGTCTGCAGGCCAGCGCCGCGGTCTGCCTCAATATCCGGCACGGCGGAGTAGGCGTGCATGGCCATAGTCCAGAGCCAGGCAGCAAGGCAGACGGGGACGGAGATAGTCGTTCCGCCGACCAGGAGGTAGGCGAAGAGACCAGGGAGTGCATAGAGGACGTTAAACGCGGAGTCGAGGATAGGGCGCGCCTTGGCGCGGATCGGCGGGGCGGAGTAAAAGGCGCCGCAGAAGAGAAACCCGGCGAGAGCCGCCAGGGCGGGAGGGCATTGATACGGGAGCGCCGGGGCAAAGGGCAGGATCAGCGCCAGGATCATCCAAGTGAGGCGGGCGTGCTCCGCGGGTAACGCCAGGGTCTCATAGGCGCTTTTCTTCTCGTTGCTACGGTCGGTTTCGTAGTCAAAGATGTCGTTGACGCCATAGAGAAAGAGGTTGGCGGGCAGGGTGAAGAAGAGCAGGAAGAGGACGATACGGATATCGCGCAGGGAGGCGGGATGGCGCATGCCGGCAGCGAGGCCAACGAGGTAGGGGCCGAGCAGGTAGATCCAGAAACGTGGCCGACTGGTGCGGAGCAGCTTTCGCCAGGGGATCATCTAGAGAGAGTGTACCTGAGCTGCCATCAGGCGGCATGGATGCGGCAGTAGATCGGTAGTGGGAGATTCGTGACAACTCCCTCGCCTAAAGGCGCGGGCTTCTTGGACAACGCTTGGGGCAATCCCCTACGTTAGCGTCCAAAGGCGGTGCCCCCGCCCTGTTTCTGATATTGATCGCGGCATTTACGTCGCGGTCAAGAGAGTAACCGCAATGCTCACAGGTGTACGTACGAACAGAAAGACCGATCGAAACGGTTGGCAAGCAACCGCAACGACTGCACGTCTGTGTCGTGTGGCACGGGTTCACGGCTATCACCCTTACAACGGCACATGCTGCCTTTTGAGAGACGATAGCGAGGAACTGAGACCAACCGGCATCATGCATCGGTTTGGCAAGCCGGAGAGACCGAACTATGCCTGTGACATTCAAATCTTCGTGGGCGATAAGCCCGTAGCGATCTACCAGAGATCGGGCAACCTTGTGGTGGAAGTCGCGCCGCTGGTTGGCGACGTGGACGTGAAGCCGAGCAAGCCGATGAACCGCTTTTCTCCGGTTCGCCCCCCCGCGCTTCTTCCGAGCAACCGACCGCTGAAGACGGCGGAATTGCTTCTGCGCTTTCCGATACAGCTTCGGTGCTTCCACCGATTCACCGTCACTGGTAGCCAGGAACGACTTCAAGCCAAGGTCGATACCGACCGCGGGCTTAGTAGGATCGGGCGACGGTTCAGCAGTAGACTCACCGACTTCGCCCACATGGGCGATGTCGCCCATGTCGCAGACGAAGATGACATACCATCCATCGGGACAGCGGCGAAAGGTCGCGGTCTTGATCTCTCCCTCGACGGGACGATGCAGCTTGAGCTTGAGCTCGCCGACGTTCTGGAAGTAGGCTTTCCCTTCTTTCGTCAGTTTGGCTCCGTCGCCAATCGTGAACTCCACGCTGTCGAACCGACCATACCCACGGAAACGAGGGTAGCCGACAGGCTCGCGTGTCGGATCGGGCTTCTCACCGGACTTCACTCTTCGGAAGAAGGCTTGAAAAGCTCGGTCGAGTCGTTTGAGGGTTCGTTGGCAAGAGGAGAAGTTACAGAACATCAAGAGGGGCCAAATGGAAAGCCACCTCGGAAGGAGGCGCGGAAATTCCGCTGAACGCCTGAAGGCGTCAGTTCTCTTTCCGCACTTTTATGGGAGAGACGTATTGACGATGCAAGAAGAAGTCGCCGGTGATTCAGGCGATGCCGGCGAGTGGGTAGTGCTGGTGGACGCTGAGGATCGGGAGATCGGCGTCGCGGGGAAGTGGGCGGCGCATGCGAACGGGGGACGACTGCACCGGGCGGTCTCCGTGTTTGTCCGCGATGCGGCGGGCCGGCTGCTGCTGCAACGGCGGGCACGGGAAAAGTATCACTTCGGTGGTCTCTGGACGAACACCTGCTGCGGTCATCCACGACCGGGTGAGTCCAGCCGTGCTGCGGCGGAGCGGCGCTTGTGGGAGGAGATGGGAGTGCGTCTCGAGCTGCGCGAGATCTTTACCTTCACCTATGCGGCGGCTGATCCGGTCAGCGGTCTGACCGAGCGCGAGTTCGATCACGTGTTTCTCGGCGAGTTGCCGTTTGGACACGCTCCCACTCCGGATGCGCGCGAAGTGGAAGGCTGGCGGTGGGTCACATTGGACGCACTCCGGACGGAGATCGCGGCGGAGACGAGCGGGTTTACGCCCTGGTTTCCCCTGGCGCTGGAGCGTTTTCTCGGGGAGTCTTATCACATGGGCTGAAAGCTCACGCACCCAAGGGGTACCCGGTGGCGGCTACACCGCCGAGCGCCCTTCGGGCACGGCAGGTATTACTTCTTCCCCTGTCTTCCCGCCGTGGCGGGAAGACAGGGTTTGTTCTTTAATTGTGGGCGCTGTTCTCTTTGAAGAAGCGAACGATCAGCGCAGTAGCTTCGGCGGGGAAGCGGTGGCCACCGGGGTGCAGGAGGGTGACGACAGGGTTACCGGTCTTCGACGCGTACTGCGTGCCGGTGATATCGCCGGCTTTGGCCCAGGGGGTCCCCGTGGGGTCACAGGAGTTCATGACCTTCAGCTTCTCGATCGTGCGCTGCTGCCAGGCAAAGCGTACCAGCGGGTCCTGCTGCCCGGCGAGATGGATCACGGGTTTGGGCGTGAGATCACGGGCGAAGGACAGGGAGGGGATAGCGCTGGATGGGGCGACGGCGCGGAAGAGGTTACCCCGGGTCGCCCAGAGCAGGTAAGTGAAGGAGCCGCCGTTTGAATGGCCCGTGGCAAAGACGCGCGACGCATCGACTTTGTAGTCGGCTCTGAGCGAGGCGAAGACAGCATCGAAGAACTTCAGGTCTCGGTCCTTCTGATCCCCGACACCACGCTGCCATCCGGGACGGGCGCCGCCGGGATCGGTGAGCTGACCGGGGGTATCCAACCCCTGCATGTAGACGATGATCGCCTCGGGCCAGGCATCCTGAAAGTCGAAAGAGCGAGCCGCCTGCGCCATCGAGCCACCGTGTCCGTGGAAGGCAAAGACGACCGGTGTCTTCTCCCGGGTCGCATTCGCCGGCACGTAAAGGATCGCCTGGCGGGTGACGCCTTCTACGGTCCACTGCTTCTGCAGAGGAGTTACGGCCGGTTCTGCAGACGCCGGGGCTCGCAACAGCCACGGCAGCGTGACAGCCAGGGCGGCGAGCAGAAGAAGATTCAGCGTTTTTCTCTTCATGGTGTTTGTTTGTCCCGAGTTGGTTCGCTTGCCAATCGAAGCGGCGTTCTTATTCAGACGCGAATCGCAGCGTCCGGTTCAGTACCCGGGCGTGAATGCCCAGCACCCAGGGGGTACCCGGGCGGCGGCTTCGCCGCCAAGCGCCCCTCCGGGGCGGCAAAGACAATGCAGAGTGTGGCGTGAGGCAGGTCTTGCAGACCGAAGGTCGGGCGCCAAAGTGTAGCGGGCAAGGAATCGCGGGCATCCACCGGGAAGATAGGATGGACGCGCAGGCGCGTCAAGAAGAGGAGCCAGTTGCTATGGACCGGAGGGGGACATTGAGCCGACGGGAGCTGTTGAGCGCCGGGACGGGGCTGGCTGCTGCGGGGGCATCGTCGTTGCTGCTGCCGGGGCGAGCGGGAGCAGTGGAATTATCCCCTTCTACCCTGATCACCGAGCCGTACGTGGTAGTCGAGACGGCGCATGGGAAGGTGCGGGGCGGGCATTCCCGGGGCGCGCTGGCGTTCAAGGGGATCCCGTATGGCGGATCGGTCTCGGGAGCCAACCGCTTCAAGCCGGCGCCGCCGGTGACGCCCTGGACGGGTGTCCGCGATGTGTTAGCGCTCGGGACGCCGGCGCCACAGTCGGCGAAGACGGTCTATGGCGAGCAGGAGCCGGCGCCGGGCGAGGAGTGTCTCGTCCTCAATGTCTGGACACCGGCGGTGGACGGAAAGAGACGGCCGGTCCTCTTTTACAACCACGGGGGCGGGTTCCGGACCGGATCGGCGGGTAGTGTCGCTCAGGACGGCGGACAGCTGGCAGCGAACCACGATGTCGTGGTGGTGGCGAGCAATCACCGTCTCGGGATCATGGGGTATCTCGCCCTGGATGAGATCGGGGGCGAAGCCTATGCGGGCTCCGGGAATGCCGGTATGCTCGATATCGTCGCCGCGCTCCGGTGGGTGCAGGAGAATATCGCCGCCTTTGGCGGCGATCCGCATAATGTCACGATATTCGGGGAGTCCGGCGGCGGCGCCAAGACATCGGTCCTGATGGCCATGCCCTCGGCGAAGGGTCTCTTCCACAAAGCGGGTGTGATGAGCGGCCCGACGCTACGGGTCATGGAGAAGGCGAAGGCGACTGCGGTCGCGCAGGCAGTACTGGATCTCTTAGAGATCCGCCCCGATCAGCTCTCCAAGCTGGCCGATGTGCCGCTGGAGCAGCTTCTGGCGGTGCAGAACAGCGGCACAGGCCCCTCCGGGAAGACGGCGAAGCCTCCCGGAGGCTTCGACCCGATGCTGGACGGCACGGTCATCTCGCAGCATCCGTTTGTGCCGGGGCCGGCTCCCTATGTCAAGAACATCCCCCTGTTGATCGGCCAGAACCGGGATGAGGCGACCTTCTTCTACTGGGAGAATCCGGAGGTCTTCCAGATGGACGATGCCGCCATGGTCGCACGCGTCCGCGGCCTATGGGGCGCCGAAGCGGCGGACGCGGCGCTTCCTGTCTTTCGGCGAGAGCGCCCCAACGCCTCGCCGGTGGAGCTGTTTATCGCGATGGCGACCTGTGGGATGTGGAGCGGTACGCTCGCCGAAGCGGAGAGCAAGGTCCGCCAGCGCGGGGCGCCGGTCTATATGTACCGCTACGACTACGAATCGAACTACCCGATCAAGGGAACGGATTGGACGCTGCGAGCGGGCCATGCGACGGAGATCCAGTCCAAGTTCGAGAATCCCGATATCGGCGGCCTGATGGGGACGAAGCCGGACCGGTTCCAGGCATCCCGTAACTTCGGCGAGGTCTGGACGAGCTTTGCCCGTACCGGTCACCCTCACGCGCCGGGCGTTTCGAAGTGGCCGGCGTATGATCTGAACACCCGCGCCACGATGCTTGTCGACGTCACTTGCACGCTGGTCGATGATCCGAATAAGGCCGAGCGGGAGATCGTGCAGGAACTGGCGGCGAAGCGCGAGAAGCAAGCATAGCCCATGTTCCCTGGAGACGGAGAAGATGCGCCGGAGAGCGCCGTAGTATGATGCGTGGTTTCAGGATAGGTGTGCTGCTGTCCCTGTCACTGTTAAGCGCCGGAATACGGACGCCTCCTGCGAGCGCCGAGACGTATACCGTGAAGAATGCCCGGATCAAGGTGACTCTTGTTCCGGAGAAGCCGTCCTACCTGCAGGGCGAACCGATCCGGCTGATTTACACGATCACGAATCTCTCCAACCATACCGTCGATATTCTGCCCGGAGTAGAGCCCTTCGATATTCCCATCTACACTGGCTTTCAGTTTCGAGCCGTCCGTAATGACGGACTCCTGGTGCTGCCTCCGCTGCAGCAGCGCCATCCCACCCAAACAAGCGATACCGTTTTTTGGTGGCTCAGGTGGCCGCCGGCAAATCCACTGTCGTTACTCTGTTGTTGCCGCAGACGTCCCCACCGTTTCCGGCATCCGCCGATCCTTTGAAGCAATACGCCCTGCTTAGATTCCGCCAGCCAGGCCGGTACACGCTGACCTGCACGACGGCGGTAGAGGTAGCCGCCCTCAAGCAGGCTCATGAGATCATGACGCGGACAAGCGTGTCGCTCACGATCCTTCCCACTGCCCCAGGGCGATAAGGGCTCTGCTCGACCGGCAGGAACGTATTCGTGAGGGTCTACCGCCACGCTGGTCTCTTATGTCGCAGCGATACGCGCCAGTATCTCGTCGCGCGTCTGTTCGGGTGTTTTGTCCTTCGTGTACACCACGATCTTCGCTAAAGCGTGGTTCGAGGGATGCGTGACGAAGTGCGTGTGAAAGTCGAAGTCGTTGGGGCCGGGATTGAAGGTCCGCGTCCGCAGGATCTGGATCGATTCGTCCAGATCGGGTGAGGGCAGGAGAAGCACGACGTTCCGATACGGGGTGAGAGCGTGCTGGACGCGCGCGAAGAGGGCTTCGTCCTCATAGACGGAGTGCCCTGCTCCGAAATCGATGACACAGTCGTGCTGCTCGGCCAGGAGCCGCTCCACCGCATGGGCCTCGAACGGCTTCCAGTAGCGATAGACGCCCTCCATCCCCTGTGTCTTCCCGATCTCCTGCTCCGCCTCTCGGGAGTAGCCGATCTCGTTGTAGTAGCCCCAGCGCACGGTGTCCATAGAGCACTGCGGCAGGTCCAGGGATTCCGCCAGGAGTTTCCCCAAGGTCGACTTACCCGTGCCGATCGGGCCAATGAGGATGATCTCGGTTCTCAAATTCGGTCTTTCCTTTCCTGCAGCGCATCCAAAATAGCGGATGTCTTCCAGCTACTCTCGTGACGGCGAAAGTACGGCCTGCTGACGCCCCTTCTGCTATAATGGGGCGTCGGTCGTAAATTTTCACCTGCGCCCGCCTTCCGCCTTTCCGGGTTTCCCCCGACCCCATCAGTTGCACCCATGAACCACGCTGCAATCGCAACGGAAACAACACCCAATGGGGTGATCGCCGCCTGGACCAGCATCCGTCCGCTGACGCGGACGCGACGCGACGACGGCGCGGCCTATACCCGCGAAGCGGACGTGGAAGAGGAGATCCGCACCCTTTGTCGGCTCTCCGAGCGGGAGCGGCGGGCGCGGCTGACACGAAGTGCCGCCCCACATGACCGGGATCGACTGCGGGAGGAGACGCTGGTCTACTTCATTCGGGAGTACGATCGGCGCGGGGAGACCGAGGCTGCCTGGGCCGTGGCGGAGACTCTGATCGAGCGAACGGCAGGACATGTGGCGCGCAAGCTGGCGCGCTGGCGATTGACCCCCGAGGATGAGGACGACTGCGGCCGAGACCTGTACCTGGCGATGTGCGAGGCACTCTTCAGCCGGGAGCCGGCGGCGGAGTTCTGGGAGGTACGGTTCTGGGTCTGCCTGGATCGACGCCTCTGGAACCTGGTGGAGAAGCGGCAGGCGGTACGCGACAACGAACTGCGCCCCGGAGATGCCGGCGACGATGCCGATGGCGAAGCGATGGGTGACGAGGGAACGGTCTTCGGACGGATCACGGACAGCGGGGCGGCACCCCACACGCTTCTGGAGCACAAAGAGGCGCTGAGCCTGCTGACCGACAATGAGCGGATGGCGGTCTATCTGTGCTTTGTGGAAGGACTGCCGGAGGAGAGCGACGACCCGGAACGCCCCTCGGCGGCACGAACGATCGGGGTGACCGGTCGTTCGATACGGAACTATCTGCGACGCGCAGAAGCGAAGCTGAAAAATTGGGCGGCGGCCGGGGCCGCGTAGCGTTCCGGATACCGGACACACAGAAGAGTAAGCGTTCAGTGAGCACGAAAATGAGTACGATAACCGACAACCTGCGGGACGATGAGGCGAGTGCCGATGCCGTTCTGTCGGCCTTTGCCCAGGCGATAGAGACGCCCGGCGGCGCGAAGCTGGCTGACTGGATCGCCCGGCACCCGAGCCATGCCCGCGATCTTACCCGGCTGGCAGCGGACCGCTGGGCGGGAGATCCGCTACCGGCTTCGGCGGCGACGGCCGCCCGGATGCAGCAGATCGGATTGGCCGCCCTCCGGGCCTGCCGCCCGGCGCCGGTTCCGGTCGCCGCGACGACACCGCTGACCAGCCTGCTGGCGGCGGTCAAGGCCGCCGGCCTGACGGCGGATACGCTCTCCGCGAAGCTGGATCTGCCGGTCGCGCTCTTCTGGAAGCTACACCGTCGCCTGATCGCCGCCGACTCGGTGCCGCGGTCGCTGACAACCGCGCTGGCGGAGGCGGTAAACCGCACCCGCGACGAGATCACGGCCTACCTGCAGATGCCGCCGCAGCTCGCCGCCGGCGCCAGCTACCGCTCGGATGACGCTCCAGAGGTTGGGGCGCAGGAGACGTTCGCCGAGGCCCTACGGTCTGAGCCGGAGGCGACGGATGCGCAGCGCCGGCTCTGGCTCACTGAGGAGACTCTCTAAACGGCCGCGGAACCCACTCGTAACGATCCCTGGGCCGCCGCCCGGCAGGCGGCCCACACGGCCCGCGCTCACGCCGACGTGGCCTCCGGCCGGCCGGAAGACACAGCCGCCGCGGTCAAGGCAGCCCTCGCCGCCGCCGGCCTGAAAGCCCGTTCTCGTCCCCCGCAGGACCCGCTCCTCTCCGGTGCGCATGCGGTCCTGGATACCGAAGCCGACACGGTCTGGTACCGCTCCGATGCCCCGCCCCCGGAACGCTTCCTTCTGATCGCCCACGAACTGGGACACGCGACCCTCCACCACACGGACTGCGCCTGCGATGAGATCGACCTCGAAGACGATCCCACACTGAACGCCGTCGGCTACGGCCCCCGCCAACGCCGCGAAACCGAAGCCAACGCCTGGGCACGCGCGTTCCTGCTGCCGCCGACACTGGCGTATCGCCTCTTCTACGAAGAGACGATGACCGCTAGCGCGATCGCTGCGCGGCTTTCGCTGCCGCTGGGCGTGGTGCACGCGCAGCTGGCGGAGACGCTGGGCTTCGCCCCCCCCGCCCCCTCCGGGGGAGCACTGCCCGTTGGGGCCAGCGTCCCGCTGGACCGTGTTGGCTTCGCCGATTCTTTGGCCGGGGGCCAAAGAATCGGCGAAGCCGAAACAGGATGCAACGGCACGTTGCCCCCCGCGGGGAGCGCTCCCCCCGAAGGGGGGCGGGGGGGGGAGGCGAACCTCGACGACAGCCAGGCTGCCGCCGCGCGCGCGGAGAGCGGGCCGCTGCTCGTGGGAGCGGGGCCGGGGACGGGGAAGACGCGGACGCTGACGGAGCGGATGTGGTTTCTGGTTCGGGAGCGGGGGGTGCCGGCGGATCGGATTCTGGCGCTGACGTTTTCGCGCAAGGCGGCGGACGAGATGCGGGAGCGGATCTCGCTGCGCGATCCGGAGATCGGGCGTCAGGTCGCGATCAGTACGTTTCATGCATACGGGTTGGATCTACTGAGGCGATACTGGAAAGAGGCGGGGTTACCGCCGCGGTTGGTGCTGCTAGATAGTATCGATGCGCTGGCGCTGCTGGAGCGGCGGCTGGCGGGGATTCCGCTGGGACCGCTGCGGTACTTGCACGATCCGGCGTATCCGCTGCCGGATGCGTTGCGGCTGATCGCGCGGGCGAAGGAAGAGATGGTCGGTCCGGCGGCGTTTGCGGAGCGGGCGGAGGCGGCGGACGACGACAAGCTGCGCGATGTGGCGCGGCTGTATGCGGTGTATGAGGCGCTGCTGCAGGAGAAGGGGGCGCTCGACTTCGGGGACCTGATCTTCCGCGCGCTGCGGCTCCTGGAGGGGAGCCCGGGGGTTCGGGCGGCGGAGCAGGGACGATGGCGTCATATCCTGGTCGACGAGTACCAGGATGTCAACCGGGCGGGGGCGCGACTGGTGCGCGTGCTGGCGCGGGAGACCGGCGAGGCGCTGTGGGCGGTCGGCGACCTGCGCCAGGCGATCTATGCGTTCCGGGGATCATCGCCGGCAAATGTGACGCGATTCGGGGAGGATTTCCCCGGCGGGCGACGGCAGGAGCTGGCGGTCAACTATCGGTCCCGGCCGCCGCTGGTAGCGCTGTTCGGCGTGGTGGGTGACGAGGGGACCAGCGCCTGGCAGGCGGCGCGGGAGGAGTCGGCGCCCGTTACGGCGGTACTGGCGGTGGCTCCGGATGATGGCGCACAGGCCGATGGGATCGCGCGGCAGATGCGGGCATTCGTGGCGGAGGGGTATGGCTATGGTGACCAGGTCGTGCTCTGCCGGACGCGCGGGCAGGTACGGCAGATACGGGCGCAGCTGACGGAGCGTGGTATTCCGCTCGCCCCGGACCGGGAGGAGAACAGGCTGCTCGGCCAGCGGGATGTTCGGGATCTGCTGGCGCTATTGGCGCGGGCTGTGGAGCCGGGCGGCCCGGCGCGCTATCGCTATCCGGAGCTACCGAATAGCCTGGCGTATCTCCCCGG
>Ga0105239_10010685_pt1 | contig 10265 bp, 7 predicted proteins | sample KBSC44metaG_FD_92761 | JGI IMG/M metagenome (GOLD analysis project Ga0105239, IMG submission 92761) | Corn rhizosphere microbial communities from Kellogg Biological Station, Michigan, USA - KBS C4-4 metaG | ecosystem: Host-associated > Plants > Roots > Rhizosphere > Soil | place: Michigan, USA...
AGCTGCAAGCCCAGCGCCTGGAGGCCAAGCAAGAAGCTAAGGGTGATCTGAAGGACAAGCAGGGCAAGGGCGGCGATCCTTTGCAGCAAGCCATGCGGCAGCAGGTGCTGGCTGTCACGGACCCGGTGGCGCGACGCAAACTGATCGCGAACAATACACCCCAGCAGGTGCTGGCCTACGACCTGAACGAAGCCAAGCTGTATCGCGCGATTTACAGCAATCGCCAACTCGAAGAGCAGATGGTGGATTTCTGGTTCAACCACTTCAACGTCTACATGGACAAGGGCGCGGACCGCATCCTGACGTCCAGTTATGAGCGCGATGCGATTCGTCCGCGCGTGTTCGGCAAGTTCCGCGATCTGCTGGAAGCCACTGCTGAGAGCCCGGCGATGTTGTTTTATCTCGATAACTGGCAGAACGTTTCTCCGGATCGCGCGCAGCAGGGACGGTTCGGCAAGCAATTCGCTAAACAGCTCGCCAAACAGAAAGCCAAGCAGAGTCGCGGCTTGAACGAAAACTACGCCCGCGAGCTGATGGAGCTGCACACACTGGGAGTGGATGGCGGCTACACCCAGCAGGACATCATCGAAGTCGCGCGCTGCTTCACCGGGTGGACCATTAACCAGCCGAATCGAGGCGGTGAATTCATCTACAACGACCGCGTGCACGACAAGGGCGAGAAAACCGTGCTGGGCGTGGAGATTCCCGCGGGCGGCGGCCAGGACGACGCAGAGCGTGTGCTCGATATTCTGGCGCGGCATCCCTCCACAGCTCGTTTCATTTCAACCAAGCTGGCGCAAAAGTTCGTGGCGGACGATCCTCCTCCGGCATTGATCGAACACATGGCAAAAACCTTTCGAGATACGGACGGAGACATTCGTGCGGTGATGGCTACCATGCTGGAATCCAAGGAATTCCTTTCTGAAGGTGCGTTTCGCTCCAAGGTCAAGACGCCGCTGGAGCTGGTTGTAAGCGCAGTGCGCGCCACCAGTGCGGAAGTGAATTATGCGATCCCTCTGGCTACGCAAATGGCGCAACTGGGACAGCCGCTCTATCGCAAGATCGAGCCGACGGGATATTCCAGCGCGAACGCGGAATGGGTCAACTCGGCAGCATTGCTCGCGCGGATGAACTTTGCGCTGGCGTTAACAGCGAATCGCGTGCCGGGAATCAAAGTCGATCAGAGTCAGTTTCAGGACAATGTCGCCGCGACAGGCCGGCAGGTCTTGTTCCGTGATCCGGCCAAACCGACTCTAGAGTCTATCCAACGAGCGTTGGAGCAGAAGGAGCCGACTCCAGGGCTGGTGGCCGGACTCGTACTGGGCTCGCCGGATTTTCAGAGGAGATAGTTTGATGACCTCGCGACGCTTATTTCTCAAGAGTTCTGCTCTGGCGATGTTCGGAGTGGGTGCGGCGCCGGCCTGGCTATCGCGGGCGCTCTATGCCGCGGATGCGCCCAGCGCGCGCAAAAAGATCCTGGTGGCAATTTTTCAGCGCGGAGCGGTGGACGGGCTGAATATGGTGGTCCCGTTCGGCGAAAAGAATTACTACAACCTGCGGCCGAACCTGGCGATTCCGAAGCCGGATGGAACCGAGGATGCGGCCATCGATCTGGACGGCTTCTTTGGATTGCATCCCGCGCTCTCGCCGCTCAAGCCCATCTACGATGCCGGGCACATGGCGATCGTGCATGCAGTGGGATCGCCCGATCCGACGCGCTCGCACTTTGATGCGCAGGATTATATGGAATCGGGAACGCCTGGACGCAAGGCGACGGCGGACGGTTGGTTGAACCGGTCGCTATTATCGCAGCCAAACCCATCGCCGGTGCGCGCCGTAAGTCTAGGGACGGCCCTGCCCCGTTCCATGCGCGGACACAACGAGGCGGTGGCGATCGCCAACCTGAACGATTTCAAAATTCGGGATGTCCACGGCGCCGGAACCTTCGAGAGTATGTATGACAACACGCTGGATCAGGTATTGGGCGGCGCAGGCCGCGAAACCTTCGAAGCGGTCAAGCTAATGCAGTCGATTCAGCAACAGCCGTACGCGCCAACCGGCGGTGTGCAGTATCCCAATGGTCCGCTGGGGCAAAGCTTGATGCAGATCGCACGGTTGATCAAATCGGACGTCGGCCTCGAAGTCGCTTTTGCGGAAATGGGCGGCTGGGATACGCACTTCAATGAAGTGGGGGCTCGTCCCACGCAAGGCCAACTGGCCAACCTGTTAGGACAGTTCGGAAGCGCACTGGCGGCGTTTTATCAGGATCTAGGCGACCGCATGGCCGACGTCAGCGTGGTCACCATGAGCGAGTTCGGCCGCACCGCGCGCGAGAACGGATCGCGCGGGACGGATCATGGCCACGCCAACGTGATGCTCGCGTTCGGCGGAGGCATTCGCGGCGGCAAGGTCCACGGCGAATGGCCTGGCCTCGAGCAAGAGCAGCTATACGAGCAGCGGGATCTGCAGTTGACTACTGATTTTCGCGATGTGCTCGGAGAGCTGGTTGTGCGTCATTTGGGAAATCCGCGCGTGACCAGCGTGTTTCCGGGTTATGAGCAGCCCAAGTTTCCCGGGATCGTTGCGGGTTGAGAAGAGCGACTAGCGGTGCGACATCCGCTCTAGAATGCGCTCGGCCAGCCGGTCGATCACTTGCTTCTCCAGTCCGCCCAACTCACGGCCGCCGTTCTCCCAACTTGCCAGGATGCGATCGGCCACCGCATCGATGACCCGGCTGTGAATCTGGTTCAGCACGCCCGTATCGCTTGGGGACTTGCCGGACTCGGCGACAAAATACTCGCGTAGCTGTCGGTCGAGCTCGTCCGATGTTTCCTCGCGTGATACCACGGCATTGCCGTTCAAGCGCGATTGCAACCCCTGCAGCAGCGCAGCCGTCTTGTCAGCCGCTTCCGCCAGTTTGGACTCGGATTTGGTTTGACGGGCCACGGACCTGTAATTATACCCGCGTAGCGGCTTTCGCCTGTGCTACGATATCCTGTAGGCCAATTCCAGATAGCCCAATATATAGGGTGGTACAAGAGGGACGTGGAGAACTCATCCAGCCCGTCATTTCCGCTTGAGCTCGCTCCTGGCCTGGAGCATGGGGCGACCTTCCGCTTTCCGGTGACTTGGTCGTATCTGCTCGATTCGCCTAGTCAGAGTGTTGCGGTGAAAACCAGCCGGGCTCCGGTGGCCCGCACCATGGAAGTGGTGGAGCCTCCGGCAGCACTGCAAGCGCCACCGCCGCCAGCGGCACCGCCTGTGAGTAACGTGGTTGCTGTCATTCCTTCCGCAACCCCAGCGGGGATTCCTGTTAAAGTTCCTGCAAAGACGCCGCCCTCCGAGCCGCGTCCCGCTTTCGGCCCGGACGCCAAATGGGAAATGGTGATTCCCAAAATGGTCCGGCCTCTGGCCGCACGCGTTGCACGTCCGACACGGGCGATCGCCGAAGCACCGAAGCCCGCCGAGACTGCTGCAGAAGCGCCTACGGAAGTTTCGTTTTATACCGGCAGCGAAGCATCGTTCGTACCTCGCAGGTGGAAGGTTGCGGGACTCGGCGCCGCTACGGTGCTGGTGGCAATAGCAATCGCGTGGGTACGGCCCGGAAGCCAGACGACGGCAGGCAGTGGGTCCACGCCCGGCGCAGCCGGCACATGGAGCCGGCGGACCGCGTATGTCATGGGATCCTCCGTTCCACGGGAGATTTTGGTCTTCAGCGGATCCGACGATCTGAAGAACTACCGGATCGAGTTTTCCTGGGTGCCGGAGCCTCGCGGTGTCGGCTGGATTTTTCGCGCAACCGATTCGGCGAACTACTATGCCGCCAAGCTTCGCCTAGTCCAGGCCGGCGCAATTCCTACGCTTTCGGCGGAACACTTCGCGGTGGTGAAAGGCGTGGAGGGCGCGCACTCGCGCAAAGTGATCACGCTCAGCCGGGCCCTGAGGGAAGTGGCGGTTCGCATGGATGCGACTGGGCCGGCGTTCACCCTGTTTCTGCAGGGAAATCCCTCGGATTACTGGACGGATGAGCGTTTCGAGTCTGGCAGCTTGGGTTTTTACGAGGAAGGTGGGGAAAGGCCGGTGGTGCAGGGGCTCCACTTCACATTATTCAAGAAGAGCGGCCTCCAGACCGTCGTGACTTCACTGCAGTGAGCAAATTATGAGCGCACCAAACGCATTCAGGACTTCCGGATACTCCGGCGCGGCCGCGTCTCCCGCAATCGGCGACCCAATGGAGGCCGCACTCGCGATGCATTCGCAAGGACGGTTCCAGGAAGCGCTTGATCTGTTATCGGGACCCGGAGAATATTCAGCGGACGTGTACACGCTGCGGGGAGATCTTCTGACCGAATTGGGCCGGTTCACGGATGCCGCCGGCAGCTACTACACGGCCACGGTGAAGGCCCCCACGAATCTGTATGCCAAGAGCCACCTGGGTTCCTGCCTGCGACGCCTGGGGCGCTGGGAACCGGCCGTGGAGGCATTTCAGCCGGTATTGGACGCCGATCCGCACCGCGATTCGGTCCGCCTGGAGATGGGCGACTGCCTGTTGCGCTTGAATCGCCTGGAAAAAGCCTTGGATTGTTTCGACAAGTGCTGGTCGGAATCGTCGCAGCGGCAAGCGCTGTTTGGAAAAGGCGTCGCGCTGCAACTGCTGCGCCGTTTCGATGAAGCCGAGATCGCGTATGAACGCGTGCTGGCATTAGACGGAAAAGCAGAAGAGGCGTTGGCCAACTTGATCGCCTTGAGCATGGAAGTGTTCGATCTGGAGAGGGTGCAGCGTTACTCCCGCCGCCTGGTGGAGATCAACCCGCGCTCAGTGCCGGGCCTGCAAGGCCTCACACTGGTGGCGGTAGAGCGAGGCGAGATGGAAGTTGCCGCCCGTCATTTTGCCGCGCTTGCGGAACAGGCGCCTGACTTGCGAGGCGCCGCTGACGAAGACGTCATGGCGTATCGCGTAAGCCGCAAAGCTATCGACCGCATCCGGGAATGTATCAGCAGCCAGCCCGTGAAGCCGGCCGCGCGCCGCTATTGAGGAGATTTATATGTCGCGTTTGCGTGTTCGCATCGAATTGAACCGGGGAGGAGTGGGAGTACCACTAGACAAGCTGGCCAGCGTGGTCCAGCAGGCACAAGCCTTTTTCCGGATGTTGGGCGATGACGTCCACATCGACCAGAGACAGGGCGAGTGGCTGGGTTTCGACTTCGATCACGAGTCGCTGAATTTCACCGCGGAATTCGTCGGTCCGGTGACGGCGGAGCAGGTGGCCGAGTTTCATTCCGCCTTCGACGGCACCACGCCGCTACGGCGTGACACCATCGTCCAGTTCGCGCGTATCGCAGACGCGATCGAGGAAGACGAGGTCATCGGCTTCGGCTTATATCTCAACCAAGGCGACGATCCTGCGGAATGGCGCTGCCTTTCGCGGCGAGATGCGCTGCGCATCACCGACGAGGTTCGGTCTCTGATGAGCGCGGGCGAAACCGGGCAGGAGTCGCATCTGCCAACCGTGGCGGACGTCAACACCGGTGCGCGCTACTTGTTCGGACGTCGCGACCGCAGCCAGGAAGCAGCCAAGCTGGCCGGCGCCGTGCGCGAAGTGGAGGCCAATCTTTCCAGGCGCCTCAGCAGGCTGGAGGGCGAGGTGGCGGACCATTCCAGCCACATTCAGGACTTGCGCTCCAAATCGGTCGAAGCCGAACAGAGTATGGGCCGGCTGCTGTCCGCTGTGGAAGGTTTCTGCGAGCAGGCTGCCATCCGGCTCGAAACAGTTACTGCTCCAGTTCCGGCTGCCCTCACGTCTGCTGCTGCGGCATCTTCGGTGCCGGCTTCCTTGCCGGCTGCGCCAGTGTCTGTTCCGCCGAAGGCCGATACGCCCGCTCCGCTTTCAGCCGTCGCACCCATGGCTTCGGCGCCGCCTGTCTGGAGTCCAACGCCGAGCGTCGACTCACCGGTACTGACAGAGACAGATTCGCCCGCCTGGTGGCGATCGCCCACAGCGATTTCGGCCGGGCTGATTGTCGCGGCCGTGTTGATGGGCATGCTGCTTTGGCCGAGTCGCCCGGCGAGCCCTCCGGATATCACATCGGCTTCGGAGCCTGTGAAGCCTGCGGCACAACCGGTTGCTGCTGCACCGGCGCCTGCATCTACCACTCCGGAGCAACCCGCGGCTGCGCCATCGGTTCCCCCAGCATCGATTCCAGCAAAACCTGCCACTGTCGCGAGCACCACTGCTCCGGCCGTTCCCAAACCGTCAGCGCCCGCAGTGGTGGGGGCCACGCGGATCGAGCTGGAAGCCACGGAGCCATCCTGGATTTCGATTCGTGGCGGCGACGGCGCCACGCAGGTTGCGCGGCTGATCGAGCCCGGGACCATCCAAAGCATCGATATTCGCGAACCAGCGGTGTTACGGGCGGGCAATGCGGGGGGGTTGACCATTCGCGCCAACGGAAAAACGCTGGGACCCTTGGGTCCGCATGGAGCCGTGCGGGAGGTGGCGTTCCAGAACGGCGAGTTTAAGCTCGTTCCCGTTAAATAACTCAGAGACGCCTCAAATAGCGGCAGCCGAGTCTCCTGTGCTAACCTCATAAGAGTCAACCGGTAGGAGCTATTGAATATGGCGAAAGTGTGTGAAATCTGTATGCGCGGTCCGAAGTTCGGAAACCGCGTAAGCCACGCCCACAACATCACCAAGCGGCGCTGGAACATCAACTTGCAGACCGTCCATGCGATGGTCGCTGGCGCGCCCAAGCGTATCCGCGTGTGCACCTCGTGCATTAAGACCGGCAAAGTCCAAAAGGCCGCTTAGTCCTCCCCGAATCTAATCGCGCACAACGCAGCGAGGCTCGATCTCCTGCTACTTCTTGGGCCGTTCTCGCCTCGCGCTGTGCGCTCCTGCGATCTCGTTGCAGATAACTCCCGGTGGCTCGCGCTGTGCGCTCGACCGCCTGCTATTCTAGTCGGTTCTAATGCCGCATTTGGCGCCGTGGCAATGGCTGCTCGGGATCTTTTCCGCGTTCATGATCGGCGTGGCCAAGACAGGCGCGCCGGGTGTAGGCACCATGATCGCGCCTCTCATGGTTCTGACCGTGGGCGACGCGCGCTTCGCCACTGCCTGGACCCTACCGGTTCTATCCACTGCGGATGTCTTCGCCGTGGCCTACTGGCGCAGGCATGCCGAGGCTCGGCAGCTCTTCTCACTAATTCCGTGGGTGCTGGTGGGAATCGCCGGCGCGGCGGCTGCGCTTAGCCTGGACGAAGCCGTAATTCGAAAGATCATCGGCGCCATCATCGTCGGGATGCTGGCGATCTATCTGTGGCGCCGCTTTAGTCCCACACCGCAGGTGGCGGGGAATCCGGCGTTCTACGGAATCTGCACCGGGTTTGCGAGCACGCTGGCGAACGCGGCGGGGCCTGTGATGAATATCTATCTACTGAGCCGGAAACTTCCCAAGGAAAAGTTCGTCGCCACCGGAGCGTGGTTCTTCTTCGTGGTGAATCTGCTCAAGGCGCCGGTGTATGCGTGGCACGGCCTCTACAGCCGGGAGTCGCTGACATTCGACGTGCTGATGGTGCCGGCGGTGCTGGCAGGCGCGCTCGCCGGACGGTGGTTGATTCGGAACATCGACCAGAGCATGTTTGAGGTGCTGGTGATCGCGCTCACCGCTGTCTCATGCTTGTTCCTGTTCCGCTGATGGCAAGATACACAATCTTAGTAGATAAGCGTATTTCCGGACCAAAAAGGGACATCGACGTGATTTTCAGAATAGGTACCAAAAAGTCTTGACCTATGCGAAACGCCAGGTGATAATTTTCAGAAATCTCAAGGGTCTGGGAGAAATTCGCCACATGCTTCGTTCTGTCGCGCTAGCCCTGCTTTTCGTTGCCGCCGCCTGGGGGCAAACGCGCAACGACGCGAGAAAAGGCCTTCCAGAGATCGACATACGAGAGCTGAACGCGTCTCCCGAAGTCCAACAGAGCGTGCAGCAGAGCCGGGCGAAAGCGCTGGTGGAGCGCCGAACATCTGACCTGGAAACGTTCAAGACGGCCAGGGCAGCAACGCAACCGGGCGTCCGCATCGTTCCCAACCGGCACGGCTTACCGAAGCTGTTCGTTCGTGACGGGAGCGCACTCACAGTGGCTTCACCTCGCGATGCGGGCGAGATCGCAAAAAGCTTTCTCCTGGCAAACGGCGCGGCGTTTTCCTTCACCGCTACCGAGGTGGATCAGCTGCGGCTTGCGATCAGGGACGCGACTCCCGAAGCCACGCATCTGGTGTTTAACCAGACGCTGAACGGGGTGGATGTATTCGAGGGACAAATCAAATTCACGCTGGGGAAATCCGGCGAAGTGATTCAGGTGGGCTGCGGAGACGTAATGCCTGGATTGGTGCTTTCGACCACGCCCCGCATTCGGCCGGAAGATGCCGAGCAGGAAGCTCGCGCGTCGGTTCGGGCAGAAACGCGCGGAACTGTGTTGCGTGCGCCTGAGCTGGTGATCTTTCCCGTGGATGCCTCGACAGCGCGCTTGGCGTACCGCTTATTCCTGGAGGTGGATGCCGACCAGTTGTATGAGATGGTGATCGACGCGGAAGACCGTAAAGTGCTGTTTCGCCACAACACGTATGTTTTCGCTGGGCAAGCCCGGGTGTGGACGCAATCGCCTTCGACCGGGACGCGCCAGTTGGTGACATTTCCGGACGGCTGGCTGCCGACCACGGGCACGGTCACGACGGGCAACAACGTGGACACCTTCATCGACGCCGACGGAAATGACAAGCCCGATGCACTGAACACCGACGAAGTGGTGGGTGGCCGTCCGTCCAGCGCGACGCAGACATTCGATTTTGCGTTCGGCGATGGTACGTTGGGGATGAATCCCCGCACCTTCAAGGCTGCGGCCGCGACGAACCTTTTCTACTTCGTGAACATCGCCCACGATTTCTACTACAGTCTCGGCTTTACTGAGACGTCGGGAAATTTTCAAACCGATAACTTCGGCAAAGGCGGGTCGGGAAACGACGCCGTGATCGCCGAAGCGCAAAACGCCTCTTCTTCGAACAACGCTTCTTTTGCACCTACTCCTGAAGGTATAGCGCCGCGCATGCGCATGGGAATTTTCACTCGCGGCACCAGCTCGACTGTAGACGACCTGGACAGCGACTATGACGGCCAGATCGCGATTCATGAATACGGCCATGGCGTTTCCAACCGGCTGGTAGGGGGCGGCACCAGCACCAGCTGTCTGAATCACATCCAGTCCGGCGGGATGGGAGAAGGCTGGTCGGATTACTTTGCCATCAGCTTTTTCAACAATCCGGTTATCGGAGGCTATTCAGCTCAAAATACCGTGCATGGCCTGCGCCGGCAGAGCTACGAGGGCTACACGTTTACCTACGAAGACGTCGGCAACGCAGGGTACGAAGTGCATGACGACGGCGAAATCTGGGCGGCCACGCTGTGGGATCTCCGCACATCTTTGGGACAGGCAGTGACGGACAGGCTGGTGATGAACGGGCTGAAGGGAACGCCGTGCAATCCGAGCATGACGGATGCACGCGACGCGATCCTGTCCGCCGATCTGGCAACGAATGGCGGCTCCCATCGTGCGGCTATCTGGACGGTTTTTGCGAAGCATGGCATGGGATACTCCGCCAGCGGTATCGATGGCTGGATAGGATCCGGCACAGTGTACAACGCGGCCTACGATTCGCCGCCGGACTTGCAAGGCAAGGGAAATCCGGCCATTACCAGCAACCCCCTGTTTAATGGGAGCGCCGGCCAGCCTTATATATACACGGTGAAGGCGACCAACCCCAACAACGGCGCTCTCAGTTTTGCTCTCAACAGCGGTCCCGTAGGCATGTCGGTGGATGCAATCGGCGGTGCAGTGAATTGGATCACGTCGTTCACCGCGCAACGGGTCAAGATCACGGTCACGGATGGACAAGGAGGGAAAGTAGTCCACGGCTATCTTGCACGGGTCTTCACCAATATTTCATCCGGCCACTCCGTGACCATTAGCGGGGCGGAAGACTCGACGGGTTTTGCTTGGATTGACGTACCCGCCGGAACGCAGGTCCTGCAGATAACGCTGCGAAACGGCACTGGCGATGCAGATTTGGGAGTTATGCATCCCAACACAGCTTTCGACAGTTCCGATCGGGACGGCAACAATGAGACGCTCACGTTCCCCAATCCGCAGGCCGGACGTTGGCAAGTGGAGGTGGACGGATTTCACGATTATGCGGGAGTCTCACTCACTG
>Ga0105239_10010690_pt1 | contig 10260 bp, 9 predicted proteins | sample KBSC44metaG_FD_92761 | JGI IMG/M metagenome (GOLD analysis project Ga0105239, IMG submission 92761) | Corn rhizosphere microbial communities from Kellogg Biological Station, Michigan, USA - KBS C4-4 metaG | ecosystem: Host-associated > Plants > Roots > Rhizosphere > Soil | place: Michigan, USA...
TCATGTGCGCAATTAGCATGCTTCGTGGCGAGTGGCGTGAGGTCACAGGACAGCGACAGGAGCGCTAATCCGACTGCAGAGGTCCGGTCCTTTTGACTAAATGGGACCCGTTGCCAGACGGGGGCCCACATGCGTTGCTTCCTATTCAAAATAGGAGGCAGACATGAAATGGTTGCTCTTGCTAACAATCCTGTCCGGCTATTCCGGCTCTTCAACAACAACCGCCAACTTCGTTAGCAAGGAAGCGTGTGAGGCGGCCGGTAAGGCACATGATCAAGCGATTCATGACCTTCACTGGCACTCTTTCGCCGTTGTATGGACATGCAGTCCGGATGGCTAGTGCGTCTCGCCGTTTGCCGCCAGCGCGATGACCGCGCATAGCACGACAGCTCGGCGATTGTCGCAGTCAGCGGGTCAATACTCACGTTTACCCGCAGTCCTAACGCGGAGTTGTACCCGCACCAGCCGGGATGGAGGGATCCCATAGGGATTTTCGACGCGGCCCGCTCCAAAAAAACCGCACTATTCCAGCGTATTGGCGACTAGCCGGCAGCGCCCGGTAAGCCAATCTTAAATTGACCAGATTTGACTGAATCATCTATCGCTTACTTGGTCTTGAGCCGCCGGGGAATACGGGGGAGTGCATGATTTGCCGCAGAGCTGCCGGGCTGTTGCTTGCCTTGCCTCTTGCTCTTGGTCTTTCAATCGCAGCCCTGGCTGAAGACGGCTCCTCGCCTCAAGGCGAGCCCGGCACCACCGTCGCCAAGAGATCTCCACCCTCGAACCCAATCGGCGCAGCCCCGGTGCCCAGCGCTCCCCAAGGCCTGACCGAACCGCAAGACGCCGTCTTGCCGTCGACCGCCGAGGAACCGACCGGCGCGGCGCCGCCTGCCGCCGAGATACCGCCTTCGGCCACCGACGAGGGCGCAGGCTGGGAAGCCGCGGTGGAAGCTGCGCAGGCGCCGACGCCGCTCATCGGCGAAGCGCAAAACAAGGCCGTCCAGCGCATCAACGCCTATTTCAATGACATCACCAACCTGCAAGGAAGCTTCGATCAGGTCGACTCCAACGATAAGCACACCACCGGCAGGTTCTATGTGCAGAGGCCGGGCAAGATCAGATTCGACTATGCCCCGCCGAGCGCGCTCCGCATCGTGGCCGACGGGCACTTCCTTGCCATCGAGGATTCCGACCTGAAGACGGTCGAAAAGTACCCGATCGGTTCCACCCCCTTCCGCCTCCTACTCGCCGATGCCGTCGATCTCGCCCGCGACGCGCGTATCGTCGGCGTCGAGAGCGATCAGGGGACACTGGCGGTCACGCTCGAGGACAAGGGCGGCGACGCCGCCGGTTCGATAAAGCTCGTGTTCGACACGACACCAGAATTGAGGTTGAGGCGGTGGCTAATCACCGACGCGCAAGGTTTGACCACAACAGTGACCATTAACGACATCATATCCGGACGGAAGGTGGCTGCCGATTTCTTCAATTCAACGGACTCATTTCAGCCATTCCGGTAGGACAAAGACCAGTTTGGGTGCGGCTGCGGCTAAAAATCACGGCTTTGTTATTGCGGCCGCGAAGGCAGAAAAGCTGAGAAGAATCATGATCCTAGGCTGAGGCCCAGGCGTCTGTTTACGTCTTTTTAAATTTTTAATGGGCCCGCGGTTGAAATCGGTTTGAAACCTACTTATTTCTCGCGGAGAAGCGGACCACGTCGATTTACATCGGTAGTGCCCCCCGTCTAGCCGAAGATGTGGTTCGCTCGCGCCGGCTTCCCTCCCGGCGCGCGCGCGAAAAAAACGCGCTTCTGGCGCCCAACCACGCGCAGCGGTTGGGCGCCTTTCTTTTATGCCTAGTGTTCCAGAAGTCCGGCGCTACTCGTCCGGAAGTAGGCGCGCAATCGCTGCTGCCAGCTCTGGCGCGGTATACGGCTTGGGGAGCATCTCTCCGCCCGCGACGAACATCACCTTCATCCCGTCGGTAATGGTGTCCCCCGTGGTGTAGAGAACCTTCAGATTCGGGTTTTTCCTGCGCGCCTGCTCGGCAACCTCGAAGCCGCCCAAGTCGCCTTCGGGCAGCCTGATATCGGTGAAAAGAAGGTCGATTTCGCCAGGATCGTCCAGGAGAGCCAGAGCCTGTACGACGCTACCGGCCGAGTATGTGGAGTGGCCCAATCCCTGAACGACGGACTCGGCCAGGATGAGGACTGTGATCTCATCTTCGACTAACAACACGCGAGCCATGCCGGGGGCCCCCAGACGCTCGGGAATAACTCACGTTGTTTAGATTTCGATCCGCGCTACCTGCCTAACCCTGCGGCAATTCAAGGGTTGACGTTTGTTCTCAGAGTGCTAAGCCGCCTTACGTGATGGGCTTCCCTCCCCATCACAGGTTCCCCCCATAAGGAACCGGAGAAGCCCCGTGGTGTCCCCCCGTCCGGGGCTTCTTCTTTGTGGATGCTTCATTTCAAGGCGTTTCACGCGCCCGGCCCTCCAGGCCTAAATTGCCATGGCCATGCGCTTCCGGCTTGCCACCTGGAATATCAATTCGGTGAGATTGAGGCTCGATCTCGTGAGCCGCTTCGCGCGTCGCGAGAAACCCGACGTGCTCTGTCTGCAGGAGATTAAATGCATCGAGGGCAAGTTCCCCGAGCTGGAGCTCCGCGCGCTCGGCTTTCCCCACATCGCGGTTGCCGGCCAGAAGGGCTATCACGGAGTAGCCATCCTCTCCCGCCTGCCCTTCACGCTTGTCGAGCGCCGCGACATTTGCGGGCGGGGGCACGCGCGCCATCTCTCGGTCAAGGTCGCCGAGGCCAACGGTGGCGGAAGTCCACTTATCCTGCATAATGTCTATGTGCCCGCCGGCGGGGACCTGCCCGACCCTGAGCTGAACGAGAAGTTCCGCCACAAGCTCGACTTTCTCGAGGCGATGGACGCTTGGTTTCGCTGCATGCGGGGAAAGCGCAAGAATCGCATGATCATGGTTGGCGATCTCAACGTCGCGCCGCTGCCGACCGACGTCTGGTCGCACAAGCAGCTGTTGAAGGTGGTAAGTCATACGCCGGCAGAGGTCGAGCGCTTCGAGCGCATGCAGGCCTCGCATAATTGGATCGACGTGATGCGCCGGCACGTGCCGGCAGACCAGAAGCTCTTCACCTGGTGGAGTTATCGCAACCGCGATTGGCGCGCGTCGAACCGCGGCCGCCGCCTCGACCATATCTGGACAACGCCGGCGCTCGAGGGCGCCGCCGTCTCGATGCGGGTGCTCGATGAGACGCGCGACTGGACGCGCACCTCAGACCACGTCCCGGTCGTCGCGGATTTTGTGATCGGGAAGTAACTACCCCGCCTCCCGTTCGGGGGACCGCTCAGGGCACCAACTTGTAACCGCCGGTCTCAGTGATCAGGAGCTCGGCCTGCGAGGGATCTTTCTCGATCTTCTGCCGCAGGCGATAGATATGCGTCTCGAGTGTGTGCGTCGTGACGCCCGCGTTATAGCCCCACACCTCGTGTAGCAGGACGTCGCGGGTCACCACCCGCTCGCCCGCGCGGTAGAGATATTTCAAGATCGAGGTCTCCTTCTCGGTCAGTCTGATCTTGTGGCCGTCGCCATCGAGGAGAAGCTTCGATGCCGGCTTGAAGGTGTAGGGCCCGATCGTGAATACCGCGTCCTCGCTTTGCTCATGTTGCCTGAGCTGGGCTCGGATGCGCGCGAGCAGCACGCCGAGCTTGAAGGGCTTGGTCACATAGTCGTTAGCCCCAGACTCTAGCCCAAGGATCGTGTCGGAATCCGAGACCTGCGCGGTCAGCATAACGATCGGACCCTTGAAGCCTCCACGGCGCAGCAGCTTGCACGCCTCGCGCCCGTCGAGATCCGGAAGACCCACATCGAGAAGCACGAGATCGACATGGCCGTTGCGGGCCTGCTTCAGTCCCTCCGACGCCGTCGCCGCAAGCGCTGTCTCGAACTCCTCGTGCAGCGTGAGCTGCTCGCTCAAAGACTCGCGAAGCTCGTCGTCATCGTCGATGATGAGGATCCTGCGCGCATTGCTCATCGCCGGCCCCTAGATTATTCCGCAGCGTTGAGTTGTAAGCGCGGGGAGGCGCTTGGACAAGCATGTCGCGACGCCGTGGAATGAGTGGAAAATATAAGGCCTTAATTGGGGTTAGAGGCTCGCGGCCGATTGTCGTCAGGCGCGCTCCGGGACGGCCGCTTGAGGCTCGCGTTGCGCTCGCCCACGGCGTGCGCCGGGCAGCGCTTGGACGCTCAGGAGTGCGTGCACTGAAGCGCGAGGGCGACGGCAGCACGCCGCTCGGACGTTTTCCCGTTCGCCAAGTGCTCTATCGCGCCGACCGCGGCTTGCGTCCGCAAATACCGCTCCCCACCCACGCGATCCGCGCCAATGACGGCTGGTGCGAAGATCCCGGAAATCGCAACTACAATCGTCTCGTGAAGCTCTCAGCCCAAAGCACTGCCGATCAGCTCATGCGCGCGGACCATCTTTACGATGTCGTGCTCGTGCTCGGCTATAACGACAGGCCGCGCGTGCGCGGTAAAGGCAGCGCCATCTTCGTTCATCTCGCACGCGACGGACTGACGCCGACCGCGGGATGCGTCGCGCTACATCGCCGCGACCTCCTCGCGGTGCTCACCCAGCTTCGCCCCGGCTCCTCAATCGTAGTGACGTGCTAATCGGCCGGAGGCCGGGCGCCGAAGATGGCGGTGCCAATGCGCACATAAGTCGCGCCGAACTGAATGGCACGCGTGAAGTCCCCGCTCATCCCCATGCTGAGCTCCTTAAGCCCAAACCGCTCGGCGATCTTGGCGAGCAGCGCGAAATGCATTGCTGGCTCCTCGTCGAGCGGCGGGATGCACATCAAGCCCTCGATTGCCAGTCCGAACGTGTCGCGGCAGAGCGCGACAAAGGCGTCGGTCTCGGCGGGAAGCACGCCTGCCTTTTGCGGCTCCTCGCCGGTGTTGACCTGCACGAACAGTCGCGGGCGCATCTCGGCGCGCGTCATCTCCTCGGCAAGCGCGCGGGCGAGCTTGGGGCGGTCGAGGGTCTCGATGACATCGAATAGGGCGACCGCATCGCGCACTTTGTTGGTTTGCAGAGGCCCGATGAGATGAAGCTCGACACCCGCGTGGCGCTCTCTCAAAACGGGCCATTTGCCGCGCGCCTCTTGCACGCGATTTTCGCCGAAGATGCGCTGGCCTGCGTTGATCGCCTCATCAATCGCGTCAGCCGGAACGGTCTTGGTCACGGCGACGAGCCGCACGGCGGCGGGATCGCGATCAGCAGCCTCTGCGGCGAGAGCGATCTCCTGCCGGACGAGGCGGAGTCGCGCCGCCACCTCACCGGGACCGTGGTGCTCGTCCTCCATGAGCGGCTATCTATCAGGCTTTGGCCCGAGCGTAACTTGACCGTTCCAATCATTTAGGCTCGATTGCGCGGCGCCAATCAGGCAGCACCTCAAGCAGGCGACCTTCGATGGCGGCGGAACGTTACGACGCGCCGAAACGCGAGAAGCACTGGCAGGCGGAGTGGGAGAAGCGCGGTATCTTCCATGCCACCGAGGATGACCCGCGCCCGAAATATTACGTTCTTGAGATGTTCCCCTACCCCTCGGGGCGCATCCACATGGGTCACGTACGCAATTACACCATGGGCGACGTGGTCGCCCGCTACATGCGCGCCAAGGGCCTCAACGTGCTGCATCCCATGGGCTGGGATGCGTTTGGCCTGCCGGCGGAAAACGCGGCGATCGAGCGCGGCATCCACCCCGGCGCCTGGACCTACGACAACATCGCCACCATGCGCGGCCAGCTCAAGAGCATGGGGCTATCGCTCGACTGGAGCCGGGAGCTCGCCACCTGCGACGTCGATTATTACCACCAGCAGCAGCGGCTGTTCCTGCACATGCTGAAGGCCGGCCTGATCGACCGCAAGACGCGCAAAGTGAATTGGGATCCCGTCGATCGCACCGTGCTTGCCAACGAGCAGGTGATCGACGGGCGCGGCTGGCGCTCCGGCGCACTCATCGAGCAGCGCGAGCAGCCTGAGTGGGTGTTCAAGATCACGGACTACGCAGAGGACCTATTGCAAGCGCTTCGCGGGCTCGACCGCTGGCCGGAGAAGGTCAAGCTGATGCAGGCGAACTGGATCGGCCGCTCCGAAGGCCTGCTCATCCGCTTCGAAACGATCAAGGCCACGGCGCCTGAAGGCCATGAGCTGATCGAGGTATTCACCACGCGACCCGACACGCTGTTCGGAGCGAGCTTCATCGCCATTGCCCCGGATCACCCGCTCGCCAAGGCGCTCGCCGAGGACGACCCGGCTGCTGCCGCATTCATTGCCGAATGCCAGAAGAGAGGCACGACCGCAGCCGAGCTCGAGACGCAAGAGAAGAAGGGCTTGGACACAGGGGTCCGAGTGCGCCATCCGGTGATCGAGGATGCCGAGCTTCCCGTCTACATCGCGAATTTCATCGTGATGGAGTACGGCACCGGCGCGATCTTCGGCTGCCCGGCCCACGATCAGCGCGACCTCGAATTCGCGCGCAACGAAGACCTGCCGGTCATCCCCGTAGTGCTGCCGCCCGGGGAGGATTCCAAGCACTTCAGGATCGGCGAAGAGGCCTATACCGGCGACGGCACGATGATCAACTCGGACTTCCTCAACGGGCTCAGCGTCGAGGAAGCCAAGGAGACGATCGCCGAGCACCTCACCGAGCGGAAGGTGAAGCGCCGACCGATGGCCGAACGGCAGACCCAATATCGCCTGCGCGACTGGGGCATCTCGCGCCAGCGCTATTGGGGCTGCCCGATCCCGATGATCCACTGTCCGACCTGCGGCATCGTGCCGGTGCCAGAGGAAGACCTGCCGGTGAAGCTCCCCGAGGACGTGACCTTCGACAAGCCAGGCAATCCGCTCGACCGTCACCCCACCTGGAAGCACGTCACCTGCCCCACCTGCGGCGGTCCCGCTACGCGCGAGACCGACACCATGGACACCTTCGTCGACTCGTCGTGGTACTTCGCGCGCTTTACCTCGCCACACGCGCTGGAGCCGGTGGATACCAACGCGGTCGGCTACTGGATGCCGGTCGATCAGTATATCGGCGGCGTGGAGCACGCGATCCTGCACCTGCTTTATGCGCGCTTCTTCACCCGCGCCATGCACAAGACCGGCTACACGAATCTCGACGAGCCGTTCCGGGGCCTATTCACCCAAGGCATGGTCACGCACGAGACCTACAAGGACTCACAGGGAAAATGGGTGCTCCCGGAGGAGGTGACGAAGCGGGACGGCAAGGCGTTGCACGCCAAGACTGGAGAACCCATTACCATTGGCGCCGTCGAGTCGATGTCGAAGTCGAAGAAGAACGTGGTCGACCCCGACACGATCATCGCGAGCTATGGCGCCGACACCGCGCGCTGGTTCATGCTGTCGGACACGCCGCCGGAGCGCGACATCGAGTGGACCTCGGCCGGCGTCGAGGGCGCACACAGATTCGTTCAGCGCGTCTATCGGCTTATCCGCGAGATCGCCAAGCTTGCGCCCGAACCCCTGGACGGGGGCGATCAACTGGGCGACTCTGCCCCCATCAGGCGGGATTCCCATAAAGCCATAGATCAGGTCACTAAAGCCCTAGAACAGCTCAGGTTCAATAGCGCCGTTGCTTTCATTTATACTTTGGTGAACCAGATGGAGGGGGCGCTGCGCGACGCGGCCGACGGAGCCGCAACGACCGCCTCCAAGGCGGCGCTGCGCGAAGGGGCGGAAATTCTTGTCCGCATTGTTGCTCCAATGATGCCCCATCTTGCCGAGGAATCCTGGGCGATCCTGGGCCACAGGAGCCTGATTGCCGAGGAGCCCTGGCCTAAGGCCGATCCCGCCCTTTTGGTCGAGGACACCGTCACCATAGCGGTCCAGGTCAACGGTAAAAGGCGGGACGAATTGACGATTGCGCGGGATGCCGCGAAAGAAGATATTGAAGCAGCGGCGCTAAAGCTCGACAATGTCGTGCGCGCCATCGGGGGACGTAAAATAAAAAAGGTGGTCGTCGTGCCACGGAGGGTCGTCAATGTCGTGGCGTAGTCTAGCCATCGCCATCGCGCTGGGCGTTGCAGCCTGCGCACTTGGCGGCTGCGGCTTCCAGCCCCTTTACGGCGGCAGCACGGTGGGAGGCCAGAAGCTCGCTGACGTAATGGCCGGCATCGAGGTCGATCCCATTCCCGGCCGGGTCGGCCAGAAGATCCGCAACGAGCTGATCTTCGCCACCACCGGCGGCGGCTATGCGGCTCCCTCGCGCTATAAGCTCGACATCGTCATCAAGGAGAGTCTGACCGATCAGCTCGTGCAGATCACCGGCGACGCCACCGGCCAAGTCTACCAGGTCGACGCCACGTTCAAGCTGATGGATCCCATGGGAAAGATCCTGCTCCAGGGCACGGCCATCTCGCGCGCGCCGTATAACCGCTTCCAGGAGATCTTCGCCAACGTGCGCGCCCGCTACGATGCCGAGAACCGCGCCGCCCGCACCGTCGCCGACAGCATCCGAACCAGGATCGCGGCGTACCTCAACACCGCAGCCTAGTCTCTTCCTTGTCATTGCCCGGCTTGACCGGGCAATCTAGTAAACTCCACGACTGCAAATGACTAAGGTCAGTGGTTACTGGATGCCCGCTTGCGCGGGCATGACAAGTCGAAATTGATGGTCGCCCTCAAATCATCAGGCGTTACGCGTTTTCTGAAATCGCCAGACCCGGCCTGCCGCGCCGTCCTCGTTTACGGGCCTGACGCCGGGCTCGTTTCCGAGCGCGCGAGCGCGCTTGCCGAGATGTTCGCCCGAGAGGCACCTGGTCGGACCGAGGTGGTCCGCCTCGATGACCGCGACTTGGCCGACGATCCTGCGCGCATCGAGGTTGAGCTTCGCACGCAGCCGATGTTCGCCGAGCGTAGCGTTGTCAGGGTGACAGCCGGAGCGCGGCTTGACGCTGCCTCGCTCAAAGCCACGCTCGCGCAACCTTCGGACAACTTCCTCATCGTCGAGGCCGGCAATCTCAGGCCGGACTCTGGTCTTCGCAAAGTCTTCGAGAAGGACAAGACCGCCGTCGCACTCCCCTGCTACAGCGACGAGCGCGCGCTCGGCGGCATGATCGACGATGAGCTCGCCGATGCAGGGCTTAGCATCGACACCGAGGCACGAACCTATCTCATGGCGCGGCTCGGCGCCGACCAGGCCTTATCGCGCTCCGAGGTCGCGAAGCTCGCGCTCTATGCGGCGGGCGGAGAGAGCATCAGCGAGGACGATGTCGATGCGATCGTTGGCGACGCCGCCGAAGCCGCGCTCGAGAATTTCGTCTACGCCGCGAGCGGCGGAGATCCCGCCGTTGCGCTTCGCGAGCTGCAACGCCTCGCTGCTGCCGGTACTGACAACGCCGCCGCGCTCGCTGCGCTCGGCCGGCACTTCACGCAGCTTCATCGCGTCGCCTCGGCGCAAAGCGGCGGCGGCAGCTTCGAGGACGCGGTGAAGTCTCTCAGGCCCCGCCCCCATTTCAAGCGCGAGCCCCAGTTCCTCGCGCACTGCAAGCGCTGGGGCGCGACACGGCTCGCGCAGGCGCTGCCGCTCATCCAGGACGCGATCAGGCGCACGCGCAAAGCACCGGAGCTCGAAGGCCCGTTCGCCGACCGCCTTGTGCTCAAGCTCGCCTCCCGCATTTGACGCCGATTTTTCTTGTCATTGCCCGGCTTGACCGGGCAATCCAGTAACTCCTGTATTCATAGACGGTGGTTACTGGATGCCCGCGTGCGCGGACATGACACGAAGGTAAGTTGGGGAAGGCATGAGCGAGAAGAAGAGAACTAGCAACGCGCGCGACAAGCTGTTCGCGCTTCTGAAGGAGCGTGCGTTCCGCCGTGGCAAGATCACCCTCGCCTCAGGCCGCGAGAGCGATTTCTATTTCGACATGAAGCCCGCGATGCTCGATCCCGACGGCGCGAACCTGCTCGCCGAGCTGATTCTCCACGAGCTGCAAGACGTCAAAGCCGACTGCATCGGCGGCCTTGAGATGGGCGCCGTGCCGCTGATCGCGCCGGTCGCAATGCGCAGCTCCGAGTTCGGGCGGCGGCTGGCTGGCTTCTTCGTGCGCAAGACCGTGAAGGATCACGGCACCAAGAAGCGCGTCGACGGCGCCGATATCTCCGGCAAGACCGTTGTGATCCTCGAGGACGTCACCACGACCGGCGGCTCA
>Ga0105239_10010691_pt1 | contig 10260 bp, 7 predicted proteins | sample KBSC44metaG_FD_92761 | JGI IMG/M metagenome (GOLD analysis project Ga0105239, IMG submission 92761) | Corn rhizosphere microbial communities from Kellogg Biological Station, Michigan, USA - KBS C4-4 metaG | ecosystem: Host-associated > Plants > Roots > Rhizosphere > Soil | place: Michigan, USA...
GCGATCCAGCCGGAGGCCCGGCCGAAGCCGGTCGACAGGGGGATGTCGTCGGCCGCCGACACGCGCACCTCGACGGGGAACAGGATCGGTGTCGGCAGGCGCTTCACCGCAGACCGCAACTCGCCACGACGCGACTGCCGGACGCAGCGCGGTCTCTGGTACCGCCGCCGCGCCGGTTGCGCCGCAGACTGCAGTCCCCATTCCTCCGCCGATCAGCACTGAAGGGCCGCTCGGGCCGCCCTCGCTTGAGGGAACGGCGAATGCCGATGAACCATTAGTGCTGGATCTCGAAGCAACCGAGTTGAGCTGGGTTGTGATCCAGGTCGACGGCGGCAGCCCCCAGGAAGCGTTGCTGCGGCCGGGTGAAAAAGCCAAGTGGAAAGGACAGGATCAGTTCATGTTGACGCTGGGAAATGCCGGCGGTGTCAAGGCGGAGTTGAACGGCAAACCCCAAAAGGCGTTCGGGCCAAGCGGAAAAGTTGCCCGCGACATTCTGCTCAAACGATAGCACCTCTCTTCACGGATCTTCTGAACCATCCTCTTCTGTGGCGGTGCGGCACTACGCCTGTGGCGTAATTGTCCCACGAATTGAATGCGTGTCTCGCCGCCCCTGTCGTCAACTCCGTAACTAGGCGGAATTGCGAAAGCGACCAGCTGCGCGATGTGGCATGACGTTTGATTGATGAACCCCACAGGAAGGAACATCAAGACACTGTGTCGCTGGTTCTGTGGGATGGTGATGGATCCTGAGCCGTTTGCTTGACAAGCTCAAAACGCCGTTGCTATAGTCCCGACGCTTTATTGCCTTCATGCAGCCCAGCCAGTGGCCTCGGGCCCTGTGGATTTGCGGTGGTTTAACAACAAGGAGGAGTCTGATGGGGTATTTTTCTAAGTTTTTAGGACTCGCAGCAGCCGTGATGTTGCTTTCGGCCACGATGGTCGGAGCGGAAGAGAAAGATCCGTTGAAGCCCCGAGTTCCGCCGGACCAGTTGGCGGATGCCAAGGCCTTGAAGAACCCGATCGCGAATACTCCCGAGAACGTCGCCAAGGGAAAGGCCTTGTTTGAAGGGAAGGGCACCTGCTTCAACTGCCATGGCAAAGAGGGGAAGGGCGACGGTCCTGCCGGCGCGATTCTCAATCCGAGCCCACGGAACTTCACGAATTGCAAGTTCCACAAGAAGCGGAAAGACGGCGAGCTCTTCTGGGTCATCAAGAACGGAAGCGCCGGCACTGGAATGGTCTCATTGATTCCGGCCGCGATCACTGAAGAAGAGGCCTGGACCATCATCAACTACGAGCGGAGTTTCTGCAAAGGCGACGAATAATTAGAGGTGATTCCGTTGAGGGGGTGGGGGACGATGTCCTCCACCCCTTTTTTGTTGTGTTCGTTCTCTTGGCGGATTAGGGATGTTCTGAGGCTCGTACTGCGGCAAGTTTGGTCAGAGCGAGTCCACTGACCGGATCAGTCGCTTTCAGCGGCGGTACCACGGCGGGGCGTTGTTCTTGACCGTATTGCGTTTTCGAGGCCCAAAGGACCTTTTGATTGAGGTAGGCGACGGCTTCCCCAAGGGTGACTTCCCCGTCACGATTCACATCTGATTCTCCTCTCAGGGCACGTAACAGGTAGTACGTGAACAGGCCATGCCGGTGGTCTTCGTCCTCGACGACCCGCCCCACTCCATTCGTGGCGATGAGGTGAACGGTCGAGCTACCGGAAGGGTTCCATTGGGGAAGCACCGGCTTCGAGCGCCCATCCGTCCCGGCGCCAAGCTTTGAGACCATCCCATCAAAGACAAACAGGGTCTGCTTGGCCTTCAAACGGTTGAGCGCCGCTTCCAAATCCTTCAGCGGATAGGACCGAGACGAACTCGCGATGCTGCCGTCGTAGGGAACGAGAAAGACCTCTCCGTTCGGTGAGACAGTCGCGAGCCCGGCAAAATACACAATCACCACAGCTTCCTTGTTCATATGTCCCGGCAGCCAGTCCAACAGTGCTTCGTCGATATCTGGGCGCAGGGCTTTCCAATCTTGAAGCAGCCGGACGTTCGATGCCGGCAGGCCGCCCAGTGATTGAAAGTAGTTGGTCAGCAACTCGGCATCCGATGCCGCGTATTTTCGGATGGAAAGTTGTTGATCGCGATAGGAGCCGATGCCGATGGAAACCAAATAGGTATGAGGCCGCTTGTATCCGACGGCCATGACCGGGATCTGATCCACGTCGTCGGCCTTCAGGTCGGTCGGGTGGATCGAGAGCGAGAGGGTCTGTGCGGATGGCGTCGCGGTAGCCGGATCAATCACGCTGACTTGTAAATCGGCTTTCTGTGACTGTATCCCCTGCGGCAACGTCGCGACAAACTCAACGGACCGCGACTGTCCCGGGGGCAGACGGCCTGCGGACAGTGTGGTGGCAGGAAATTGCGCAAGCACCAGCGGTGTGCCGGACAGGGTGGCCGTGACGTTTTGCAATTCTTGCGGGCCGGTGTTCACGATGTCGACGCGGACGCGAATCCGCTCGCCACCTTCGAAGACCAGATTGCCGTTGTCGTCCAATACGGTGGCCTTAAACGAAAGCGCGGTTCCTCCCGGGGCGGCCGATCGACCCGGCGCGGGAACAGGGACCGGAATGGCCGCTGGTGCGGCTGCCGTCACCGACGCCGCTGCCACCGGTGCTCCAGAGGGAGTCGCCGCCGTGCCGGTGAGCGCGAGCTTGCGGCGGGTGGCTTCGGACACTTTGTGAGCAAACTCTCGAGCCGCATCCTGAATGAAGTCATCCACGAGGAAGTCGCAGTTCTTTTGAAGCGGCTCAATGCGGACACGCCCCTTCTGGTCGACCCGCACCTCCTGTTCGCCCAAGGCCGAGCCGGCTTGGTCCACCAAGGACACGAGACCGCCGAGCTGCAGATCGGTTTGTGCGCGATCGTAGACGCCGTCCCATCGGAGAGTGAAATTCGAATGAACCAGATTGACGCGCACGATGACGTCCGGCTTGACGCCGGACCCCGGCCGGACGACGGACGCAAACGTCCGGTTCGCGGCTTCGTAAAGCATGTCTTGCAGGGTGGAGCCCATCTGGACGATCTGCATGTGGCCGCAATTATCTGTGTACTCCCCCTTGAATTCCAACAAGGAGGGCGACAACTCCAAGGCGGCGGTCTGCGACAGGCGAGGCCCCAGGTCAGGAAGTTCTTGTTTCGTACAAGCCACCAGGAGGATGGGGAGGAGAAGCGCGGCGAGACCGGCGTTCATGCCGAAGAAACGCAGGCTGAACTTGTCCGGATGCAGACGCACGCTGGTGTGCATGGATAGCTCACGGTACCGGAATCACTGACTGAAAGCAACTTGTCAGGCCGCATCGCCTACTTTATCCTACCTCGCCATGCGCATCCTCGGTCTTTCGAACATGCGAGATGCGGCGGCGGCGTTGGTTGAGGATGGCCAGCTCCTCGCGGCCGCGGAAGAAGAACGGTTTGTCAGGATTAAGCATGTGACCGCCTTGCCGCTCCATGCCATTCGATTCTGTCTGAACAGCACCGGAATTCGCCTTCAAGATCTGGACGCGATCGCCGTGCCATGGAAATATTGGCAGCTAGGCCGGCGCGCGGCGTTGGCGATCGGCTCAATGCTGCAATCCCCGCGGCTATTCACCGTCAAAGGCGCGCGTGCGGCCGACCGTTTGATCCACGAATGGAAGGAACTGACCTTCCTGCGCACCTTGCTCTCGCAACGCGTCGATGGCACCAACTGCCCGCCCGTTGTATTTCTTGACCATCATCTCTGCCATGCCGCAAGCTCGATGCTGGTTTCGCCATTCGAGCGGGCGGCGGTCATGGTCGTCGACGGGGCGTCCGAAGCCCACACGACGATGCTCGCTCGCGCCGACCGGGAACAGATCCGTGTGCTCACACGCGTTGCCCTTCCCCATTCGTTGGGCCAGTTCTATGCAGCGATCACGGCCTACCTGGGATTCAGACCGGATCATGACGAATACATCGTGATGGGGTTGGCAGCCTACGGCGTTCCACGGTTTGCTGCGGCGTTGCGCGAGCAGGTGCTTCGCACCGTTCCAGAGGGCCAATTTCGTCTCAACACGAGGGTCTTGGATTTCCATCTGGCGCGACATCGCATATTTTCATCCCAGTTCCTTCAACTCTTCGGACCCGCACGACAACCCGAAGAAGACATCACGTCCCGTCACCAAGACATGGCGGCTAGCGCGCAGGCCGTGCTCGAGGAGACGCTCCTGCACCTTGGACGACATCTCAGGACCGTGACCAACGAAGAGCGCCTTTGCCTGGCCGGGGGGGTCGCGTACAACTGTGTCGCCAACAGCCGACTCCTGCGCGACGCCGGATTCGACGAAGTGTTCGTACCGCCTGCGGCCGGCGATTCCGGAGCGGCGCTCGGTGCGGCCCTGTGGCTGACGCACCGCCGGGGCGGTCTGTCGGCTCCGATGGTCATGCGGACAGCGTCTTGGGGACCCCAGTTCTCCGAAGCCGCGTGCAGGTCCGCACTGGAGGCAGCCGGGTTGGCTGTCGAGCGGCTCGATGATGCGTCGCTCTGTGAAAAGATGTCTGGCGAGCTCGCCGCCGGGCGGTTGGTGTTCTGGTTTCAAGGCCGGATGGAGTGGGGGCCTCGCGCCTTGGGCAACCGGAGCCTGTTGGCGGACCCGCGTCGCGAGGACATGCGGGCGTTGATCAATATGAAAGTCAAGTTGCGTGAACCGTTTCGACCATTTGCACCGTCGGTCTTGGAGGAGCGGGCGAGTGAGTACTTTGAACTCGTCGGTCCCTCTCCGTTCATGCTTCGGACAGTCGGCGTGCAATCGTCGATGAAAGGCGTCATACCTGCCGTCGTCCATGTCGACGGCACTGCGAGAGTGCAGACTGTCGATCGCGAGTCGAATCCACGGTACCGGCGGCTTCTGGAATCCTTCGCGCGTCGCACCGGCGTTCCGGTCTTGTTAAATACGTCGTTCAACGTCAATGAACCGATCGTATGTACACCTCAGGAGGCGGTCGCCTGTTTCCTCAGAACGGAGGTGGAGTGGTTGGTCATGGAAAATCTGCTCGCACGACGCCGTTCCCCCTCCTCAGGACCTGAGGGCTAGAGGATGATTCGCCGATGAAGGCCCCTCAATCAAGCGCCTGGCCGCCACTGACCCTTCCGCGGGTGGTCCGTTCTCCGTTGGCCGGTATTTCCGCGCTGGGTTTCCTCCTCCTGCTGATTATCATCAATTTTGCCTTGCAGCCGCTGACCGAGCCTGATTTTGGCTGGCATCTCCGGACCGGCTTGGATGTTCTGCAGAACGGCCTGCCTCTTCCGTCGGCAGACCCCTATTCCCACACCATGCCGGATTGGCCCTGGGTGGAACATGCATGGATGACCGACGTGCTGGTCGCCGGCATCTATTCGGCCTTCGGCGCGTTGGGCGTCATCCTGTTCTTTGCAGCCGTGACGATCAGCGCCTGGCTGCTCGGAGCGGCCGTGGCATCTGCGAGCGTGGCCATCCAGTGGCTCGCCTGCGCCATTTCCCTGTGGGTCGCGCTGCCCTATCTCGGTGCAAGAACCCAGCTCATCACGTTGCTGGGGTTGGCAGTTCTTTCGTTGCTGTTGAAATGCTGGAGGGACGGAAACGCCTCCATCCGATGGTGGATTCCGCCGCTCTTTCTTGTTTGGGCAAATTTGCATGGAGGGTTCGTTGCCGGATTGTTGCAATTGAGCCTCATCATCGGGACATCCGCGATCGTCAGATGGATGTCGGACCGGCAGATCCTCTTCAGCGGCCGTTTTGATGAGCCGCTTTTATCTTGGATGGAAGTGAGGCAGCTGACCGCGATCATGGCCATCTCGGCCGGTATCACCCTTCTCAATCCCTACGGGTGGCGTCTGTACCATGAGATCGTCGATTCACTCTCGAACCGGTTCATGCTCGAGACGCTGCAGGAATGGCAGCCCTTGTCGATGTCCGGTCTCGCCGGACGCAGGTATGCGCTGTATCTCGCAGGACTGATCGTCGCCATGGCGTTGTGGTATCGGAGGATCGAGCCGGTTCGATGGGTCATTGGCGTTGTGTTTCTCGCATTCTCGTTCCGGCACATGCGCAATATTCCGTTCTTCCTGATCGTGAGCCTTCCGTTCTGCGCCCAGCTCCTGTCTGACGGCTATGCGCAACTCCGCCGGCGATGGCCGTCTAGCGAGGTTGCAGCCAACAGGGCAGACTTTGCGGCCGCCGTTCTCACGGCAGCCATATTAATGTGGCTGGGCCCTGAGCATATCCACCGGATCGTGCTCTCCGGCACCAGGCCGGCGGAATATTTCAAAACGACCTCCTATCCCATCGAAGCGGTGGAATGGATGCGGGCCAACCGGGACCAAACCGGGCAACGTTTGTACAATGACTACGCCTATGGGGGGTTTCTGCTCTGGTGGATGCCCGGCACGAGAATTTTTATCGACGGCCGGATGCCGGCATGGCGGAGCGGAGAACGCGTGATCTTTCGGGATTACATGGCGCTCACCGGAGCGCATCCCGACTTGAGCATCCTGACAAAATACTCCGTCGATTGGGCTCTGGTGAGAAAGCAAACTCCCTTGGAAGAAGACTTGGCCAGACACGCGGGTTGGAGCCGCATCTACGACGACCAAAAGGCGGCGATTTATCGGATGAAGGCTACGATGCGGGCATTCTGAACCGGTCGCCGTGCATCAATTCGTGAGAGAAGGAAGGGAGACGGTAGCGACCCTGCTGGTCGTTGCGTCTGATCACGGCTAACTGGCGCAGCATGGTGAAGCCGTCTCGCAGGACGCGGACTTTCGAGCCGGGCTGGTCGGACCAGTTCACCGGGACCTCCGCAATCCGGTATCCGCGCTGCTGGGCCAGATACAGCAATTCGAGATCGAAGCCGAATCCATCGATTGAGGCATAGCCGAAGAGTTCTTGCGCGATAATCCGTCGGAAGAGCTTGAAGCCGCATTGCGTGTCGGCGATGTCCTTAATACCACCCTGCCGCACGGCCGCATTGAACAATGATCCAAGAACGCTCCGATACATTCGGGCATGGACGACGAAATTCGGAAGCCGCGCGGCCAAGGCGCGGGATCCGATGGCCAAATCCGCTCCTTCGGCCAAGGCTTCTTCCAGCCGCGGCAGTTCCTGTATAGGTGTGGCGCCGTCAGCGTCGGCGAACAATTGCAGGCAGCCGACCGCTGATTGCATCCCATACCGCACGGCGGCGCCTTTGCCGTGGCAAGTGGGCAGTCGCAGCAACTGCACGGTTGAATGAACCTGAGCCAGTCTCCCCACGACTAACGATGTGCCGTCCGTGCTGCCGTCATCGACAACCAGCAGCTCATAGGAGCGGCGTTGCCCTTCACAGTAGTCAATGATCTGCCGGAGATAGGGGAGAATGCGACCAGCCTCGTTGTGGGCTGGAATCACGATGGAGAGCTGGGGAGAGCCGTGCGTGTACGGATCGACCATGGGACTCCTGCGATTCCGGAAGGAGGCGCGCTGTGAGTCCGTCTCTTAGACCGTACGGTAGCTGAGCCGGAGGGGAAAATACAAGAGGAAACGTGGACTTGACAGCGCTGGCATAGGGGAGCGAACGTATCTGCAACCGTGCAAACGTGGCGTCCTCAACCGGGAGGTGGGCGATGCGTGGAACCGTGAGAAACTCATTCGGGCTCTTCGGTGCGGTGTCGTTCCTCACCGCGTGTGCATCAGCTGTTCCTCCCAGTCGCCTAGGCGACTACGTCTCCTCTGAGCGCCGGGTGGGTGAGGAGGCTCTGACGCAGATCGAGCAGCGGCCGCTCAAGGCCGGACTCGTCCTCGTCTCCGACACGGCAGAGCATGATGCAGCGCCGAACCTCCCTGATGAGGCGTTCGTGCGACTCGGTGAAACCTTGAGGCAGGACATTAGTCGATCGATTCCCGTCACGATTACGGAGGTGCTCCCTGCAGACCAAATTCGTCCCCAACCGAATGGAGACTGGAGCCAATTTGCGGATTTGGGACGCCAACGTGGTTTGGATTATTTGGCGGTGGTGGTGCTCTCCAGCACTGAGCAGGAGTATCCCCTCACTCTATTTCTCGGATGGACGACGCATTCACAGCCTGGCCTTCGCCGTGACAATTGGTCGCTCCTGGAATTCGCCTTGCTGGATTTAAAGAACAATGTGTCGCTCATGCAGGCTGAGGGGCGGGGCTGGGCCACGTTGGACCGGCCGACGGCACCCGGCATCGATCAATGGTACCCGGTTATTTATCTGCGGCCTCAGGATCCGGAGCGCAGAATCTGGCCTCCCACCTACGAAGGTGCCCCCAATACCCTACGGGTGGTGTCATTTGACCAGGCAGAGAAGCGGCTGGCGCTAAAACTGCAGAATTCGTATATCGGTCAGCTGCAGGCCATGGTGGGGAAATCCACCTCATAGCCTGGATCGTTGATCATAGCAGTCCGTCGTGGTCGTCCCTTTTGGGTGCTTGCGCGCCCGACGAGGACGATTACTCTTTGAAGGGCTCGGAAAGGATAGTGTACAATGAGTCGTTCATCCCCATAATATTAAGGAACTTGTATAAACCTTCCGGAGGATTACGGTCATGGCTACGTGGAGTGAGAACGGTCGTGCACTCGGATTCGCCAGTTGTGTGTGTGTGTTTGCACTTGCCTGCACTCTGAGCCCACTCGCAGGCGATCCGTCGGCAACAGCTGCCGGCGTCCCCCCATCGATGGCCCAGGGCTTCGCTGAGATTGTCAAAAAGGTGACGCCTGCAGTCGTCAACATCGCGGTAACCGGCGGCAACGAAGGCGGACGGGGCAGGCGACCGTTGCCTCCAGGTCCGTTCGGTGGTCCTCCCGGTGGCCCGCCCGGTGGCCCCCCTGGCGATGAGCCAGGCGGTGAACTGCCGACTCCTCCTCCGATGCCGCCGCCGGGTCCTCACGGGCGTCCTGATCAAAGCGCCGGTTCCGGTGTCATTCTCGATCCCAACGGCTATATCGTCACCAACAATCACGTCGTGGAAGGTGCGACGCAGATTACGGTGACGCTCAGCGATCGACGAGAGTTTTCCGCCAAAATCGTCGGCGCAGATCCCAAGACAGATCTCGCGGTCGTGAAAATCGAGGCCAAGGACCTTCCCTCTGTCAAGTGGGCGGAATATGAAAAACTGCAGGTCGGCGATTTGGTGCTCGCCATCGGCAGCCCGTTCGGCCTGAGCTCGACGGTGACGTTGGGCATCATCAGCGCTCTCGGACGGGGCAATGTCGGCATTGCAGATTATGAGGATTTCATTCAGACCGACGCCGCGATCAATCCCGGCAATTCAGGTGGAGCGCTCGTCAACATGAACGGCGACTTGATCGGGATCAATACGGCGATTTTTTCGAGGACAGGCGGCTCTGAAGGGATTGGGTTCGCCATTCCGAGCAGCATCGCGCTGGATATCGTTGACAGCCTGCAGAAGACCGGGAAGGTTGTGCGCGGGTGGATGGGGGTAGCGATCCAGGAAATTACGCCCGCTCTCGCGAAGTCCTTCAAGCTGCCCGAACAACGGAAAGGTGTGCTGATCAGCGATGTGAATGAGAACGGCCCGTCTCATGCCGCGGGAGTGAAACGCGGGGACGTCGTCGTGGCCTTCAATGGGAAAGAAGTCCAAAGCGTCAGTCAGTTGCGCAATCTGGTGGCGCGTACGGTCGTGGGTAAGGACGCACAGATCAAGATTCTACGCGAAGGCAAGGAGCAGACGCTCTCGGTGCGGGTGGCCGAAAGACCCTCCGACGAAATGCTCGCGAAAAAGGAACCGGCACCCCCCAAGGAACAAGGGGAAACGATCAAGCCGCCGGACAACGTGCTGGCGTCGCTCAAGGTGCAGTCGTTGGACAATGCCACGATGAGCCAGTTGAATATTCCGTCGAAGACCGCCGGCGTCGTCGTGTCGGCCGTTGAACCGGGCGGCCCCGCGGAAGCCGCCGGCATTCAGCGTGGCGACGTGATTCAAGAAGTCAATCATGAAGTGGTCAAGAACCTGGACGAATATCAAAAGGCGGCGCACAAGATCAAAAAAGAGGAGCTGGCCGTTCTGCTGCTCAGCCGGCAAGGGAACAACCTGTTCGTGGCGGTCAATCCGAAGTAATCGCCGAGGTCAACACGGGGCAGCGCGCGGGTGATGCCGGCGCGCTGCGACTCTGCTGGGGGCGCAGTGCTGAACGATTTTAATCGGTGGCTGCAAGATTCTGTCTTTAAGCCGCTGGAAGATAAGAA
>Ga0105239_10010693_pt1 | contig 10259 bp, 8 predicted proteins | sample KBSC44metaG_FD_92761 | JGI IMG/M metagenome (GOLD analysis project Ga0105239, IMG submission 92761) | Corn rhizosphere microbial communities from Kellogg Biological Station, Michigan, USA - KBS C4-4 metaG | ecosystem: Host-associated > Plants > Roots > Rhizosphere > Soil | place: Michigan, USA...
AGGGTGTTCGAGTAGGGCGTCGGCGGACAGAGCCGGTTCTTCTCCGCGTCGTCCACGCGGGTCGCCTCCACGTAGCCGGAGAGAGCCGCGCCGAAGCACGGGAACCCGGCCCGGACCGGCTGCAGCGTGATCGCCGACGAGCCCCAGATCGGCATCCGGGGCGGGTACTTGAAGCCGGAGGCCGCGCAGTGCACGACGAGCGCGTCGGGCGCGATGTCCACCGAGCCCTCGTCGAACGTGATCCGGCCCGGCCGGATCGCCTGGATGTGCCCGAGGCGTACGACGTGCTCGATGCGGCGCAGCTCGGCCAGCTCCCAGGAGGCGAGCGTCGGCGTCTTCGCCATGGTCGGCATGACGGATCGATCGATGCGCACCATCACGCCGGCGTCCTCCAGGCGCAAGAACAGCTCCGCCAGCGACCCTGCGGCCTCCGCTGCCGCGAACGTGTCCGCCGCCATGCCCAGGAACACGGCCGGATCCGGTTGCACGACGGCCCGGTTCAGCATCCAGGGGTCGCGAGGTCGCACCCAGCAGATCGCGTCCGGATCCACGCCCCGTCCGAGCAGCCAGATGCACGCGTCCGTCGCGGTCTTGCCCGACCCCACCACGACGTACCGACTCGGCGCCTCCGTCAGGCTGGCCAGGTCGTTGACCGGGACCACCCGCACGCCGTCGGCGACGTCGAACGGCGGCGGCGTCTCCTCCGGGATGTCGGGCGCGAGGTATCGGGCATCGACGATGCGACACGCCTGCGGCAGGTGGTACCGCCGCCCGGAGATCCGCGAGACGACCGTGCGGTCGCTGAGGCAGTCGCTGTTGGGGAAGAACTCGACGCGGCCCGACTCCAGCATCCGCTCGGCCAGGATCCGGTCGTAGTAGGCACAGATCTCGGGGGCGGTGGCGCGCTCCTGGAGGCCCGCCTCCGGCCCGTGCTGCTGCACCCGTCCGCCCCCCAGCAGCGTCGAGGCGACCCCGTAGAACGCCGACGCCTGATGCAGGCGGACGAACGGATAGGCGGCGAGCCAGTGCCCACCCACTCCGTGTCGGCGGTCGACCAGGGCCACGCGGACGTCGGCGCGGTGGTCGATCAGCGCATCGGTGAACGCCATGCCCATGGCACCGGCGCCCACCACCAGATAGTCCACCTCGATCGGGCCCGCCACGGGTCACAGACAAGCACGCCACCGGCGGCCGGTCCACGGGCTACCCGTCCGAGACGGACCTCAGGGTGAGCGCCTCGATGTCGGCCTCGGCCCAGGCGCCGCGGATCCCCGGCGCGGCGGCGAGGTACCGGGCGATCCGGGCGCCGTCGTACCCGTGCGCCTCGTGGAGCCCGATCGAGATCCAGTGCAGGTACGGCGCGGTCGGCGCCGCCAGCCGCAGGCTCCCCACGTCGTGATGGGTGATCGTGAACATCGGCGCGCCGTCGAGCTCGCCGAGCCGGACCACCGTCTCGTAGCGACCGGGCCCGATGGTGACCAGGGACTCCACGTCGGGGAGGAGTCCGGCGAGGTCCTCGGCGAACTCGCCACCCGGGGGGAGTCGGCGCTCCTGGGCGGCGATGTCGCCGAACTGCTCCGTGGTGACCAGGTAGGCGCGACAGGCCGCGACGCCCGGCGCGGCGCGGTCGTAGAACGCCATCCCACCACCCCACACGCGCGACTCCTCGGCGAACACCAGGCCACCCGGCACCTCGACGCCCAGGGCCCGCGCGGGGTCGCTCGGGTCCCGGCACCCTGCGTAGTCGCGGGAGCCGCCGGCGGGACGTCCCCCGGACACGTAGCAACCGAACCGGGCCATCGCCAGGTTCGAGGCGTACGCCACGTACCAGATCTGCGGCAGCCTCATCTCAGACCGGCAGCGGCGCTTCCTCGAGGGCCACCCGCGCCTCCTCGAGCAGGACCCGCTCGGCCTCCCGATAGCGCCGGTCCGCCTCGGCCGGGGTGTCGCCGACGGCGGTCAGGCCGATCCGGCCGTGCTCGGTGATGCAGCTGATCATGTGGAACACGATCCCGACCTGCCGCGACTGGTCGAAGTGCAGGCCGTGCCGGGCCACGATGTCGAACAGGTCGGACGACGTCAGCCCGCGCAGCATCTCGGACTCGAGGTGGTCGGTGGCCACCAGGTGCTTCTCGTGGCCGCGAGGCGTCAGGAAGAGCGCGGTCGCGGGGTCGTAGCGGCCGTCGGTGAGGAACTGCAGCGTGAGGAACGGGTGTGTCGTCCCACCCTTGCGCAGGTTGAGCTCGATCGCGTACGGCGTCCACCCGCCGTTGGTGCCGCGGACCACGACGAAGTCGACCGCGAAGCGGCCGAGCGCGCCCTGCTTGGCCAGCCACAGCCCGATGCTCTCCGCGTGCTCGGTGATGGCCCGGGCGTACTCGGGTGCCGCGGGGAACCGGCAGCCCAGGTAGCTCTGGCCGCTCGCGCCGCCGAGCAGCTGGTCGTGGGTCGACAACAGCTCGACCGCGCCACCGGGCAGCACGCGCAGCTGAACGCTGGGGCTGCGGATCTCCTCCCCGGTGATGCGCTCCTCGACGATCCCCGCGCCCGACTCGAGCTTGGCGAGGTAGACCTCGAGCGGCGTCGTGAGCGACTCCAGCTCCATGTCCCGCAGGCGCTCCACGACCGCCGCGCGCTCGTCGGAGGAGCCGGGCGTCGGCAGACCCGACAGCCGGACGACGGCGTTGCCCTCCCCCGACACACCGTCGTTGAGCTTCACGATCACGCTGTCCATGGCGGGTCGCTCTGCCCGCATCCCGACCACGGCGTCTGCCAGGTCGTCGAGCGTCCGCAGGTTCTCCACACCGAGCGGATACGGGACGCCGACCTCGGCGAACATCCGGCGGCAGCCGGACTTGGAGCCGATCGGCGCGAGCCGCGGGTCTGCGCCGTACATCGGGATGCCCAGGCTCAGCGCGACGTCGCGCTCGAGCTCGGTGGTGTTGTAGGGCACCAGGTGCGAGCGCGTGCGGTTCGGGATCAGCGCGGCGATGCGCGCCAGGACGTGCGGGCGCTCCAGGAGCTTCTCGCTCAGCGAGCGCGGGGAGGCGTCGTCCACGTGGACGAGCGACAGCCGCGAGCGCGCATGGCTGGGGATCACGCCGGGAAGCAGCGCGAGGTAGTACTCGATGATCTCCGGAGCGATCGGCAGCGAGGTGACGTAGACCATGCGCAGCCGTGGCTGACGCAGCAGCATGAGCAGGAAGAGGAGCCGTTCCTCCATCGACTGGGTCAGGCTGCCGCTCGACGCCACCGCCTTGTCCAGCGTGATCGACGGGATGACCACCACCGACTCGTCGTCGTGGTTGAGACGCATCGCGTCCCACACCTCGCCCATCCGGCCCTGCAACAGGTCGAACCGTTGGTACCGCTCCTCCTCGTCGAGCTTCGACAGCACGTCCGACGACGTGGCCGGCGGCGTCCAGAGGTCGCCGCTCATGACCCGATCCGCGCGTTGTCGATCCCCTTGATGTCGTAGGCGTGGACGCTCCGGCTGAAGCCACGGAGCACCCGGACGCCGGCATCCTCCGCAACGGCGAGAGGCCCGGCCGCGGAGAAGACCCGCTCGGTGACCAGGATCTGCCACGGCTCGGCGTCGGAGCACAGCCGTGAGGCCAGGTTGGTCACGCTGCCGATCGCCGCATAGTCGTGCCGGCCGTCGTAGCCGATCCGGCCCAGGGTCGCGTAGCCCTGGGCGATCCCGATGCCGAGCGCGAGGTCGTGCCCCGCCCTCGCCCAGGACTCGGCGAGCCCGCGGACCCGCGTGCGCATCGCGACGCTCATCCGGATGGCGCGCGCCGGTCCGTCGTCGCAGCGCACGGGGTCGTTGAAGAACACCATCAGGCCGTCGCCCGCGAACCGCTCGAGCGTGCCCTCGAACCGGAAGATCAGGTCGCCGAGTGCCGAGAAGTACTCGTCGAGCACCCCGATCACCTCTTCGGGCTCGCTCGCCTCCGCGAACGGCGTGAACCCGCGCAGGTCGCAGAACACGACGACGATCTCGCGCCGATGGCTCTCGAGGAACGACTCGTCGCCCGAGTCGACGATCAGCTCGGCGAGCTGGGGCGACAGGAAGCGCCGCAGCCGACCCATACGCTCGATCTGGGACACCTGGTCCGCGACGCGCTCCTCCAGCTCCCGGTTCCACGAGGCGAGCTCGTCGGACTGACGCTTGATGGTGTCCTGGTAGCGCTTGATCCTCGCCAGCGACGCCACCCGCGCGAGCAGCTCGCTGGTGTTGATCGGCTTGGTCAGGAAGTCGTCGGCGCCGGCCTCGAGCGCCTTGATCTTCTGCTCGTCGCCGCTCGCCGTGACCATGACGACCGGCAGGTACGCCGTGGCCGGCCGCTCCCGGATCGTCCGGCACACCTGGTAGCCGTCCATGCCCGGCATCACGATGTCGAGCAGCACCAGGTCCACGTCACCCTCGTCGATCGCGGCCAGCGCCTCCTGGCCCGATGCCGCGGCACGCACGTCGTACCCCCGCGACGTCAGGATCGCCTCGAGCAGTCGGATGTTCTGAGGCTGGTCGTCGACGACCAGGACGCGGGCGTCCGCAGGAGCCGTGTCGTTCATGCAGTTCCTCTCAGTCGAAGGAAGTCGCGTACCTGCTGGGGAAGGGCACGCACGCTGATCGGCTTCTCGACGTATCCGTCGAACCCCGACGCGAACGCCCGCTCCCGGTCGTCGTTCATCGCGAACGCGGTCACCGCGACCACCGGGATCTGGATCTCGTCGGCCTCCCGGATCTGCCTCAGCGCCTCGGCGCCGTCGATCCCCGGCAGCTGCAGGTCCATCAGGATCAGGTCCGGCGAGCTCTCGTGTGCCAGCCGCACGCCGTCCTCACCCGTCGTCGCCTCGATCACCTCGTAGCCGGAGTAGGTGAGCACGTCCCGGACCAGCTTCAGGTTCTTCGGGTTGTCCTCGACCACCAGGATGCGGCTCGGGTTCATGTCCTCACTTCGCCTCCGTGCTCGGTCCGCTGTGCGCGGGCACCGGGACACCGACGCCCGCCAGCGCCGCCAGCAGCGCGTCACGGCCGACCGGCTTGACCAGGTACGCCGCGGCTCCCATCGCCACCCCGCGCGTCCTCTCGTCCACGATCGAGACGACGATCACCGGGATGTCGCGGGTCTCCTCCTCCTCCTTGAGGGCCTTCAGCACGGCCCATCCGTCGATGCCGGGCAGCCGGATGTCCAGCAGGACCGCGTCCGGACGGGTGCGCCGTACCGCGGCGAGGCCGGACTGGCCGTCGCGCGCGGTCGTGACCTGCAGTGCCGCCCTGGACAGGTAGGCGCGGAACAGGTCCAGCGACGGCCGGTCGTCCTCGATCACCACGACCTCCCCGCCCACCGGGAGCGGCCCACCGTCCTCCGACGTAGCGGCGGCCTGGCGCTCCCGCGCCGGGATCGAGAAGCCGAACGTGCTGCCTCGACCGACCTCGGTCTCCAGCCACATGTGGCCACCGAGGAGCTCGACGATGCGACGCGACAGGGTCAGCCCCAGGCCGGTGCCCTCCTCGCGCGAGCCGCCCCGTCCGCCTTGCTGGAACGACTCGAAGATGCGCTCCCGGTCCGCCTCGGGAACACCGATCCCGGTATCCGTGACGGTGATGTCGATGTCGGAGCCGTCGCGGACGGCTCGGACGGTCACGGAGCCGCCGTCGCCGGTGAACTTGACCGCGTTGGTGATCAGGTTGAGCAGGACCTGCTTGAGCCGGAGCTCGTCGGCGTACACCTGGCCCACGCCCTCCTCGACCTCGACCACGAGCTCGATCCCGTGCAGGGTGGCGCGCTCCCGGAGCATGGACACGGCGCCGCCCAGCAGCGCGCCCAGGTCGAACGACGTGTACTCGAGCTCCATCCGGCCGGCCTCGACCTTGGACAGGTCGAGGACCTCGTTGAGCAGCTCCAGCAGATGCTTGCCCGACCCGTGGATGTCCCGGAGGTACTCCTCCTGGCGCTCGTTGATCTCGCCGAACATCCCCTCGAGCAGGACCTCCGAGAACCCCAGCACGGCATTGAGCGGCGTCCGCAGCTCGTGGGACATGCTGGCCAGGAACTCCGACTTGTGCCTGCTGGCCAGCTCCAGCTCGGCACTCTGCTCCTTGAGCTCCTGGAACAGCTGCGCGTTCAGCAGGGCGAGCGCCGACTGGCTCGCGAAGGTCTCGAGCAGGTCGACGGTCTCCTCGGTGAAGTCGCCGGTCCGCTTGCGGCGCACGATCAGCGACCCCACGATCTGGTCCTCGCGCAGCATCGGTACGGCGACCAGCGAGCGCCACCCGGCGTCGTGCAGGATCCGCAGGTGAGGGTCGAGCTCGGTGCGGCTCAGGTCGGTGACCACGATGGGGCGGCGCTCGCGCGCGGCGCGCCCGACCAGGGTCTCGTCGAGGTCGATGCGGATCGAGCGCAGGCTCTCCACCACGTCCGGCTGCGTGCGGTAGACGCTCCGGACCCGGAACGAGCGGTCGCGCTCGGCGTACTCCATGATCGAGCCACCGTCGGTCCCCGAGAGCTTGACGGCGTGCATGGCGACGGTGGACAGGACCCGGTCCACGTCCAGGCTCGAGCTCACGGCCTCGCCGACGTCCCGCAGCGCCTCGAGCTCCCCGACCCTCTTGGCGAGCTCGGCGCCGCGGGCCTCCAGCTGCTGCACGAGCTTGACGCCGTTGACCGCCATCGCGGCCTGACCCGCGAAGGCGGTGACGATCGACATCTCCCGCTCGTCGAAGGGCTTGACCTCGCTGCGCCAGACGTTGAGGGCACCGACCACCTCGTCGTCGAGGAGCATCGGCGCACCCATCGTCGTGCGGTACCCGCCGATCCGCTGGAGGTCGAACGCGCCGTAGTCCGGGTCCGTCAGCACGTCCGGGATCTGCTGCGTCCGACGGTCGAGCCCGACCCGGCCGATCAGGGTCTCCCGGCCGACGGCCATCGGGTGCTCGGCGATGAACCTGATCGCCTCCTCGCCGACCCCGGTGGACGTGTTCAGCCGGTAGACGCCGTCCTCGAGCAGGTACAGGAAGGCCGCCTGGGAGCGGCACAGCCGGCGAGCGCTCTCGACGATGGTGCTCAGCACCGTCTCGGGATCGCCCGCCGAACGGCCGATGGCCGACAGCACCCCGTCGGCGGCCTCGAACTGCTCCGTGAGTGCGGCGAAGTCCCGTCGGAGCTGCTCGTGCTCCTCGACACTGACGCTCTCGGGGCGATCGCCCATCGCCTGCCTCCCCCGTCGCCCGGGGCACCAGGCGCGCCACGACGACGACCCTTCGAGTGTCCTCAGGATCGATGCCGGGGGCAATCGTTCGCGGGGTTGACGGGCGAGGCGGGCCCTAGCCCTCCAGCCGGAAGCCGACCCCGCGGACGGTGACGACCCGCTCGACCGGGCCGGCCTTCTCCAGCTTCTGCCGGAGTCGGCCGATGGTGACGTCGAGGGTCTTGGTCGAGCCGTACCAGGCGTCGCTCCAGACCTCCGACATCAGCTGCGAGCGGGAGACGACCTTGTCCCGGTTGGCGGCCAGGACGGCGAGGACGTCGAACTCCTTGCCGGTCAGGGCGACCTCGTGGTCGCCGACGTGGACCCGGTGGGCGTCGACGTCCACCTGGAGGCGCTGCTCGCCGTCGGGGGCGCCGGCGGAGCGGGCCGACGTACGACGCAGCAACGCGCGCAGCCGCGCGAGCAGCTCTGCCAGGCCGAACGGCTTGGCGAGATAGTCGTCGGCGCCCGCGTCGAGGCCGACCACCCGGTCGATCTCCTGGGTGCGGGCGCTCAGGATCAGGACCGCGCCCCTGTACTCGGCCGCGCGGAGCCGCCGGCACACCTCCAGCCCGTCGATGTCGGGCAGCCCGAGGTCGAGGATCACGATGTCGTACGTCGCCCGCTCGGCCGCCGCGATCGCGTCGCGGCCGGTCGAGGCCTGGTCGACGGCGTAGCCCTCACGCGCCAACGTCTGCACGAGCGGCGAGACGATGTCGGTCTCGTCCTCCACGAGCAGAACGCGGTGTGACATGGCTCGGAGCATAAGTCGCGCCGATCAGCTAATCCGGTGTTCGGTCCGACCCGCTGGGGCGTGGTTCCGCCCGCAGCGGGGACTACGGGCGGATCCACGGGCTCAGCCGACCCCACCCCCCGGCAGTCGGCGGCCACCGGCACCGTGCGGGTTGGAGCTCGCTGGGACCGGGCACCGCAACCGTACGTAAGACGATGCAACGATTGACACACAGCGGTTCCACGGAATGGTAACGACGGCCCTGCGATGCACCCGCTCGTCCCCACGGGTGGCGTCGAGTCCTCAGCGGGTGAACAGATCGCCGTGCTCGGCCACTCGGGCGAGCACCTCGTCGTACCGGAACTGCTCGAGGCCGAGCGGGTCCTCGGCCCCCTCGTCGACCTCGTCCCAGGTGACCGGAGTGGCGACCCAGGGGCGCTCCACGCCACGCAGTGAGTACGGCGACACGGTGGTCTTGGAGCCGGCGTTCTGCGACCAGTCGAGGAACACCTTGCCCGAGCGCTTCGCCTTGGTCATGGTCGCGGTGACCAGCTTCGGGTGCTCGGTCTGGAGCTGCTCGGCGATCTCCTTGGCGACGGCCGAGGCGTCGTCGGAGTCGCGGCGGCGCGGCAGGTGCGCGTAGAGGTGCATCCCCTTGCTGCCACTGGTCACCGGACGGGTGTCGAGCTTCCGCTCGGCCAGCTTGTCGCGGACCAGGAGGGCGACCCGGCAGCACTCGTGGAGACCGGCCCCTTCGCCGGGGTCGAGATCGATCACGATCCGGTCGGCGCCGCGCGGCTTGCCCTGCCGGGTGACCGTCCACTGGTGGACGTGCAGCTCGAGGGCGGCCAGGTTGGCGGCCCAGGTGAGGGTCGCGAGGTCGTCGATGATCGGGAAGACCAGGCGGTCACCGTGCCGGCTCTCGCCACGGGAGCCGGTCGTGGGGACCTCCGCGGTGCGCACCCACGTCGGCGTCCCGGCGGGTGCGTTCTTCTCGAAGAAGCGGGCCTTCTCGACACCGTTCGGCCACCGGACGCGGGTGACCGGACGGTCCTTCAGCAGCGGCAGGAGCACGGGCGCGACCTGGGCGTAGTAGTTGAGCACCTCGCCCTTCGTGGTGCCGGTGCGGGGGTAGAGCACCTTGTCGAGGTTGGACAGCTTGAGGGTGCGGCCCTCGACGTCGACCCGCACCTCCTCGCCGCTGCCAGGACTCATCTGCCGACCGCCATCACCGGCACCTTGGCCGGGTCGAGGCGCCACATCAGCCTCTTCAGGAAGGAACGCGGGGCGCTGACGCACCCGGCGGTGGCCCCGCTGCCGTTGACGTGCAGGAAGATCCCGGCCCCGCGGTGGCGCACCTGGGCATGGTTGTAGCCGGTCACGATGGAGAACTCGTACTGGACCGGGAAGTCGCGCAACCGCTCGGAGCCGTTCTCGTTGCTGGCCGGCAGCCACCAGCGGAACCCGCCCTGCGCCTTGTTGCGGTAGCGGTTGTAGTAGCGCGAACCGTTGTCCTCGACCCAGTAGTCGCCCGTCTTGATCCGGCGGTAGGGCAGGCTCCAGGAGTCGCCGCGCGGGTGCCGGCCGAACGCCGAGATCAGCGTCGTCGTGCCGAGCGGGGTGGTGCCGGTGCCCTGGTGGCGCTTGCGGGGCCTGACCAGCCCGCCGTACCCGATGCGGCCGTCCCGTACGGCGTACACAGGCTGCCAGCGGCCCTGGCGGAGCACCCAGTACCCGATCCGCGCGTGGTAGCCGTGCGTGTGGTCGACGGTGACGACCTGGCGGGTGTGGTCGTGCAGGGCGACCCGGACGCCCCCGAGGGTGACGTCGTGCTGCTCGGCATGGGCTGGTGACGACGTGGCCGCCACGGCGACGCCGATGAGCGAGGTCGCGAGCGGCAGGAGCCCGGGCTTCCTCATGTCAGGTCCTCCGGGGTCAGGTCGGAGCGGGTGCCGACGTACGACGGTTGGCGGATGCGGCCCTGTGCGGACGGGCCCAGCGACTCGACGTCCACGACGAGAACCGGCTCGACCCAGGTGACGCCGACGGCGTCGAGCCGCGGCACCTCGTCGGCGAACGGGGTGGAGTCGCGGGTGAGACCCGCGAGCACCTCGCGCAGCACCGCGGCCTTGCGACCGGCGATGCCGCTGCCGACCCGACCACGGTAGAGCAGTCCGTCGGCGGAGGGCTGGCCGACCAGCACCGCGCCGAGCCGGTCGCGCGAGTCGGTCTCGGGGCGCCAGCCGCCCACGACGTACGACTCTCGCCGGCG
>Ga0105239_10010694_pt1 | contig 10258 bp, 10 predicted proteins | sample KBSC44metaG_FD_92761 | JGI IMG/M metagenome (GOLD analysis project Ga0105239, IMG submission 92761) | Corn rhizosphere microbial communities from Kellogg Biological Station, Michigan, USA - KBS C4-4 metaG | ecosystem: Host-associated > Plants > Roots > Rhizosphere > Soil | place: Michigan, USA...
CGCGGGCGCGGCGCTGGCCACTGGAACTGGCAGTGCCGCAGGCGGAGGCGCCGCACGCAACTTATCGACCGCCTCAGTCAGCTTGGCCAGTTTGGAGGTGGGTTCCGCCTGTGCCTTCTCCATTCGATCAAGGCGCTCGCCAGTCTTGCCGAACTGGACAGCATTGGCCTTCGCGACGTGGTCGATATTGATCCGCAGCGAAGCAATTTCCGTATCGATGCGCGAGACCGCGGCTTCAAAGCTGCGATTGGCGGATGATGCCGCGTCGGCGGCAGTCGCGTGCTGCAGACCGATCGTCGCCAGCGAACCGCCGATGGCTCCAATCGCCGCGGTAAGGGCGACCATGGCTGCCATCGCTGATAAACGGGGTACCCTGGTCGAGCCGGGCCCTTCCTTGATGTCGGCGCCCGCCTCGGCGTGACGCTCGTGGGGAGCCATAATCATCAGCTTCCCGAATGTCGCCGTACGATCCGAAGGGGGCGAACCAGCGCCCGCAGGTGCCTCACCGGCATGCGCTTTTGGTTCGTCGCCGTCGGGCATTTTAGATGCGAGATGGGGCTCGCTTCGGCCGACCGTTGCGCCTTCGGCGACGCCAGCTGTCGCCTCTTCGCCGGCCGCAGCATCAACGCCGGCTTCGGTCTGTTGCTCGCTCACGATCAAACCTCCTGTCAAAGGTTGACCATTTGCTAACTTTGATTGCTTTCGAAATTCTTACCTCGGTCGGGGCTTACGGAAATTTTAGAAATGGTTCCGTCCGCGCCGTTTCAAATCACTACTGGCTTGTCCGGCAGCTCGTTGCCACCGCCCGGCACCGCAGGGAAATGAGTGGCGAGCAGTTTCGAGACCGCCTCGATGCCCGCAATGACCCCCCGCTCGAAATGACCCGATCTGAAGTCGTTCTCCATTCTCCGGCAGATCTCTTCCCAGGCCGAGGCTCCGACCCTTGCATCGATGCCGCGATCGGCAACAATTTCGACGTCCTGATCCGCCAGTAAGAGATAGATCAGCACGCCATTATTTCTCGCCGTATCCCAGATGCGCAGATGCGAGAAGACATCAAGCGCCCGCTCTCGCGCCGGCTGGTTGCGAAACAGTGGCGCGCCGTCCAGCGCGCCTTCGACGACAAAACGAATTTGCCCTGAATGCGTGGCCTCATTGGACTTGATGGCTCGCTCGATCGCGGCGAGCACCTTCGGCGTGAAGATGCGGCGCGCCCGCCAATGATGTTCCACAAGGTGCTTTGCGATGCGCTTGATTCCCATGGCTACCAGCTCCCCGAGGCGCCGCCGCCGCCAAAGCTGCCCCCGCCACCGCTGAAGCCGCCGCTACTGCTCCCGCCAGACCAGGAGCCGCCTGATGATCCACCCGACCAGCCCCCCCGACCGGCCGGGCCGGCTGTGGAAATGCCGTCGCTGATCATCGTGAAGACCGCGGCGATAAGACCCGCGATCAGCGAGACCACCAGCGATCCCACCGCAAACCAGGCAATCAGGCCAATCAGCCCGCCTGTCGCCACAGAACCCATCAGCCGACCGAACAGGCCGCGCAGGAGACCACCGCCTACCAGGACCACGATGAAGACGAAAACCGGATTGAAGCGATCCAGCAGATCGCCCAAGCCGAAATCAAGCTGCGGCTTGGCGGCGGGTGCCGGTAGCGGTTCGCCGTCGATCACGCCAATGATGCGCTCGACGCCCGCCGACACGCCGCCGGAAAAATCTCCGGTCTTGAATCGGGGAACAATGATTTCGTCGATAATGCGTTTTGCCGTGGCGTCGTTGAGAGCGCCCTCAAGGCCATAACCGACCTCGATGCGGAGCTTGCGGTCGTCCTTGGCTATCACCAGCAGCGCGCCATCGTCGATCTTCTTGCGCCCGATCTTCCAAGCTTCCGCGACGCGGATGGCATATTGCTCGATTGTCTCCGGCGCGGTGGTCGGTACCAGGAGGACGGCAAGCTGACTGCCCTTCCTCGTCTCAAGATCCGACAGGGTCCGCGTCAGCGAGACGATATCGCTGGATGACAAGGTCCCGGTCTGATCGACCACGCGGCCCGTGAGCGGTGGCACCGCGACATCGGCCAGGGCCGCGAAGGCCCAGGCCACGAGCAGCGCAAGAAGAGAAAGTCTCGCGGCGACCATTGATCAAGCCTCGCGGCTATTTCGCAGGCGCCGCCGGAGACGGAGTGAAATCCACCTTGGGCGCAGTGGAGATTTCTTTCTCGTTGTCGACCGAGAAATTCGGCTTTTCCTTATAGCCGAAGGCCATCGCCGTCAGGTTGGTCGGAAACGACCGGATCTGAACGTTATAGTCCTGCACCGCCTTGATGTAGCGGTTGCGCGCCACTGTGATGCGGTTTTCGGTCCCCTCCAGTTGCGCCATCAGATCGCGAAACAGCGCATCAGATTTGAGCTGAGGATAATTCTCCGTCACCACCAGCAGCCTGGAGAGCGCACTCGACAGCTCGCCCTGGGCGGCCTGGAATTTGGCAAAGGCCCCGGGATCATTGATCAAATCGGGGGTCGCCTGGATGCTTCCAACCTTGGCGCGCGCATTGGTGACGCCCAGCAACACGTCCTTCTCCTGTTGGGCAAAACCTTTTACCGAGTTGACGAGGTTCGGCACGAGATCGGCGCGACGCTGATACTGGTTCAAAACCTCCGACCAACTTGACTTGACCTGCTCATCATTGCTTTGAATCGCGTTGTAGCCGCAATTCGTCAGGCTCAGCGTCGCCAGTGTCGCCAGCACCGTCCAAAATCTGCGCATCGAACTCTCTCCCTCGGATTCGTCCGCCAGCCATAGCACATCTTGCGGCTGACCGGGCCTCCTCGCGGGTTTGATGCCGCCCGTCAGGGCACCATGACCAGGCTACCCGTGGTCTTGCGCGAGGCGACGTCACGATGCACCTGCTGGACATCGGCCAGACGATAGAGGGTGGGCGGCGGCAGTTTCAGGATGCCGCGGCCTAGCGCGTCCATGACATCTTCGGCGACGACCTTGAACTGAGCCGGCGTAGGAATGTAGCTCTGAAGCACCGCCCTGGTATAGAAAAGCGATCCCTTGTCCGAGAGATCGGTTACCTTGACCGGATCGGGATGGCCCGAGGCGCTGCCGTAATTGACGAACGTGCCGAGCGGCGCGAGCGAATTCATCGAGGCGTCGGCGGAATCCTTGCCGATCGCGTCATAGACCGCCTCCACACCCTTGCCGCCCGTCAATTCCCTGACGCGCTTGGCTATGTCGTCCCACGAGGAAACCAATACGTGCTCCGCGCCGACCGCTTTGGCCGCCTGCATTTTCTCTTCAGAGCCCACCACGCCAATCACCCGCGCGCCGAGCTTGCTGCCCCACTGAACCAGATGCTGGCCCATCGCGCCTGCTGCTGCCCAGACCAGGATATCGTCGCCCGGCTTGACCGGGTAGGTTCGCTTCAGCAGGACCTGCGCGGTCATTCCCTTCACGTAGGTGGCCGCGGCTGTTTCAAACGAGACCGAGTCCGGCAAGCGGACCGCGCGGAATGCCTCGAAAGCTGTGACCTCAGCATTGGACCCGTAGGCGAATGTCAAATAAGCGACGCGATCTCCCGGCCGGAAATCCGTGACACCGGGGCCCACGGATTCCACGATGCCGACGGCTTCCTGACCGATGCCTCCTGGCAATGGAATTTTATAATATTCGCCCTGGCGCATCTTTGTTTCGAGATAGTTGAAGCCGATGGCATGATTGCGGACCACCATCTCGCCAGGTCCGGCAACCGGCATCGGCCTTTCCACCAACTCCAGCACTTCCGGACCGCCATAGCGCCGCAGGTAGACCGCCTTCATCCTCTTCCCCTTTAATTGTGGCCGCTGCTTCGTGGGAATCTTCCCGCTGGCAAACGTTCTGTTTGCGCCGCTACGGCACCATGACGAGACTTCCGATCGTCTTGCGCGAGGCGACGTCACGATGCACCTGCTGGACATCGGCCAGACGATAGATGGTGGGCGGCGGCAGTTTCAGGATGCCACGCGTCAACGCATCCACAAGATCTTCCGCGACTTCCCGATAGAGGGCCGGTGTCGGAATGTAGCTTGGCATGACCGCCCGCGTGTAGAACAGCGAACCCTTGTCTGAGAGATCGGTTACCTTGACTGGATCGGGATGGCCCGAGGCGCTGCCGTAATTGACGAACATGCCGAGCGGCGCGAGCGAATTCATCGAGGCCTCGGCGGTATCCTTGCCGATCGCATCATAGACCGCCTCCACACCCTTGCCACCCGTCAACTCCCTGACGCGCTTGGGTATGTCGTCCCGCGAGGAAACCAACACGTGCTCCGCGCCGACCGCTTTCGCCGCCTGGATTTTCTCTTCAGAGCCCACCACGCCAATCACCCGCGCGCCGAGCTTGCTGCCCCACTGAACCAGATGCTGGCCCATGGCGCCGGCCGCTGCCCAGACCAGGATATCGACGCCCGGCTTGATCGGGTAAGTGCGCTTGACCAGAACCTCGGTCGTCATCCCCTTGATCATCGAGGCGGCCGCCGCTTCAAAGGAGACCGTGTCCGGCAAGCGGATGGCGCGAAATGCCTCGACCGCTGTCGCCTCGGCATCAGCCCCACCCCAGTTCATATAGACCACGCGATCTCCGGGCCGTAAATCCGTGACACCGGCGCCCACGGATTCCACCGTGCCGGCGGCTTCCTGACCGATGATTCCGGGCAGCGGGAACGGATAGTCGCCCCGGCGCATTCGGGTCTCCGCAAAGTTGAAGCCGATGGCATGGTTGCGAACAACGATCTCGTTGGTCTTGGCAACCGGCATCGCCAAATCCACCAGCTCCAGCACTTCCGGGCCGCCAAAGCGCTGCAGGTAGACCGCCTTCATGCTGCTTCTCCCTCTAGCCCTCGCAGGCCAGGTACCAGCCACTTTTGTAGTTGTGAACGGGCTCGCCGGCTCGCTATAGCGAATCGATCTTGTACTTTCCGGCCACCACGCGGCCGAAGGCATAGGCCGACTGAATCGGATTATAATATTCCTTGCAGTGCCTGAGCTTCCCGTCATGGAAATCGAACCGCATGACGTAGCGATTGCGGTATTCACGCCCGCTCGGCATCGTCATCTTACCGCGCGCCTCGATGAAAATGCGCGTACCATCGGCGTTCATGGTGATATCGGCTTCGTTCAGGCCTTCGGCATCGCCCTCCGCCTTGAAGGCGGTATTCCAGAACTCGAGCACCTCCTTCATGCCCCGATAAATCCGATAGGAGGCCTGGTCAGTTTTGCCTGACTCATTAAAGGGGAGCTCAATGATGACATCGTCCCACATCAAGCTTCGAACAGTGTCGATGTCCTTGGCGAGGACCGCCTTGAGGTATTTCCTCAGCGCAGCCATCGATTGTTTGCGGCCCGCCGGCGAATCCACGGGATCGACGTAGTGCTCAAGTTGGTAACCGAGGTCGTCTGTCTCTTGCTTCATTGGATCGCCTCCCTTTTGACGTTGCCGTTGTGCGCCTGCTGCTGTTTCCGCAGCTCATCACGCCATTGTCGCAAAACAATTTTTGATGCGTTCGGCTAAAATCATTGGGCAGCAGGAGGGAGAAGTCAATGCGCGGAAATTGCGCGGAGAATTTTCCCTCGCCCGCTTCAAATAACTCAAGACGGGTTTGATTTTTCTTGAGGCTTCGAGGGAAGCGAAGCGCTCAAGCCTCAAGCACAACGCGTCCGGTGATCTTGCGATCTCGCAGATCGGAGAGGACTTGGTTGGTCTCCTCCATCGGCTGGCCCTTGACCGGCACCGCCCGGAATTTTCCTCTCTGGCCAAGCGCCACGAGGTCCTTGAGCTCCTGCAGCGACCCGACCTGAGTGCCAGAAACCGTAATTCCCAAAAGCGGGAAGAACGCCACCGGCATCTGAAACGAACCGCCAAACAAGCCAACGATCAAAAGCTTGCCGGTGCGTCGAAGCGCGCTCAGCGCAAATTTCGCCGAGCTTTCCGATCCGACAAAATCAACGACCACAGCCGCGCCGCCGGTTGACTTCACAAAGTTGCGCCCGGCATCGGACGTCGTGGGATCGATTACCGACGTCGCGCCGGCGTCGATCGCGGCCTGTGCCTTGGTCGGATCAATCTCGGCAACGATCGGCGCAACCCCCACCACTTCTTTTGCAAGGCCGATCGCCGCGAGCCCGACCCCGCCGGCACCAATAATCAGGAGCGGATCCCCCGGTCCGAGCCGGCCTACCTTGTTGAGCGAACCGAATGCGGTCAGCCCCGAACACGCATAGGTCGCCGCGACCTGCTCGGGAATGCCGTCAAAAGCGACGAGATAGCGCGGATGCGGGACGACGACATAGTTCGAGAAGCCGCCTTGCTGCATGATGCCGATCGAGCGGCCACCACACATGTGCTCCTGGCCATGCGAACACAGGAAGCACTCCGCCTTAGCGCAACCGATCCAGGGATAGACGACGCGGCGGTCCCCTACCGCAGCGCCCTCGGCCTCGGGACCTAGGGCGGCTACTTCGCCCACGATTTCATGCCCAGGCGCAAAAGGAAGATTCTTTTCACCGCGGCCGATTGGGGTCTTGCGGCCATTACCGAGGTCGAAATAACCGTCAGCCACATGCAGATCGCTGTGACAGACACCACAACCGGTGATGCGAACAAGAACTTCGGTGCCGCTGACTGACGGCACCGGCTCGCACTGCAATTCCAGGGGTTCGCCAAACCGGGTGATACGATAGCTTCGCCACTGCGCGGGAGCCTGGGTCATCGTTCAACCTCACCCGGTTAAGATCGTGCGCTACGCCCTCATCATGCACCAGCGCGCTGCGCGAACTGCCAGGCAATTGCCGCGAGCGGAATCGCGGTCCTGCCTTCTTCCGCCGCGCGCGAACTGGAAGCGGTGCCGTCCCGCGCACGCGCCGCGATACCCTGCATGATCGCGGCCAGCCGGAACAGATTATAAGCCAGATACCAGTCGACATCCGGGATATTGGATCGGCCCGATGCCACGCGGTAGGCCTCGATGATCTCCTCCATGCTGGGGATGCCCAGCGCCGCCAGATCAAGCCCCTTGAGATTGGCGCGACCGTCATAGGGGACGGCCCAGCTGATCAGAACATTGGCGAAATCCGCCAGCGGATTGCCGAGCGTGGACAATTCCCAATCCAGCACTGCCCGCACCCGCGGCTCATCGGGATAAAAGATCATATTGTTCAGGCGATAATCCCCGTGCACAATCGAGACACGGTCCTGCTCGGGAATGGTACCCGGAAGCCACGCGATCAATCGCTCCATCGCGTCGATCTTCTCAGTCTCGGACGCGCGATACTGCTTGATCCAGCGCTCAACCTGCCGGGCGCAATAATTTCCCGGCCGACCGAAATCACCCAACCCAATCTCCTCCGGATTGAGGCGATGCAGATCGGCCAGCGTCTTGATCTCCGCGAGGTAGACCTGACGACGCATCGCCGGATCGAGATCGGGCAAGGCGCCGTCCCAGAATACCCGGCCGGCTTCCATGGACATGATGTAGAACATGGTGCCAAGCACCGACTCGTCGAGGCACAGGCCGTAGGGTTTCGCGACCGGAAAGCCTGCCTTGTGCAGAGCCGAGATCACCTTGAATTCGCGATCCACGGCGTGCGCAGACGGCAACAGTTTGCCAGGCGGCTTGCGGCGCAAGACATAAGAACGCGACGGCGTCTCCAGGCAATAGGTCGGATTCGATTGGCCGCCCTTGAACTGCAGGATCTCCAGCGGCCCGGCATAATCGGAAACGTTCTCGACCATCCAGCGCTTAAGGGACGCGCCGTCAATCCTGTGTCGTTCCTCCACCGGCTTGGTGCCCGAAAACAGCTTTTCAGAATCCACCAATCCTAAGGAAATTTCGCTCTGTGACACGTCGTCAATCCATTTCCACCAATGCCGGGAAAAAGCGACTTCTAAAGTACGCCTTCCACGATTCCTGTCCACACATCGCGGCCTGGCTGCAGCACCGCCTCACCGATCTTTTGCTGCCAATAGGCCTCGCTGCCAAATTCATCCCGCCAGGACCATAGCCGTCGAGTGACGCGGTGCAATGCATATTCGCGCGTAAATCCGATCGCCCCATGGAGCTGATGAGCATTGGCGCAGACCTGTCCCGCGGCTTCGCTGGCCCGGCTCTTTGCCAGCGCGGCGGCCCATAACGGCCGTTCGCTTATCTGATTGGTCCCAAACTCCACAGCCGCATCCACCGCCGATTTTTCAGAGGCGATGCTGACAACCATGTGCTGCACGGCCTGGAATGCGGCGATCCGTCGCCCGAACTGTTTACGCGAATTGGCATATTCGACCGAGAGATCAAGCGCGGTTGCCATGCCGCCGGCCATCGCGGCCGATTTGAGCAGCGCAGCCAGCGCAAAAGCGAGGTCGCCCTCCGCAAACGGCACCGCAGAAGCAAGCTTCAGTTCGCTGCCGCCCGAAAGTAACGTGAGCGGTTCACCCGCCAGCGAGGTGCCGTCAGAACCCGCACCCTTCGGCAGGGTTCCGAGCCTGGCCTGGCCGGCGGCATCGCGATGGAGAACGACGATCTGCTGTGCGGTCGGCGCCCAGGGAATGACGACATCACGCGGAGCGCCGAATGGGGTCTCAACCACCACGAAAGCCTTCGGCCCATCTTCGACCTTGAGCTTGGCGCGCGACAGGCTCCAATTGGCGACCATGGTCTCGACCAGCGGCACGCCGACCGAGTGACGTCCCAGCGGCATGGCGACCGCAACCGCTTCGGCGAAAGCATCGCCAGCCCCGCCATCATCTTCCGGCATTAACACCCGGTCAAAACCGGATTCTTCCACGGCCGACCACATGGCGGAATCGAATCCCGTGATATTGGGGTCGCACGCCGCAAATATCTTTTCGGCAGTATCCTTGAAAATCTCTGCTTGGCTCATCTCAACCCCAATCCACGCGCAATGATGCCGCGAAGTACTTCGGGCGTTCCTCCACGCAAGGTGAACGATGGAGCCGCCAGCGTCGCGGCGGACAGGTTGCTCCGCACCAGGTCGCCTGCAATCACCGGCGAGAAACCCGGGAGCGTACGCAAGATCTCAGGCACCTCCCGTTCGTGGGCATTGCCCATATCCTTGACCAGCGCCGCCTCCAAGGCGGGAGCTTCGCCCGCAGCAATTCGGCCGGCGATCGACAGAGACATCTGCCGCATGATCGCAATATGCGCCACCAAACGTCCAAGTTTGGCGGCGGCTTCCTTGCCGCCCGCCTTCGCTTCCTTCTCAATCGACTGTTGCAGCAGGGCAAAGACGCTCAGGAAGCGTTCTGGGCCGCTGCGCTCATAGGCCAGTTCACCTGTCACCAATTGCCAGCCCGACCCCGGTTGTCCCATGACATGGCTATCGGGAACGAACACGTCGTCGAAGGTGATTTCGGAGAGGTCCTCATTTCCGGCCAGATCTTCGATCGGTTTGCGCGTGATGCCGGGAGCCGTGAGATTGATTACGAATTGCGTCATGCCCTTGTGACGCGCATCATCCTTGCGCGGCTCGGTCCTGAACAGGCCGATGAGATAGTCAGCGCGATGCCCGTTCGTAGTCCAGATTTTGCGACCGTTGAGCTGCCAGCCGCCATCGACCTTGGTGGCGGCTGAGCGAATACTTGCAAGGTCAGAACCGGAATCGGGCTCGCTCATCCCGATGGCAAAACAAATTTCACCACGAACGATCCGGGGCAGCACCTCCCGTCGCAGAATTTCGGATCCGTGCTTGATGATCTGCGGTCCGCTCTGCCGGTCTGCGACCCAATGCGCGCCTACCGGGGCGCCGGCTGCCAACATTTCCTCGACCATCACATAACGTTCGAGCTGGCTTCTGCCGCCGCCGCCATATTCCTTGGGCCATGTCATGCCGATATAGCCGCGCTCGCCACAAGCCCGGCTGAAGTCTCGATCGAAAACCGTCCACCCCGAGGTGACGGGAGTAAACGCTGCGCGGTCCAGTTGCTCCTTAAGGAAGCGACGAACCTCCCGGCGCACTTCGGAAAGTTCCGGGCCAACCGGCGCGGCAGGAAAGTGAAAATACATTTGCGTCATCCATCCGGAAGCCTTTGCTAGCCACGCAAACGAGATTGTGCGGCCAGGCGCTTATTTGGAACCTGTGCGACTTCCCTTCCGGACCTGAATTAGCGAGATAGTGGATCATCTGTCCAGCATTTTGGTCCGGCGGACAGACCTTTCCCGCCGCTGGATCGGCCGGTCCATGACCTAGCGCCCTTTGAACAC
>Ga0105239_10010699_pt1 | contig 10252 bp, 12 predicted proteins | sample KBSC44metaG_FD_92761 | JGI IMG/M metagenome (GOLD analysis project Ga0105239, IMG submission 92761) | Corn rhizosphere microbial communities from Kellogg Biological Station, Michigan, USA - KBS C4-4 metaG | ecosystem: Host-associated > Plants > Roots > Rhizosphere > Soil | place: Michigan, USA...
CACAAAAACAAGTTTTCACGTCGCCAGTCCCATGGGTTGGATGTACGACGTTCCGGTTGGTGAAACTCCCGGTTGGACAAGTCCTGTATGGTTCAACTTTGAAGTCTCACAAGCCAGCATGTGGAACGTGCCCGGAAAATTTATCGACACCCGCAATAACAATACGCTCGATTACAAAGCGATGTACGAACAATCGAGCGCGATCGCTGAACTCGGTTTTGAAATTGCTCCCTCGCTCGCTTTCAGCATTGAAGTTCCATACGCGAATCATAACTCCGGTTTTTTTTCCGACTTCGTAAAGCAATTTCATTGGGCTGTCGGAAGCGACACCTTCGAGCGCCCCAATTATCCAAGCTATCCCGACACGTACCAGTTTGGCGTCAACAGTAACGAAGCTCTCTCCACCGATCGCCCAGAGGGAATGTCGAACTTAAAATTCAAGCTTAAATGGTGGCTGCTTCATTGGATGGGCGACGACGATGGTTCGTGTGATTGCGGACTGGCTATTTCGGGCAATATTAAAATTCCAACGCAAAACTACGATCGCGGTCTTACCTCCGGTTCCACGGATGTCACCGAGATGATTCATTTAGGCATTCCGCTTTTTGAACATAGCGGAATGTGGTTTACGGCCGCCTTCTCACAGCTTGGTCCCAACAAAAACATGCGCTCATGGCCGACTCGCCATGATTACGAAATGTATGAATGGGACATGGACATTGGACTCACCGACGCCGGCTTTGGTTTTATTGCGCAACTTCGCTACAACTCACCGTTTATGAATGGCGAATATCTCACTTTCAGTGACACGGGCGTGACCGATCCACAGAAATTGGCCAACGATCGCGAAGCCACCGCCTGGAACAGTTTGGTTTATTGGACGGGCTACCAAGCGCTCGGCTTTCGCCAACGCTGGAAAGGCGGCACGCAACTGAACTTCCTGTTCCAGGAAGATTTTGCGATTGGGAGCTACGATGGCCGTTCCAACAACATCTATATTAACGACGCGCCTGACTTCTCGTTTCTTCTACAGCTGCACATTCCCTTGTAGTCAATTTCGCGTCTGGGTATAACAAGATTAATTCATGAAAGGACCTCGCATGAAAAGCGTCGTATTAGTTTTTGGTTTATTACTCTTGGGTGCTTGCTCTTCTCGCTCCATTAAACCTGATCCAAACGGCGTCAAAATCAGCCGCGAGGAACCGAGTGAGAAATGCCAAGAAATCGGCACGATTTCTGGCACCACTGTTTTCGCCAACGGATCACAAGACCAAGCATTGGATGACTTGAAACGCGAAGCCGCCAACAAAGGCGCCAACTATGTTTTGGTAAAACAGTTCTCGAGTTACGGCACCACGGTTACGGGCGTGGCTTTTGAGTGCCCTTAGAGCTGACTTGATGGCGTAAGTAAGATTTCAGCTCGCGCAAAACACTCCCTGGAAGTTCGTGACCGCCGCGGAAGGAAAGCAAACTTCCTTCCCAACCACAAGCGTTCAACAGATCATTCAATCTCACCGCACCTTCATACGGCAAAACCGGATCCATGACGCCATGACTTTGGAAAACCGTGAAAGCTTTGTCGACCTGTTGGGCTTTAACCGCCGCCTTTTTAAGAGCGTCAGCATGGACAAGTGAACCTGATAAAATCGCCAATCCCATGAATCGATCCGGATCACTCAATACAATTTCAGTCGCGAGCATCGCGCCCTGACTGAATCCACCCAAAATCAATTTTGGATGCGGCAAAGATGCTAAGATTTTTTTGACATGATTCACGGCTTTTTCGAGGCCAGGCGGTGCCGATTTTGAATAGTCAACGCCTTCCTGCAACTCACGAAGCGGAATCGGAAACCATGCACGACCACTGAAATGTGGACCTAATGGAACTTCAATCGGCGCATCAGGAAAATACCAGTTTTCGCGATCCGACCATGACAGTTCATCGGCGAGCGAAAAAAGATCCGCACCATTTGCACCATAGCCGTGCAAAAACACAATTCCGACACCATCTGGTTTTCCTTTTTTGACAAGCATAGGTATTGAGTTAGCATATCCCTATGGGATGGATCCAACAAAAACGTGAAAAGGCCAGAGCCTTCTATCAACGCAATGAACGTGCGTGGCCGATAGTCTTTTTCATCTGCGGCTTTCTTTTCGATGTCATCATGCTTGGTCGCATTGACTCGATCGAGGTCATTGCACAGCAAGCGATCTATATTGGTCTGATCGCATTGATGCTCAGCCAAATGCTGCGCGAAGAAGTCACACCACTCAACCTCGAAGGTAAAGGAAAGTTCAAAAAACTCTACTACCATCACCGCCTCGAGATCATGCACTTCTTCTTCGGTACATTGCTCAACGCCTACATGATCTTCTTTTTTAAGAGCGCATCACTTCTTTCTTCATTTGGTTTCATGATCGTCTTGGCGTTACTCCTCGTCGTGAACGAACTGCCACGCTTTCGCAGCCAGGGCACGGCTTTCAAGTTCGCGCTGCTTTCACTTTGCGTTTACTCATTCTGCTCCTATGTTTTGCCGATCTTTGTCGGCTACATGGGCGGAACGTTATTCTTCTTCTCTTTGCTGGTTGGTTACTTACCGTTTGTGATGGCGAGCTGGTGGGTGCAAAAGCGATCACCCGTCATTTACGAAATGATGAAGACCGCAGTGATGTTGCCGGCAACCGTCGTTTTGGTTTTCTTTATGGGCGCTTACTGGCTCAAAGTCATTCCGCCAGCACCACTCTCGATTCAGTTCATTGGTGTTTATCACTCTGTCGATCGTACGCCAGACGGCTACAAACTCGGTTACGAACAACCGTGGTGGAAATTCTGGCAAGAAGGCGATCAAGACTTCGTCGCACAACCGGGCGACAAAGTTTACGTTTTCTTCCGCTTGTTTTCGCCAACGCGTTTTTCAGATCAAGTGGTGATCACGTGGCTGCATAAAGATCCGCGTTTTTGCTGGCGCGAAGAAGATCGCGTACCGATTAAAATTGTCGGTGTACGATGAGAAGGCTTCAGAGTTTTTGGCTTCAAAGCCAATTACGAACCGGGCGCATGGCGCGCCCAAGTCGAAACATCTGATGGTCGTGAGATTGGCCGAATCTATTTCAATCTAGAGCTCGGCCCACAAGAATCCCGCATGTTCGACTACGACACGCAGTAGTAGCTCGTTAGTTGCTCAAAGAACAGACGTGAACAATCGTCGCACAAATCGGACGTGTATCACCGTCTGGAACGCCGCCAGTCACACAATCTTTGTAACGACCAACAACTGCCGCAGGATTCGAAATATCATAAGAGATAGTTCGATTGTCTTCTTTGATCACTAAGATCGAACCTTGAAGACTATAGTTCGCAATCGAACGACCTTCGCGCGAATCGTGAATTGCAACTTCGTCGAGCCCATTCAAAAAGCTATAGCTTCTCGTTTCAGAGCTCGAGAAGAATTCATATTCGCAAGAAAGAGTCTTGCCACCCAAGTCTGCGGCATGAGCCATTGGCAAGCCTAAGAACAATCCAGCTAAAATGATCATATTTTTCATATTTCCCCCTATGCTCATTGAGCACTCCACCTTTGTAGCGCGGTCGCCTGAAAATAAAAAGCCGGGGAAAACGGGATCACCTGTTTCCAAAATAGAAACAGGTCTTATTTACATTCGGTACACTTGTATTTATGCGTGCATTCGTCGAAGGCGGTCCATTGAGCACAACATTGACCGTCATCTGTGCATTGTTTCGCATTCAAATCTATACTTGGTGGTTGCGACTGACACTCTGGACAAGGAAACGCATGCGCACATTTGTTCTCGCTGATCCAATGCGCACAGCATTTATTGCCGAAACACTTTTTTTCGGCCCTGGCCCCGAAGGCGAGCAATCCACCCATCGCAAATGTCAAAATTATAAGCTTCATGCCCTAAAGGTTAGCACGAACTTCAAGCCTAATTGCAACAAGATAGATTTACTAATCTTCACCGAGATAGCGGCGGCAAACTTCGAATTTTTCCGGAAAAGGATAGTTGCCAAGTCGAAACTGCGACATGGTCACGCCACCCAGATTGGTCGTCGCAATTGCATCTCGTTCTTCGGGTTTTAACCCTTCCCAAGGTCGCATCACTGGGAAATGAAGAACTTCAGTATCACGCGCGTAAAGACGAAACGAAAAAATGCGTTCATCCAATTTAATAAAATTCAGCTCCAGTGGTGCCCTGATCCGGCCATAAGAAGTCGGATTGATTCCTTTTATAGAAAACGTCAGGCGATAAGGAACCTTCTGATCGACAACGGCTTGTAGGGCCTTGCTCATCAAGCGAAAAACCTGTCCGTCTTTCCAGTAATCCACCTTCATAAAGATCTCTGCGTCTTTGCGAATGATCCAAACACGAAGAGCTTGCCAGGTCTGGCGGTCCTCTTCCTTTGCAATCCATACGCCTTCGACATCAAACTCTTTTAAATAATAATAAAGCGCGAGTTTTTTATTTTCGTCTTTCTCAATGCCGTCGTCCGTAATTTCAGCTGTGGGATCTTGCAACAGCATCAATCTTTCCATGGCAGTCAGAGGAATTTTTGGTGGCGGCGTCGACTGAGTGTTGTCACTTGATGAAATCTCGCGGCCAAAAATCGATTTCATCATTTGCCAAAGGGATCGCTTTTCGGCGGCTTGCGCGAGTGGCGCATGCAGAGCGAAGCCCATCATTAGCAATCCGACCAACAACTGTTTCATGAGAGAAAAAGCTATAACTCTAAACGCCGCCCGAGGGCAGCAAGGAGCGCAAGATTTCGGCGCTCCTCCAACGTAGAAAATCAGCGCAGGATTTCATCCAAGGTCGGCCGTTTCGCAGCAGGTGGAACTTTGGTGGCCTTACCGATCATCAAACCGCCCTCGAGTTGAATTTCGTCAGCGGAAATTCCCAAGATCTCGTACGTCTTTGCATGCGTGCTGAAACCAGACGACGTCCATTTCGAGCCGACGCCTTTTTCCCAGAGCACAAGAGAGGCGATCTGCATGCTGCACGCAAGTGTTGCGTAGTTTTCTTTGTCGGTGAAAGCGTCGCCTGATTTTTTAATTCCAACGGCGATGTAGTGCGAGGGATTCATCAAGTTGGTACGCATTGACGCTTTAACGGCATCATTCAATGGAGCTTTTTTACTTTTAAGTTCGATCGCCAAATCACTCAGCTTTTCTCTTTCTGGGCGGCCCGCGATTTTGTAAAACCATGGAAACGTCAGTTTGTGATTCAGCGACCAAAGCGACAATTCCAACGCCTCTTTCACGAGGCTCTCATCCACCTTTTCATCGCTAAAGGTTTGAATCGTTCTTCTATCCCGAATGAGTTCTTTTAAAGTCATTTGCTTGCTCCAATTTGCCTTGGTTCTTCAAAACTGTTACGTTCACGACACGATGACAAGAGTTTTATTTGTTTGCTTAGGCAACATCTGTCGCTCGCCCGCCGCCGAAGGAATTTTTCTTCACAAGATTCGCAACAGCAAAATGGCCATTCACGTCGACTCGGCGGGCACTGGCGGTTGGCATGTGGGTGATCCACCCGATGCTCGCATGACCGCGCATGCACGGGAGCGTGGTTATGATCTCTCACAGCTCGAAGCACGACAGTTCGATCCGGCGCAAGACTTTGAAAAGTTTGATTTAATTCTTACAATGGATGATTCAAATTTTAAAAATGTCAGCGCGTTTGATCGTACTGGTCAGTACCAACACAAGATCAAAAAAACGACTTCGTTTTGCAAGATTCATTCGGTCGAAGAAGTTCCTGATCCATATTACAAAGGCGATGACGGTTTTCAGTTGGTTCTCGATATTCTCGAGGATGCCTGCGATGAACTCCTCGCGCAAATTGAGACAGGGAAAATCAAATGATAAAAGCATTCCGCATTTTTTCAGAAGAAGGCAAAGTTAAAGGCCGCGTCGTTTCGATGGATGAAAACGAACTCTCTCCCGGCAACGTCGTCATTCGCGTTCGCTACTCAGGAGTGAATTTCAAAGATGCTCTCGCTGGCGCGGGCGCAGGGCTCATTCTCAAAAAATTTCCGCTCAATGGTGGTATCGATGCCGCTGGTGTCGTTGAGACAAGTTCAGATTCTCGCTTCAAACCTGGCCAAGAAGTTTTAGTGAACGGCACGGGAATCGGCGAAAACTTCGACGGTGGTTATGCTGAGAAGTTGCGTGTTTCGGCCGACTCCATTGTGCCAAAACCTGAAGGCCTCACTCTCAAAGAAGCCATGTTACTCGGAACAGCAGGTTTTACTGCGGCACTTGCGATTCACCGAATGGAAGTGAATGGCCAAACTGCTGCGAAAGGTCCCATTCTTGTGACCGGCGCCAGCGGCGGGGTCGGAAGCTTCGCCGTTCAAATTCTTGCGCAAGCCGGTTACGAAGTGATTGCTGTCTCAGGCAAATCTTCAGCTCAAACTTATTTGCAAGAGCTTGGCGCAACGGAAGTGATTGCGCCCGACGATCTGAATCTCGGAAACCGTCCACTTGAGTCCGTCAAATTTGGCGGCGTGATTGATAACGTCGGCGGCGAATTGCTCGCTAAGGCGATCGCTCACACTCAGCTCTGGGGAAATGTTTCAAGCATCGGCCTCACCGCAAGTTCCGAACTCAACACGACCGTGATGCCCTTTATCCTAAGAGGCGTGAGCCTTTTGGGCGTCAGCTCGAACAACTGCCCAATGGACATGCGCAAACAGATTTGGAATCGTTTAGGTGCTGAATGGAAGCCAAGGCATTTAGAAAAAGTTCTGGCCAAAACACTAACGCTTGATGATTTGCCACAGGCGTTCCAAGATCTGCTTCAGCGTAAAGTGACAGGTCGTATGGTGGTGGTGCTATGAGTATCAAAATCTCATCCGTCGAAGGGAATCGTCAGCTGCTCGACGGCGGCGCGATGTTCGGCAATGCACCTCGCACCGTCTGGGAAAAATGGGTCACCCCAGATGTTAAGGGCCGCATTCCGCTCGCATGCCGGTCGATGCTCGTTGAAATCAACGGCAAAAAGATTTTATGCGAAACCGGCATCGGCGCTTTCTTTGAACCAAAGCTCGCCGATCGCTTCGGCGTAGAAAATCCATCACGCCATTTGCTCTTAGAGAATCTTGCGAAAATCGGCGTAAAGCCTGAAGAGATTGATGAGATCATCTTGTCTCATTTGCATTTCGATCACGCCGGCGGATTGTTGCCGTCTTATGACGAACAACAAAAAGGTCACAATGATCTGGTTTTTCCGAACGCCCGCTTTTGGGTCGGCGCTGAAGCGTGGGAGCGAGCCGAGCATCCGCACTTTCGTGATCGCGCTTCGTTTATTCCAACCTTGAATGAAAAGCTCAAGAACAGCGGTCGCCTCCTGATCATTCGTAGCGAAAATGACATTCCGGCCGAATACAAAGGTGCGATTGAATTTGTTTTCACGGATGGCCATACTCCCGGCCAAATGCACACTCTGATTAAGGGTGGAACGCAACCGGCGTTCTTCTGCGGCGATCTCATTCCCGGCACCGCATGGATGCATTTACCAATTACGATGGGCTACGACCGCTTCCCTGAAAAAGTGATCGATGAAAAGTCAAAACTCTATGGAAGAATTGAAAAAGAGAACTGGTTGTTGTTTTTTACCCACGACCCTGTTGTAGCGGCCGCCTCTCTACACAGGACCCCAGAGGGAAAGTTCGAACCGAAGGCGACTAAAAAAGAACTCGTCCACGCCGCTGTTTAATTTTTTCTGACTGGTCTTGAGTTCCACCAATTTAGGATGATAATTAAAAGTCCTATTGAGGGGGCCACCTTGTCACTCGAGCTAAAATTCGAGCGTGTTTTACAAAAACTGAAACTCAATCGCTTTCGTCCATTTCCGATGATGCGTGGTGGGTTTTGGCAGACGATCTATGGCGCCTACTGGCCTTGTTTAAAAGCGCCAAAATCAGACAAGCTTCACACCGTCTTGTTACCGGATGGCGATGCGGTCACGCTCGTCGAAAATCGCCCGAAAAGCTGGCGTCTCGGCAAACGCATCATCTTGCTCGCGCACGGAGCCTGCGGCAGTCACGAATCGCCGTACATGGAGCGCATGGCGCGAAGGCTTTTTTATTCTGGTCACCTTGTGCTTCGCATGAACTTTCGCACCGTGGGTCCTGGATTTGGCTTAAGCCAAAAGTGCTATCACGGTGGCGTCAGCGACGACACTCGCGCCGTTCTTCACTGGATCGATCGCGAATTCCCTGGCTCACCTGTCACACAAGTTGGTTTTTCTCTCGGCGGAAACATCACGCTCAAAATGGCCGGCGAAGATGGTTCCAAACCTACGGGCCCACTGGATAGCGTCGTTGCTGTTTCACCACCCGTTGATTTAAAAGCGGCGATTCGTAAACTCGGCCAGCCCGAGAATAAGTTATTCGAGAAAATGTTTTTGAACAGTCTTAAAAAAGATGTTGAGCGCTTGCATGAGAAATTCCCGAACTTGGGCCCGCAAAAATTCCCGACGGAATTGAACGTGCACATGTTCGATGAGCTCTACACGGCACCTCGCTGGGGCTATCCAACGGTCGACGATTACTACCGTGAATCCAGCTCACTTCAGTACTTGCCAGAGATTCAAGTCCCAACCTTCATTTTGTGCTCGATCGACGATCCCGTGATCGACGCCAGCTCCCTTCTCGAGACGCCTATCAATAAGAACATTGATATGTTATTAACTGAACATGGCGGTCACGTGGGCTTCCTAGGTTGGGGCACACGTTGGGACGAAGTCCGATGGAGCGATCAAGCGGTTGCTCAGTGGATCGATAACACCCTTGTTCGGTAGGCTAAGTGTTTACTCACCAACTTGATCAAAATGTAGATGGCAAAGTGGCGTTCCACTGGTTTTTGCTGAGCTTTAACGGTGGCGCGATCAACGCCGGTGGCTTTATGGCCACGGGTCGGTTTGTCAGTCACGTGACGGGATTTGCCACTCTTTTTGGTGTGCACTTAACCGGAAGCGAAGTCGGAAAGGCGTTCGGAATTCTCTCCGTACCGCTTTTCTTCCTCGTTGGCGCGTTCACCGCCGGCCTGTTGATTGATCGGCCCATTCACCAGGGTAAAAAACCGCATTTCGATTGGGTCATGGGACTTTGTGCGCTTTGTTTATTCCTGGCAGCGGGCGGCGGCGATATCTTTCACTTGGGGATCTTCGGCGAAATGGTCCGTTTGCAAGACAGTTACACCCTTTTGGCCCTCCTTTGCCTTGCGAGTGGTTTGCAGAATGGCGCCATTACCTCTTCATCGCACAAATCGGTTCGCTCGACTCACTTGACCGGTTTAACAACCGATCTAGGACTCGGATTAGCCAAGCTTGTGAGCTTTGATCTCAAGCAATCAAAATATCAGCATGAAGTGCGCGCCAATTATTTGCGCATAGGCTCGATTGCGTTCTTCGTTCTGGGCTCAGCTTTTGGCGCCTGGATTTTCCTGAAGCTTGGGTATCGCGGCTTCATGCTTCCTACTGCGATAGCGGCCTATGCTGCTTGGCATGGTAAAAAAGCGAAAAACGCGGCCCCTCTTGATATCAAAGCCGCCTGAGCTTTGCGTCATAGTTTGCGTAAGCCCTCGATCTCAAACAAAAGTATGTCTTTACCAAATAACCAAACCCGATAAAGTGATCCGATCTCTTTGTTGATCTGAAAGTTGAATAAATGAATTTACGTAATATCTGTATTATCGCCCACGTCGATCACGGCAAAACCACGCTCGTGGATCACCTTCTCAAACAAAGCGGCACTTTCTCGGAACGCGCGCAGGTCGAAGACCGTGTTATGGATTCGATGGATCTCGAGCGCGAACGCGGAATCACGATTCAAGCGAAAAACGCGGCCATTCAATATGGCGACACTCGTATTAACATCGTCGATACTCCGGGCCACTCGGACTTCGGTGGTGAGGTTGAGCGGATTTTGGGAATGGTTGATGGTGCGGTTCTTCTCGTCGATGCGGCAGAAGGTCCATTGCCACAAACTCGTTTCGTTTTGCAAAAAGCACTTGAGCGCGGTCATCGCATTATTCTTTGCGTGAACAAAGTCGATCGTCCTGAGGTTCGTGAAGGCCCTCGTATGAAAGACGTGATCAACCAAACATTCGATCTTTTCATCGATCTTGGTGCCAGCGAAGAACAAGCCGATTTCCCGATCGTCTACGCCACCGCACGTGAAGGCTGGTGTACAACGGATGTCGACGAAATTCCGGCGCTTCTTGCGAAA
>Ga0105239_10010701_pt1 | contig 10250 bp, 3 predicted proteins | sample KBSC44metaG_FD_92761 | JGI IMG/M metagenome (GOLD analysis project Ga0105239, IMG submission 92761) | Corn rhizosphere microbial communities from Kellogg Biological Station, Michigan, USA - KBS C4-4 metaG | ecosystem: Host-associated > Plants > Roots > Rhizosphere > Soil | place: Michigan, USA...
CCGATATTTATATCATGGTTTGACGGCGCAAACGGCGGCGACGGCTATTACGGTGGCGCAAAAGAAGTAAGAAAGATTGACCGCTCCACCTACTATGGTTGGAAAGATACCTGGGCAATCCCGCGCAGGATGCAGCCGAATGCGGTTTTATTTGGTGATGTTGGCCCCGATGTACGTTGGGTAGGTAATGAAGCCGGCCATGCCGGCGTAACCAGTTGGGCAACTTACACGCCCCACGCACCGGACGAAGGCAAAGAACCCGGCAATGGCTATACCAAAGATTATGAAGGCACCGAAGGTCATCGTGACGGCAAATATTGGATACCCGCCGAATGCGATGTGCCGTTCCGCCCGGGATGGTTTTACCATAAAAGCCAGGACGGTAAAGCTAAAACTGCTGACTCGCTGCTGAATCTTTACTACCAAAGCGTGGGGCGTGGCGCCTGCCTCGATCTTGGTCTTGAGCCGGACCAGCGTGGCTTGCTTAATGATGATGATGTTGCCAAACTGAAAGACTTCGGGCAGCAATTGAAAAATACATTCGCTGTAAACCTCGCTAAAGGGGCCACATTAAAGGCCAGTAACACGCGAGGCGGCAACAAATTAAAATTCGGCGCAGCAAACCTGCTGGATAATGATCGGTACAGCTATTGGGCGACAGACGACAAAGTAACCACTCCCGAATTGATACTTGATCTGCATACGAATAAAACGTTCAACGTTATTCGTTTGCGCGAGAACATAAAATTAGGCCAGCGCATAGATGCTGTCGCAGTTGACGCCTGGAAAAACGGCAAATGGCAAAAAATAGCCGAGGCTACCAGTATAGGGGGTAACAGGTTGATTCGCCTGCCTGAAAATATTAAGACCCGTAAAGTTAGGCTGCGCATAACCAAAGCGGCTGTTAGCATTGCTCTGAGCGATTTTGGATTGTTTAATGAAATTCGCTTTCCACAGCCTCTGTTTGAAGATGAACACGCACAAACAACTTTGTATGATACCACAAAGAAACCGGAATTGATCTCCAAACAATTCGCATTCACCGAAGGTGCTTCTGTCGACAAAAAAGGCAATGTATTTTTTACGGATCAGCCTAACAACAAAATATGGAAATACAGTGTGGACGGAAAGTTGACAATGTGGATGGATAATACCGGGCGCTCAAACGGGACTTATTTTGATAAAGAAGGTAACCTGGTAACCTGTGCCGATGAACATAACCAGCTATGGTCTATTGCTCCTGACCAGAAAGTAACCATTTTACTAAGCGACTATAACGGCAAGCTGATGAACGGCCCGAACGATATTTGGATAGATAGCAAAGGGGGGATTTACATGACCGATCCCTATTATCAACGCGATTATTGGGCGAGAAAAAAGTCCGACCTTGATGGGCAGCGTGTGTACTACCTGCCCAAAGGCTCAAAGCAACCTATATTAATGGACGCCAGCCTGAAGCAGCCCAATGGAATAGTAGGAACACCGGATGGTCAATTCCTTTTTGTGGCAGATATAGCCGATAATAAGATGTACAAATTCAACATCGAAAAAGACGGTAAATTAAGCAACCGGTTGCTGTTCTGTAAGCAGGGCGGCGACGGTATTACACTTGATGAACGCGGCAATCTTTATATATCAGGTAATGGTGTTACCATTTACAATCCCCAGGGAGAGAAGATAGGCCACATACCTGTGCCCGAGCCATGGACAGCCAACTTATGCTTTGGCGGAGTAAATAAGGATATCCTTTTTATTACAGCATCAAAAGCGCTTTATATGCTTAAAATGAATGTAAAAGGAGTGGAGTGACTTAGAATTTCGGAATTCGAATGTTCGATTTCGGATTGGTTATGCGGTGAGATATTACTACTTCAATTTTCCGTTTACAATCCTGTCTGAATAATCCTGGATAAAAGCTTTAAAATCAGCTACCCCTTTACTCATTTCGGGGTTTAAAGAGCCATCCATCAGGTTCTTTTCAAAGCTTTTGTCTTCGGCGGCAAATATCCCGGTGATCTTTTTCCCGTCGAACAGGTAGATATAGTTGCCCTGTAAAAACTGGTAAATATTTCCTAAGGAATTTATCGCCCTTGGCGTTTCGCCGGGCAGGTTGCTGGTTAAGCTGCGTCCCCAGGAGCGAAATGGCTTATTGTAGCCTATCATGCTGACTATGGAGGGGTAAATATCCATCTGCTGGGCAATATCGGTACGTACGCCTTTCAGGTTATAGGCTTTGTTAGCGCTGTAAAATAATATCGGCACCGCAAAGCGGTTAACCGGCTTATTGTACGCCGGGTAGTAGGTTTGGTTAGTATGGTCGGCAGTAATTACAAATATGGAATTGTTGTACCAGGGTTGGGTTTTGGCGTAGCTGAAAAACTCGCGCAGCGAATAATCGGTATACTGTACACATTTGTCGATGGCCAGCGGGCCGCCTTTGAACCTGTTTTTATATTTGGCCGGAATTTTAAACGGGTCGTGCGAGGATAGCGTAAACAAGGTCGCCATAAACGGTTGTTTCTGCGTACCCAGCGTTTTGCCCATAAACTGGAAAAAAGGCTCGTCCCAGATGCCCCATATATCGTCGAAATCTTTGTCGTTATTATATTCCGTGCGGCCATAATAATTTTTCATTCCCAAAATATTGCCGAAGCCTTCAAAGCCCATCGAGCCATTTGCCGCGCCGTGAAAAAACGAGGTCTGATAGCCCATGCTATCGCAGATAGATACCAACGATTGAATTTTTTGCTTGGCATACGGCGACGAAGTAAAAGCAGTTTGAAATGACGGTATCCCCGCCAATACCGACGACATGGCGTGGATGGATTGGCGTCCATTAGCATAGGCATTGGTAAATATCAAACTGCTATCTGAAAGCGAATCCAGGAACGGCGTATACGATTTAAACCCGGGGATTTTAGCATCCCTGTTCATGCTGCCCCAAAACTCGCGAGCCACGCTCTCCAGTATAATCACAACAACATTAGGCTTCACAGCAGGATTGCTGGTATATTGTTTGATGGGTTTAATGTTGGCATTAATATAATCTGCGGTTGTAAAATGCTCCAGCTTAAAGCTGTTGCTGCTCAGCGTGCGAAAAATGGCAAATGGTGTATTGAGTATAATGTCACCCTGGTTAGGTATTACCACATGCTTATAGGCATCAACCATATTAATAGGGCGGGTACTATGCTTGTAATCGCCCCGTATACCCCCCACCATCAACACAAGTACTGCAACAAATACAATTGCAGAACTAACGAAATAGGCTTTTGCATTTTTTACTACAGCAGGTTTAACTTTTACCAGCCTGTACAGCCATATCCAGCAAATGCAGCATGCCAGGTAGATGAAAATTACATACCAGTATTCCCAGGTGAAATGTTCGAAGAGGGCTTTTTTGTTGCTTTCATCAGCCAGCAAATCAAGCGTGGCTTTGGTTGAGCGTACCTGGCTGAATCGATAATAAATGATATCGACAAAATTTGTGGCATAAAACAGCAAATTGCTGACGAAGTATAAAATAGTTAAACCCTTCTGAAATCCCGGCCGGGTATTAATTTTTAAGGGTAAAACACTTAGGATAATGAAAAGGCTGTTGATGTAAAGCAATGCAGTAGTATCAAACGCCAGGCCATACCAGCAAAGTTTTAACAAGGTGAAAAAATCATCAACTGCAAATAAATTGGTGTTATAGGCAAAGAACAATACCCTGCTGATAAAGTAAAACAGGTAGGCAAGTAATAGCCGGTATAGTAGCGCTTTGTATTCGGTTAGCCTGGATGTAAACCCCATTAATATTCGTTTTTTAAATCCTAAAAGGCTTTTTAGCCCATGAGCATTTAAAAGCGAAACTACTAAAAACACAATTAATTAATATGGATTTTACTTGCTGTTTATACAGACGGTGGTATAAACTACACAATATTGACAATCAAGGAGCGGTATATTAGTGCGGTTTACAAATTTCGAACAGCTGAGCGTTCCATTTTTACACGCGGAACACCAGGAGAACTGTGGAACGTGTTGATTATCAGCGATATTCTATTTGTCTTTTTGTAATATATTGATAATCAGCATGTTAGTTTTGGGTTTACAGACGGGGTTTACAGTAAAGCCCGGCTCAATGGTAAATTACTGGTATCCAATACATTATAAAATTAAAGGCCTTTACACCTGTAAACCCCCGTTCAAATTTACAGAGCAATTACGGACAGCCGCAAAAAAGGTGTTCGGAAGAATTTTTTATTCCCCTTATCATCCACCGCAGGATCTGTCGCATGACGACCCATCTGGGACAAAAAGATTTCCCTCCCCGTCTCTTGAAAAGTTTCTATTTTTATGGAAATGCCGAATAGGTATAGATGAGTGTAATCAGCCGCTGCGAAATGGTGTTTTTAATTTGGCTGGCAGCACGTCTACTTCGATTTACAATTCTCCCTAATAACGTCCACTGCGCGCTTATCACCTAATGCTAACGCGGCATTAAAATCGATACAGGCGCCGGTTTTATCGCCCTGGTCCAGTTTCATGGCCCCGCGGCTTAAAAGAGCCTGGCTGTTTTTGGGGTTTATGTCAAGGCACTTCGCAAAATCACCGGCAGCTCCGGGGAAATCCCGCATCAGGCTTTTGATTGTCGCGCGGTACAAAAAGGCCTGCTCAAAGGCCGGATCTATTTTAATTGCGTTGTTGAAAGACTCAACAGCCGCTGCATAATCCTCTAAGGCCCCCTGCGACACGCCGATATTAAAATACAGGTTGGCATTATCGGGGCTTAAAGTTAAGGCTATATTAAAGTCGGCTATGGCTTCTTTAAATTGCCCCAACTTGGTTTTAAGACCGCCACGGTTAAGATACGGCCGCATGATATTTGGATTGAGCGCGATAGATTTATTATAATCGGCCATTGCATCATCATTGTCACCGATGGAAAATTTTGAGTATCCCCGGTTATCAAAGGCCATAGACGATTCTGGATTTACCGCAATATATTTCGTGTAATCCTCAATCGAACCTTTAAAATCGAGCAGGTAATATTTTATCAGCCCCCGGTATAAATAAACTTTGCTGTAATTAGGGTTTGCTGTTACACAGGAGTCATATTCAGCAAGCGCTTCTTTATACTTTTTTGCAACTTCCAGTCCGTAACCTTTCTGAAAGTATTTGGCTGCAACTACAGTATCAGCCTGGCAAAAGGCTATCGATGTAAGAAATAAAAATGCAATAGTTATTAAAGGGGATTTAAACATGGGGTAAAGATAGAGCCGCTCCAAATAAAATCACAGTACCAACGGCACTGATACCCAATGTTTAACATTTTTTAACGCAAACAACTACTCATCACTCTCTACTCACCATTCACCTCAAGCCGAAATTGCATTTATAATATCGTACTGCGTAATAATCTCAATCTGCCCGTTATCCTCAACCAGCACCGCAATGTTGTCCTTATTTATCATGGCCGATATTTTATCAATCGACGTCGTTAAATCCACAAACGGGAACGGCGCTGTAGTGATGTTTTTTATTGGCTGCGATTTAATAGATGGATTTTCAATCAGCGAGTTCAAGATATCACTTTCGGTAATTTTGCCAATCACCATACCCGTTTGCGTAACCGGTATCTGCGATATGTTGAGTGATTTAATGGTATTGATAGCTTCCAATACTGTTTTCTCGCAATCGATGGTAACAATCTGCTGGTTTTCTTTTTTGGCGATGATATCGCGCGCGGTTAGCTTGCCGTCCTTCAGGAAGCCACGATCGCGCAGCCAGTCGTCGTTGTACATTTTGCCGAGGTAGCGGGTGCCATGGTCCGGAAAGATGACTACAACCACATCGCCTTCCTTAAACTTATCCTTCATTTGCAGCACTCCCGCAATAGCTGAACCGGTTGAGTTGCCGGCGAAAATGCCTTCCTTGCGGGCAATTTCGCGGGTCATTAATGCGGCATCCTTATCGGTTACTTTTTCAAAATGGTCAATCAGGCTGAAGTCGACGTTTTGTGGCAGAAAGTCTTCGCCAATGCCTTCGGTTATGTAGGGATAAATTTCGTGTTTATCCATGATGCCGGTTTCCTTGTATTTTTTAAATACCGAACCATAAGTGTCTATGCCCAAAATCTGTATAACCGGGTTCTTTTCTTTCAGATATTTGGCAATGCCCGATATGGTACCGCCCGTACCGACGCCCGCTACCAGGTGGGTTATCTTACCCTCGGTTTGCTCCCAAATTTCCGGCCCGGTCGACTCATAATGCGCCTGCGAATTGGATAAATTATCATACTGGTTCGGCTTCCACGAATTCGGCACCTCGCGCTCCAGGCGCGACGATACAGAATAATAAGAGCGGGAATCCTCCGGGTCAACATTGGTTGGGCAAACAATAACTTCAGCACCAAAAGCCCGCAAGGCATCAAACTTCTCCTTCGACTGCTTATCTGTACTGGTGAAAATACATTTGTAACCTTTTATCACGGCCGCAATAGCCAACCCCATACCTGTATTGCCCGATGTGCCTTCGATAATAGTACCGCCCGGTTTAAGCTTGCCGCTTTTTTCGGCATCCTCTATCATCTTCAGCGCCATACGGTCCTTAATAGAATTGCCCGGGTTGGTGGTCTCAATTTTGGCCAGCACGGTAGCCGGGATATCTTTGGTTACTTTATTCAAGCGTACCATGGGCGTGTTGCCAATGGTCTCTAATATATTGTTATGCCACATAAATTTAAGTCTGGTAAACCCGGTAGCGGGTTGGTTATGGGTCAAAATTAGCTTTCTAAATTGATATATTTTAAAAATGTGAAATTGATTTATGGAAAAGAGCGGCTTTCTGCATCCTCATAAAAATCAACCTTAAATAATTTTGCTTATGTTTATTCGGCAAGCTAAAACCCGGTCACAATTGCAGCTTCAGTTTATGGGGAAACGTTTACTTTTTTTTATCGTTTTGGGTTTAGCCGCACTTGGTAGTTATGCGCAAAGGCCGCTGACAGATAGCAGGCAGAATAGTTTTTATACTTATATCTATAAACTGACACCCAGCGATGTCGCCAAATTCTATACTGAAAAGGACTATTTCCCCCCGGATGATATTTTACATCATCCCATAGATTCCTTTAAAACAGGCAAGAACTGGGATAACACACTGCCGCCAGGCAACTATCTTAAAATATTCGCCAACAAAAATACGCTCGACTATAAGCTTATCGAAAATCATAACATTTTTCTGAAGCTGCCCGACAATAGCAGTGGCCATAATTTTGTTTTATTGAGTAAGGACGGCCTGCCTGTTTTAAATGCCCGGGTTACTGTTAATAATCGAAAGGTTGAAGCCGACAACGCTGGTTTATACAAAATTAATCTTAAAAAGAAAGAGGTAGTCCGGGCAGACTTTGGGGGCGTGGCAAACTATTTCGTAGTTAAAGATGATGCATACGACCCAGATATAACATTCAAGAACAGGCTCAAAATTGCTTGGCAATTTTTTAAAAGGCATTTTACAAAATCAGGCAGGGAATATGATTATTATGGCTATACAAAGAACTACACCGGTTTTTTTGTTTTTAACAAACCCAAATATAAACCGCTTGACACTGTGAAGTTTAAAGCGTTTGTGCTGGAAAAAAAATCAAAGAGACCAGTAAAAAACCGGCAGTTATTAGTTCGGATAGCAGGTTATAGTTTAGAAGAAAAAACGATAGCGACAGTAAACAGTTATCGCGACGGCGCTTTTGAATTTAGTTTTGTGTTGCGCGACAGCCTGAATCTTCACCTGGACAAGTACTACAATATAAACCTCGTAGATACAAAAGCCAACAAAGAAAATGCTAACGACTTAAGGAACGGCTATGACGGGGACGGTCATAAAATACTGGCATCGGGCAGGTTCAATTACGAGGAATATGAGCTTAAATCTATTCATTTCAGCGCCAGAATGGATAAAAAGGAACATTATCCTGGCGATAAACCAGCGATTTATTTAAAAGCCGTCGACGAAAATGGCCTGCCGGTGCCAGATGGACGGGTCAATCTTATCTTCAAAGCTAATAACAACCTGAATTTTGAAGGTGATCATCTTTTTATCCCGGATACACTTTGGAAACACGAGGTCGCGCTTGAACCAATAGGCGAGACAAAAGTTAACATTCCCGATTCGGTTTTTCCCAGCGCGGATGTCAGCTACACCGTTAATGCTGAATTTTTAAATGCTTCTAACGAGCGCCAGGAGGATTATATTTATGCTAAATACAAAAACAATCGCTACGTCATCAGCACACAACTCGATAACGATACTTTAAAAGCGAAATATACCTTTTTGGGGAAGGAAATTACCGGTGAAGCTGACCTGACTGCCCTTGATGCCGATGATGATACCCTGTCGAGCGTAAGGGTGGCGCTGCCCTTAAAAATGGTAATAAACCCCTATGTAACCAGCTACAACATCCTCACTGATAGTGCCGACCAGGATTTTGAGTTTGAGAAGATGGAATCACAAGTAATGCTTTCGGCTGTGCGAACTAAGGATTCGATATTTGTTGACGTTGATAATCCGCGCAGGATTGGTTTGTGGTACACAATTTACGCGGATGGTAGACCCATTGATGCAGGATACAAAGCGCAATTAGCTTACAAAAGAGCCTGGCGTAATCCGAAGGTAGTGGTAGTTAAGGTGGATTATATTTGGGGAGGAGAAATGAAAACTGTTAGCACAACTGCTGCCTACCGAAAAGATTTGCTCAACGTAAATGTAAAACAGCCGGCATCTGTATACCCCGGGCAACGGGCGGAGACGGTTATTGCAGTTACGGATGCAGACGGCAAACCTATCCCTGGTGTCGATCTTACCGCCTGGTCCATCACCCGTAAATTTACAGAAGGTTATCCTCCAGCGCTGCCATATCTCGGCAAAGATGGTCGTCTTTCCATATCACGAAGATTCAGTCTGGAGAATTCTAGCATAAATACTTCTGGCGCAAAAACGCTAAACTGGGCGCGATGGAGCCGCGAAATGGACCTCGACAGTATCGTTTATTATCAATTTACGCACACTAAAAGCATCTTTCAACGCGAGGAAGCAGGCAAAGACACTATAACGCAAATAGCGCCTTTTATAGTGAAAGACGGCGATATTATCCCGGTGCATATTCTTTATATCGACGAAAAACCCGTTTACTTTAGCCAGGCACAACAGTTGCAGCGCTATAGTTTTAATGTGCAGCCCGGCGTTCACTCAGTTAGGTTCCGAACGCGCAATCAACTGTTTAAGCTGGACAGCGTTTGCGTTGATCCATCAAAAAAACTAGTGATAGGTATAAACGCTGATTACCTGCCATCAACAAAACTACCGGATACGCTGAGTAACTACGAGGCAGCTCTGATCAACAAATACATGATCACAGTTATAGACAACTTTAACGAGAAAAGGACGCTGTTGAAGCAGGGTAATAAAACATTCTTTTTAAATCCGAATCTATACGTTAAAAAAGACGTGCTTGTGGGGCCGTTAGCTGATAACTATGCTGAGCTTGATATAAAAGATGAGAAGCCAAAGCTGTTTGCTGCCGAGCCGGGCTATTCGTATCAGTTTGAGCCTGGTCTGCTTAAACAAACAAGTATCAAAACAAAATACCCCTTCTCTTCCAAGTTGAGGTACGGTGATGGCGCTACAGATTACACACAATATACACTGACTACCAGGGAGGCGGATAGCATCTGGCGGGAAAATATCGCCAATCGCAACAGCGAGCAGGAGCTTTTTCCTAACAGATCAGAAGGTGTCAAAGAAACCGGGAGATTAAATCTTAGCAGAAAATTAAACAAAGCCGGTGGTAACGAAATGATAAAAAATATCATCATTTACAAATACGACGACCCTGATTTCGCGCTGATCTATCCTGGTAAAACAACCGTGTTTTATAACCTGGCCAAAGGCAGGTACCGGCTATTTTTTTTATTGAAAAGCGACAGGTATGATATTAAAGAAAATATCGAAATAAAGCCTTACGGTGTAAATAATTACTATCTGGCCGTTAACCCGATCCACGCCAGGGATTCAGTGAGCTCCAAAATCAGTGAGGTGATCAACGGCCGTGTATTCAGGTTTAGTTACATCGAGGGGGACGTTGAAAACGATGCCGATAAAATTAAGGAAGCATTTAACGAAAAGTATATCGACGTAAAGAAATTCTACAATACGGTTGAGGGTGTGGTTTTAGGAGGGGACGACAAGAAACCGGTAGTGGGTGCTAC
>Ga0105239_10010702_pt1 | contig 10249 bp, 10 predicted proteins | sample KBSC44metaG_FD_92761 | JGI IMG/M metagenome (GOLD analysis project Ga0105239, IMG submission 92761) | Corn rhizosphere microbial communities from Kellogg Biological Station, Michigan, USA - KBS C4-4 metaG | ecosystem: Host-associated > Plants > Roots > Rhizosphere > Soil | place: Michigan, USA...
CACCGGGGACCGCCCGCACCCAGTTGACTTCCAGCGCCGATATCGCGCCGCTGTTGCTGACCATCGGCCACGGCGGGAACGGGTGGCGTTCGGAGTCGAGATACTCCTATCTCGCAGGACGCGCCGACATCGCGGCCATCGCGGCCGCCGACAAGTCTCCAGGCCGACCGTGGGTCGCGCACGCGACCGACGACATGTCGGTGGAGGACATGGCAACGCTACTGCAGTCGCCAGCGGTGCAGAAGATGTTCGGCACTGATGGACCTCCGACCAACATCCCCACCTCCGCGCCCAGCCACATCGTCGCGGTGCGCACACCCGCCGCCAAATTCGCGACGTATTCGCACTGGAAGTCGGGAAGCATGGACGTCGATTCGTCACGGCCCATCGAGTACGAGTTGTACGACTACACAACGGCATCCGGCACCCAAGAGCTCGACAATCAGGCGGGCCGAAGCGCAAGGCAGGCCGCATTGCAAGGCCTGCTCGACCACGAGGTACTGCCAGAGTTGCGTGCACCGTTGCCTGCGTTCCTCGACGAGGCCCAGGAGCAGGGCTTGGCCAACATGAAGGAACTGTCGGAACGGCGTGGCGGCTAGTCCGACAGTGACAGAACGGGTTTCGGGGCTACCGGTCCGCCGACCTACGCGGCGCCTCCACCGGTGAGCATCTTGACCATGTTGTGGGCTGTGTCGTCACCGTTGAGGATCTCGTAGAACTCGGCGCCCTCGGCGGCTGCTTCGGCACTGCGGGCGAACATGGCCTGCTCGTACTCGGCGATGGCGGCCTCGACGTCGTCGCGGTGTGCGGCGAGGGCGTTGCCCAGTTCGGCACCGTCGAGCATGGCGAGATTGGCGCCTTCGCCGGTTGGCGCCAAGAGGTGGGCGGCATCGCCGAGCAGGGTGACCCCTGGCACTCGGTCCCAGCGATGCTCCATGGGCAGCGCGTAGAAGGGACGCAGGACCGGAGCGGTATCACCGTCGGTGATCAGCGCGGTGAGTTCCGGTGCCCAGCCGTCGAATTCCCGCGCGACCCGTGCGGACGCGGCGACGGCATCGGTGAAGTCGATGTCGGCGAACCACTCCAAGGGCTTGGTGAGCGTCACGTAGGTGTGCAGGGTGTCACCGCTTTCGCGGTGCGCCGCGATGCCCTTGCCCGATGCTGGCGCGCCCATCGATCCGCCCCCGACCGCAGCCGCCGCGGCCGGATGCCGGGTGTCGGCGTTCAACAGGTAGGTCTCGACGAATGAGATTCCGGTGTATTCGGGTGTGGCAGTGGACAACAACGGCCGGACTCGCGACCACGCACCGTCGGCGCCGACCAGCAGGCTCGTCACGACGGTGCTGTCGTCGGCGAAGGTCACCACGTGGCGTCCGCCGCCGAGGGCCCTGACGCCGACGACCTTGTGCCCCCACCGGACGGTGCCGGCCGGCAGCGAATCGAGCAGCATCTGTCGCAGCTCCCCGCGTTGCACCTCGGGCCGCCCACCCGTGCCGTCGTCGACCTCGTCGAGCAGGACGGTGCCGTCCCGGTCGAGGACGCGCATGGCTTGGCGGCCCTCCAGGATGATGCCGCGGAACTCGTCCATCAAACCGGCCGCGGCAACGGCGAGTTGGCCGTTGTAGTCGTGGATGTCGAGCATCCCGCCTTGGAGGCGGGCCATCGGTGACGACTCGGCCTCGTAGACCGCGACCGCGATGCCATGGGTATGCAGGACGCGGGCCAGCGTGAGTCCGCCGAGTCCTGCGCCGATGATCGTGACGGAAGTGGGCATGGACTTCTCCTCGTGGTTCGAGTTGTTTGGGGCAGGGTCGAGCGCGCCGGCGACGTCGCACGGCGATTCGGGATGGGCGATTGCTAGCGGGTCGGCTTCGGTAGTTCGGCAGCGACCTTGGCCAGCAGGGCCTGAAGGGCCGTCCGCTCGGTCCGGTCGAGCGGGGCCAGGACGGTCTCCTCGACGGCGTCCATGGCTGCCTCGAACCCGGCGATGAGCTCCTTGGCTTGCTGCGTCGCGTAGACGCGTTTACTGCGTTCGTTGCCGCCTTCCGTACGGCGTTCGACGAGGGCGCGGCGCTCGAGTCCCTGCAGCAGGCTCGACACGCTCGCCGCACTGGTGCGGGTCATCTGCGCGATGTCGCGCTGGATCGTTCCGGGGTTGTGGACCAGGTGGACGAGCACGAAACTCTGCTCGAAACTGAGCTCGCGCGCCCGGATCCAGTCCTCACCGGCCTTCCTCTGCGCCCACATGATCCAGCGCATCGCATCGAGGCTGCTCTTCGGCACGCTGTCCGAATCGTCCATAGTTAGAACTCTAACTGTTAGAGATCTAACCGTCAACGCTCGAACGGCTTGGCCGCCCCGCCTGAATCTTCCCTGAGAATTCAGATTAGATAGACCACCTCATCAGAATGCGATATATCGTGATATTCATGCGATACAGCGTCGCATCGAGTGATGAAGTAGGGAGAATGACATGTTCCACGGCGGATTCCCCGGCGGTTCTGGATTCGGGGGAGCAGGTTTCGGGCCGTTCGGTGGCGGCTTCGGCGGCCACGGGTTCGGCGGCGGTTTTGGCGGGCCGGGGTTCGGCGGCGGCCCGGGTTTCGGCGGTGGCTTCGGCCCGGGCTTCGGCGGAAGGGGCAAGCTGGCGGCCGCCGCCACGGCTGCTCTACTGCTTGACGGTCCTGCCGATGCTGCCGAAATCACAAGGCGGGCAACCGAAGCGACCAAGGGCGCATTCACCCCGCCGGAAGGCGCCGCCGAGCTCGGGATCGGCCTCCTGGCCAGCCGGGGTCTCGCGACCGTCGAGGACGGCGAAGCAGCACTGACGGAGCTCGGCGAGAATCTCTTGGCGTGGCGCGGCATCAACTCCGACACTGCGCATGCGTTCTTCGCGCAGGCGTCGAAGTTCGCGGGCGTATTCAAGCTGCGCAAGGAATTCTTCGAGCTCGGCGGACTGGCACGCACGATCATGTGGTCAGGGACCGACGAGCAGAAGGAGAAGCTCGAGGAAGTTCGGACCAAGCTCCTGGCTGCCGTCACCGAGGCAAAGCGGTCGTTGTACGCGACGCTCGCCGAATCCTGATACGAACGCCTCCCGGCGCGGCCGTGCTTCGCGCGGTCGCGTCGGGGCGTCGACTCGCGTATTGGTATGCGCGGTCGATCAGCGGGCGCGCTTGACGCGCACCTCGTCCCACACGGGTTCGGTGGTCTCGCGGACGCTGCCGTCGGTGCCGAAGACGAGGAAACGATCGAAGGTGCGGGCGAACCAGCGGTCGTGCGTGACCGCCAGCACCGTGCCCTCGTAGAACTCCAAGCCGTCCTGCAGGGCCTCGGCTGATTCCAGGTCGAGGTTGTCGGTGGGCTCGTCGAGCAGCAACGCGGTCGAGCCTTCCTGCTCCAGTAGCAGGATCTGGAAGCGGGCCTGCTGGCCGCCAGAGAGCTTCCCGAATGGCTGGTCGCCCTGGCGTTCCAGCTCGTATCGGCGCAGCCGGTTCATCGCCGCACCGCGGTCCTTGGCGTGCGCCTCCCACAGGATGTCGACCAAGGTTCGTTTTTCCAGCTCGGGGTGGGCGTGCGTTTGGGCGAAGAACCCGGGGACGACCCGCGCGCCGAGCTTCCAGGTCCCGGTGTGGGCGACGTCCTCGCCCGCCAGCAACCGCAGAAAGTGCGATTTCCCCGAGCCGTTGGAGCCGAGCACCGCAACCCGCTCGCCGTAGAAGACCTCCAAGCTGAACGGGTTCATCAGCCCGGTCAGCTCCAGGTCCTTACAGGTGATGGCCCGCAGCCCGGTACGGCCGCCCCGCAGCCGCATCGTGATGTCCTGCTTGCGGGGCGGCTCCGGCGGCGGCCCCGCCTCCTCGAACATCCGCAGCCGGGTCTGGGCCGCCGCGTACCGGGACGCCATCGCGTCGCTGCGGCCGGCGTACCCGCGCATGTCCACGACGAGCTTCTTCAGCTGGGCGTGCTTCTCGTCCCAGCGCCGACGTAGCTCCTCGAACCGCTCGAACCGCAGCTCGCGGGCCTCGTGGAAGGACGCGAACCCGCCGCCGTGCATCCACACGTCCGAACCGCTGGGCGTGGGCTCGACACTGGCGATCATGTCGGCCGCCACCGACAGCAGCTCCCGGTCGTGCGAGACGAACAGCACTGTCTTGGCGGTGACCTTCAGCTGTTCCTCCAGCCAGCGTTTACCCGGCACGTCGAGGTAGTTGTCCGGCTCGTCGAGTAGCAGCACCTCGTCGGGGCCGCGCAGCAGCGCCTCGAGAACCAGTCGCTTCTGCTCGCCACCGGACAGGGTCCGCACCGCCCGCCACTGGCACTTGTCGTAGGGCACGCCGAGAGCGGCCATCGTGCACACGTCCCAGAGCGTCTCCGCTTCGTATCCGCCCGCGTCGCCCCAGTCGCTCAGCGCCTGCGCGTATGCCATCTGCGCGGCCTCGTCGTCGCGTTCCATCATTGCCAGCTCGGCCACGTCGACCGCCCTCGCCGCCGCGTTGACGGCGGGCCGGGCGACCGCGACGAGTAGGTCGCGGACCGTCCGGTCGTCACGGACCGACCCGATGAACTGCGGCATGACGCCGAGGCCGCCGCTGGTGGTGATCGTGCCCTCGTCGGGCGTCAGCTCCCCGGCGATCAGGCGCATCAGCGTGGACTTCCCGGCTCCGTTGGGCCCGACCAGGGCCACGACCGAGTCCTGACCGACCCGGAAGCTGGCGTCGGCCAGCAACAGCCGACCGTCCGGCAGGTAGTAGTCGACGTGCGCGACCTCCAGGTGACCCATGGTCGCCATCATCGTCTATCCACCGCCGACTCCACGAACGGTTTTGTCGCTCAGGCGGAGATGGCCACCGTCGCAGCGAAGACGAACGCGAACGATGTGCAATGCTCGCCACGCGCAACCGGTTTCATCACTGCTTCGGCCTTGGCGATGAGTTCTTCCTGACCTGAGCGTCTAATTCAGTGGAAGGGAGACGTGATGGGAACGGCACTCTCGCGCGTGGGGTACCTGCCGATCAACGGGCTGAACCTCTATTACGAGGTGTACGGCGGGCACGGCACGTCGAAGCCTCCGTTGCTGCTGATCCCAGGTGCTTTCATGGGCACCGATTCGATGAAGAAGTGGGCGGACGCCTTCGCGCCGGAGCGGGCCGTGATCGTCTTCGATCAGCAGGGACACGGCCGCACTCCGGATGCCTCCCGGGAGATGTCGTACGAGCAGTTCGCCGACGATGCCGCGGCGCTACTCCGTGCGTTGCAGGTGGAGCGGGCGGACGTGATGGGCTACTCGCAGGGCGGCGGGGTCGCGCTGCAGCTCGCGATCCGCCACCCGTCGCTGGTGAACAAGCTGGTCTCGTTGTCGGCCACGTTCCGCAAGGACGGCTGGTATCCGGCGGTGTTCGAAGCCATTGGCGGTCTAGGCGCCAAGGACTTCACCGGAACGCCCGTCGAGACGGCGTTCATGGAACACACCCCCGACGCCAAGGCATTCGACGCCTATCTCGAAAAGATGAAGGTGCTCAACGTCAACGACCAAGACATCAGCGACGACGACATGCGTTCGATTCCCGCGCCGACGATGGTCATCGTCGGCGACGCGGACGGCGTACGGCCCGAACATGCGCTGGCCATGTTCACGTTGCGTGGGGGAGGCGACGAGCAGGCCGCGGCGACGGGTGTGTTGCAGAAGGTTCCGGCCGCGCGGCTGGTCATCCTGCCGGCGATGTCGCACATCGGCGTGTCGGGGGAGTCGGCTGTATTGGTGCCGATGGTGAATGCGTTTCTCGACGACGTGCCACCGACGACGCCGGAACTCTTCTGACCCACCGGCGGGTCATGATGTAGTCGACAGCATCCCGCCAGCGAGGAGCATCGATGGGACGAAGCAGGTACGCACTCGTCGCGGTCGTTGCGTTCATCGTCATCATCGGCGGATGGGCTCTGTTGCGGACGGATACGTCCGTGCCGTCCGACCCTGCCGCGCCAACCGCCGAAATGGTGGCCGGGGTGCCGACGTGCTCACTGACCACCCTGCCTCCGGAAGCGGCCGACACCGTGCGCGTCATCCACGCGGGTGGCCCATTTCCCTTTCCGCGCAACGACGGTGTGGTGTTCGGCAACCGCGAGGGGCACCTGCCCGACAAGACCAAGGGCTACTACCACGAGTACACCGTCATCACCCCGGATGCCAAGAACCGTTCGACGAGACGGATCATCACCGGCGGAACGCCGTTGACCAATCCGCCGCAGTACTTCTACACCGCCGACCACTATGACTCCTTCTGTCTGATACCCGATGCGGGAGGGCAACGATGACGCCACGGCCAGGCCGAGACGGACCCGTGATCTTCCGGATCGACGGACGAAAGATCAAGTCGGTCAAGGACTTCTATCGAGAGATCGGACGTGCCGTCAACGGCCCAGGGGGATACTTCGGGAAGAATCTCGACGCACTCGCCGATTGCCTGCGCGGCGGATTCGGCACCCCGGAGGATCGGCCCTACCAGTTCGAGTGGCAGCACAGCGATGTCTCGCGGCGCCGCCTGGAGGACGAACGGCAAACGTTCTTCGAGGCCGTACTGGACGTCTTCGACGATGCCGGTGTCACGCTGAATCTCCAATGACACGAGAAAAGGGTTGGACGGCATTCGACCCGCGTTGGTAGCGTGCGCCAGACCGTGACATCGCGCGAGGAGGTGAGACCCATGAACGTTGCAACCAAGTGGGTGCTCCCACTCGTGTTCACGGTCGGGCGATTGCTGTAGGTGTCGCCGGGAGCGCCTGAACGAGGCACTCCCGAAAGGCAACACCATGAACTTCACCTCCACCACATCGTCGAACGGCGTCATTGAACGCACCTTCACCCTTGACGACGTCACGGGTGTGCTGTGGTCACCGGAATCCGGTACCAACGGCGCACCCCTGCTCCTGTCGGGCCACCCCGGCGGCATGGACAAGAAGGCCCCGCCACACGTGGCGCGAGCCCACGCCGCGGTGATCACACACGGTTTCCACGTCGCCACCATCGACGCGCCCGGACATGGAGACCGGCCGCGCAACGCGCACGACCAACGCCTGATCGCCGACTTCCGTCGGGCAAGGGAGGACGGCAGTAGCGATTTCGGCCGGGTCCTCGCCGACTACTGCGCATCGGTGGCCGAACGCGCCGTCCCGGAATGGCAGGCGACCATCGACGCCGTGCAGGCCCTGCCCGAGATCGGTGCTGGTGCGCCGATCGGCTACTCGGGCGTGTCGCTGGCCAGTGCCATCGGGATTCCTCTGACGGCGATCGAGCCTCGGATCACCGCTGCGGTCTTCGGTTGGGCGTCGGCTCACGACGCCCTGCTGGAGGCAGCGAAGCGCATCACCATCCCGATCGAGTACCTGCTTCCGTTGGGCGACAACGAGATTCCACGCGAGTTCGGTCTCGAGCTGTTCGACGCCTTCACCTCCGTGGACAAGGCGCTGCTCGCGTTCCCGGGCGGGCACGACAGGGTGCCAACCGATGGCCGGATCGACACCCGGTTCTTCCCGCGGCATCTCGGCCGGACCGCCGACACGGCTGCGGATTGACGGCCCTTCGCGCGCAGCACATTCCGACCACCGGAAACGCCCGGCACGCGTCTGGATACGATGCGACCATGACCAGCCTGTGCGATCTGTCCGCAACCGAGCAATCGGCGTTGATCCAAAAGGGCGAACTGTCCGCGCGGGAGTTGCTCGCGGCGTCGCTCGCCCGGATCGACGCGACGAACGGCCAGGTGAACGCCATCATCACGCTCGACGCCGAGGCAGCCGAGCAGGCGGCGAACGAGGCCGACGAAGCGTTCGCGGCCGGTCGGCTACTGGGACCGCTGCACGGGCTCACGCTTGGGGTGAAGGACCTCCATGCAACCGCGGGGATGCGCACGACGTACGGCTCACCCGCGCTCGCCGACTTCGTTCCTGACGAGGACGAATTGCTCGTGGCAAGGATGCGAGCGGCGGGCGCGGTCATCGTCGGCAAGACGAACACACCGGAGTTCGGGGCCGGGTCCCACACCTTCAACGCGGTCTTCGGGTTGACCCGCAATCCGTATGCGCTCGACCGGTCGGCGGGTGGCTCCAGCGGCGGGTCTGCCGCTGCGCTCGCGTGCGGGATGGTGTCGCTTGCCGATGGCAGCGACATGGGCGGCTCGTTGCGCAATCCCGCGTCGTTCTGCAACGTCGTCGGCCACCGGCCCTCACCCGGCCGGGTGCCCTCTTGGCCGACCCAGGACCCGTGGTTCACGCTGCCGGTTCAGGGGCCGATGGGCCGAACGGTGGCCGATGCTGCTCTGCTCATGTCGGTTCAGGCCGGCCCCGATCCGCGGCCGGTGGTGTCGCTTCCCGAGCCGGGAGCGACCTTCATGCCTGCGTTCTCCGACAGGCTCGACGGCCTGCGGATCGCGGTATCGCCCGACCTGGGCGGGACGATCGTCGTCGACCCCGAGGTAGCCGCGGCGGTCGAGGCCCAGATCGCGATTCTCACCGACCTCGGTGCGGCGGTGACGCACACCAGCATCGACTTCACCGGCGCGGACGAGGTCTTCACGACACTGCGGGCACTCAACTACGCGCAGGTCTTCGGTCAGCTGGTCGACCAATCGCCGGAGTTGGTCAAGCAGGCCATCAAGTCCAACGTGGCGCACGGGCGCGCATTGACCGGATCCGACGTCGCCCGCGCCGATGCACTGCGCGGCGCGCTGTACAACCGGGTCCTCACGTTCTTCGACGAATACGACGCCCTGGTGCTTCCGGCGTGCCAGGCGCTGCCGTTTGACGCCGACCTCGAGTACCCCGACAGCATCGCCGGCGTGCCGATGGGCAACTACCTGGCGTGGATGAAGGCCGCGTACTTCGTGTCGGCGACGGAGTGCCCGGCGACCGCGGTGCCCGTCGGATTCTCCAGGGATGGACTGCCGATCGGCGTTCAAGTGGTCGCGCCACCGCGCGACGACCTGCGCGCATTGTCCGTCGCCCACGCCATCGAGCAGGCGACCCGCGCGGGCGAGCGCCGCCCGGCGGTGGTGGGCTGACCGCTCAGAGGCTCAGCTTGTAGCCCTCGTGGGTGGCGGTGAGGCCCAACCGTTCGTAGAAGCGGTGAGCGTCGACCCGGGACTTGTCCGAGGTCAACTGCACGAGGACGCAGTCGCGGGCCCGTGATTCACCGATCGCCCACTGGATCGTCGCCCGAAACCCACGTCTGCAGTATGGACGAAGGAGGGGACGCCTCCAGCGAAAGCACTGGTGAGCGTCCGAAGCGTTTGGCCATCGCGTAACATGGTTATGTCTACTAAGTAGTCGGATGCCGTCTCAACGCTGGAGTCATTGTCATGACCTTGATCAAGACCACGCTGTCTGCCCTTGCCGTTGCAGGTGGGCTCACCGCTGCCGTGCTGGGCGCCACTCCGGCGAGCGCCGATCCGCCGCCGCCGGCGCCGGTCTTGGGCGAAGTGCCGCCGCCGAACGCACCAAGGAAGACCGCCGACTTCTGGCTCAACGAACCCGTCGTGTGGACCTCGATGTGGGGTGGGCGATGGGGCGTATGGAAGAACGGCTCGTTCATCACGCTGTCGTCGAACATCAACACCGGCGGCGGCTAGACGCCGCCTCTGTGGTGGCGATGATGGCGCGCATGCGTCAACAAGTGCTGACGCCCCCTGGACAAGAGTCGGAGTGGACGCAGGTAGTCGAGGTGTGTCCATACCCCGCCGCCGCGACATGCGGCAGGGTATGGACATCAAGCGGTCAGTAATCCCAGGTTGCCGGCACGCACCTAAAACCGTCACCGGCGACCGCGACGTGGCATAGGGACGGGAACGGCAGGTGGGTGGCGGCGAGTGATTCGCCGGTCGCCGCCAGCTCCTTCAACAGACGAACCCGCACGCGGGCCGACTCCTCGGGGTCGTGTTCGAATCCGTTGTACCACTCGGGATTATCGAACCCGACCTGGAACACTGCGTCGCCGGCGAACGTCAGGCGATCACCACCCGACGCAAGGCGGACGATGCTGTGTCCGGGAGTGTGACCGCCGGTGCGAGTGACGAGCACGCCGGGCGCCACCTCGTAGTCGGTGTCGAACGGCCGCAGCAGACTGTCGTACTCGGCCAGGAACTTCGATGCCGTCGACCGCAGGACTTCCGGAATCGGCGCTGGCATGACGGTTTTCGAGAAGTCGGGCGCCTGCCAGAACTCGGCCTCAGCGGCGGCGACGTGGACCCGCAGGTCC
>Ga0105239_10010703_pt1 | contig 10249 bp, 21 predicted proteins | sample KBSC44metaG_FD_92761 | JGI IMG/M metagenome (GOLD analysis project Ga0105239, IMG submission 92761) | Corn rhizosphere microbial communities from Kellogg Biological Station, Michigan, USA - KBS C4-4 metaG | ecosystem: Host-associated > Plants > Roots > Rhizosphere > Soil | place: Michigan, USA...
ACATTCAATTTAAATTGAATGTGGCAAGCCCCGCTTATACTGGAACTCTTACCACTGGTGCATTGGGCTATTCCGATGTGAACATACTGGCCTCCTTCCAGAGTTCGGTGAACAACTACAACCAGATAATACTGCAGAACACCTCCAACGGTAATACAGCCTCTGCAAACTGGAACGTGAGCAACGACCAAGGGACAGCAAGCACCAATTTCGGGGAGTTTGGCATAAATTCGAGCGGGTTCACTGGCTCAAGCATTTTCAGCCAAGCGGGATATGTATATCTTGCCTCGGCCACAACTGATTTGGTAATCGGTACCTATGGGAACAAGCCCATACATTTTGTTGTCAACAGCGGTTCATCGGATGCATTCACTATAAATGCCTCTGGCACGTCCACATTTGGCTCTACGGTCAACCTTTCCGCAAACACCACCACAACCGCACCTATACTTTGGAAGGTATCTGGGGCAAACCTTACCACTTCCCCGACAATAGGCATGAACGAGGTTGATGCCAATGGGATAAAATATTACAGCCATGCCACAAGCGAAAGGGGCGTGGAACTTTCCGAACAGTTCATGGCCACCACTTCACCATTTACATTGGTAGCTCAGACGGCAGCACAGAAATGCTTCAACGGTTCTAGCAATGGTGCCATAACATTATCGGCAACGACAACTTACTTTTTTGAATGCAATGTTTCATTGACGGGTCTCTCTGGAACATCTGGGGCTTTCGGTTTTGCATTTGCTGGAACCGCTGGATTGACTTCCCAAAGTTGGATTTCAATAGCAGTCAAGGGCACTACTGTAGGTATAATGTACAATACGGGTTCCAATACTTCTTTGATGGCCAATAACGCGGGGACAACGGGAACGGTATTGGTACGCGGCCTTTTGAGGATAAATACGGCTGGGACTATAATCCCCCAGATAAGCATGACACAGGCAATAGCCGCAGTCGTGGGGACTGACTCGTGGTTCAGGATTTGGGCGGTCGGTACGAATTCTGTTATAAGTTCGGGGAATTGGAGTTAATTTTACATCCATGAAGATAAACCTCAACCATCAATTCAAGAACCTAGCGGGAAAGGACTTTGACCGTTATGTGAAGGACAAGAACGGCAAGCCGACCAAAGAGGTCATCGACATGAACGAGATGGGGAAATGCTTGGCCATTTGTATGTTCCATTCGAACGAAAAGAACCTGAAGTTCAAGATTTGGTCGGAGCAACTTTACAAGACTGGTATCCTTGAAATAGATGATGTTGATTTTGAATTGTTAATTGCTTGGATAGAGATTTACGGGACGAACGACAATATACAGTTCAATACATGGTTCTCGCAAGTGGGCATAAAAGGTCAGGTCATAGAGATGATGAAGAAACAAAAAAAATAACACATGGCACTCGACAATTCACCCAATGTCATAAACCTGAGCGACAACGCATCTCTTCAATACAATGGCGCGAATGTGAAGATGAAGGCAACCGTATTGGATTTTTCCATAAACGTGGCGAAGGATTTTTATTTGACGGTCACGATTTCATTTTATGTGAACAACGCGGGTTCCTATGGGGCAAAGGTGACCGATGATATAATCGCGAACGCAACACTTTCCGCTGACCAACAGGCGCAACTTTTGAACATCTATCAGGACAGGACGATAAGCTATACCACTTCGGGAAAATACACCGATGCTGCAGGTAATATAACAACCAGCGACCAAGTGGGGGCGATACCAGAACTACAATATTGGCAGGGTTTTTTTGTGAACCAGATTCCAGGGTTCGGAACGGCTGGGACAACTGGGGCTTTGCAATTGACCTATCTGATAATCGCGGCAATCATAAACAAACTCAATACACGCAAAAAATGGTAAAACTATGGATAATTTAAAAACAGGGCATTATTGGCTTGCCGATGAGAACGGCAACCTTTATACATCATTTTGGAACGGGGAGCATTTCCTTCACGGTGGTGGGATTCACTATCCGCACCAGAACCATAAAGTAATCGCAGAGGATGTACCCCAATGCCAGACAGGATGTGTATGCACACAGAACCCTGACGGTACTTGGAAAATCAATTGCGCTTGAAAAGACTATGGATTATATTCCTTGCCTCGCTCGTTTGGGCGGCCTTCTCCAAGATACACGGGGATGGGTTCAGGGAGTATGCCCTATTCCCTTTCAGCGACATAAAAATGATTTGGCCTATTTATCTCTGGAACATCTGCATACAGATAGTGCCGATAGCGTTCATGTGGACTCTGGTAAGTCAAGAGACGGAGAGGCCAAAAGAAATGAAAATGGTGGCATGGATAATCAGTTTCAAGATGGTGGACTTTGTGCTCAGGTGCAACACCAGTTATTTTCATATAGGTGATTATCCCATAAGCTACGACACGGTTGTTTTTGTTTTGTTAGGTTTAGTGTTGTTAAAAGCAACACTATATGACTGATTTTGGGTTTGGTCTTTTCATCTTGACCACTGTTTTTATTATCGTTTCGATAATATATTTCGGGAAGGTAATCTCAAGGTTGAAGGACGAAATTGAGAAACTGAAAAATTACATATATGAGCTCATTAATTCTTCTGGCAGAGGCGATAACTAGGGACGGTGGCGTAAGCGCAGACTATACTTTGATACTTGTCGTTGGGCTTTGCGGTGTGTTGGTGAGCGTTATTTTCGGTTTCATTTTGAGCCAGATAAACTCTATCAAGGACGATGTGAGGATTATCAGGACGGACTTCCATTCTTTTGTCGAGGAACAAAAAGGGCTTAACGCAACATTCCACGAAAGGACTAAAGATTTATGAACTTCATACTGCAACGATATTCGATGGTCCTGGAGAACAACGGTTCGACTCAAGGATTGTTTTTGGAGAAGACCGATTCAGGTTCCAATTTTTTTTGTCATACAATTGAGGACGAGTACCGAAAGGTAAAGGTCGCTGGGGAGACACGGATACCGTCTGGCATTTATGAACTGAAGATACTGAAAGTCGAAAATGACTGGGTATCACGGCACAGGGCAAAGTACAACCTCAATGGCGACAACTGGTTTGTCTATCCGATAGAAGTCACCAACGTGCAGGGTTTTTCAGGGATATTAATACACGTGGGCTATGGTGAAAAGGATACTGAAGGCTGCATACTATTGGACGATACCATCGGGAACAATACAACCGATGCGGGCTATATCGGTTCACGTAGCATGGAGGCGGTAAAAAGATTTTATTCGAAAGCCTATCCGATACTTGATGAAGGCGGAAAGGTTTTTCTTGAGATAAGGGACGAGGATTATTTGACTAAATGATTATGGGCAATCCGATAACAGATGTAATTGCAAAAACGGTAAATGGATTGATTGCAAAAGTTGCAGATAAATTTTTTCCAGATGCCGCACAAAAGGAACAGTTCCAATTGGAGATGCAAAAGGAACTTCAGGCAATGGATATGGCCGAACTTGATATGGCCAAAAGCGCGATAGTTGCCGAAGCACAGAGCACAGACAAATGGACAAGCAGGGCTCGGCCTTCGTTCCTTTATGTGATGTACCTGATTATACTTGCATCCATACCTATGGGAATACTAACTTCCATAAACCCTCAGGTCGCGGTGAATATTGCCAACGGTTTCAAATCATGGCTTGGAGCAATACCCGATAGTATGTGGGCTTTGTTCGGTACTGGTTATTTGGGTTATTCCGCTTCGCGTTCCTATGACAAGCACATGGAACTGAAACATGGCAAGAAGTAGTCATTCCTTGCTTGGTATTTAGAAGCGACTCAAAAATCAATCAGTACAAAATCCAGCTTGGCATCCAGCACCAGTTCCAAAATTAAAATCAGTTTGTAATCCAATGCTTTTAATTTGATCGTAGGTAATATCACTTTTCCATTTTCTATTTCTTATTTCCTTAGAAGCAAACCAATTCATTTTTTCGGGATTGGTTTCAAAGTTCTTTCTAAGTTGTTGTATTGGTTTCCAAAAGCAACCTACGCAATTTGAATCAGGGGGGAAAATAAGTGATGTTGTCTTTACCCATTTAAAAACAGTATAGTGACTAATTTTATTTTCAGCTAATGGGAATTTTACGTTACGCCATTTCTGTTCTTTTTGAAAATCTTCTACTCTCTCAATTTCATCATACCTGAAACCAATATTCATTTCAACATGACCGAATTGTTTACAGTAGTTTTTTATAGGCCTAAGTTTCATTTCAAGTGTGCAGAATCGCCACTCCTTATTTGGCAGATGCTTCCGTTTTTCAACTGTTCTGTCAAAACTTTTACCGTAAACCCAATCAAGTTGTTTGCCCATCAATTGCTCAAGATCTAGCATAGCTGACAATGTTAAATCGTCCTCAGCCGTTGCAATAAAATCACGGCCAAGTTTATCAGATACTTTTTGAATCAATCCTTTATCTTTTGGAGAGCATTCAGTGTCATCAATTAACACAACCGCAAAAACATTCTTATCGGCAGGATAATGAACAGCCATATAGCTTGAGGTTTTGCCGCCTGATATAGAATTGACTGTTGTCATTTTGCTTTCAATGCTTCTTCCAACTGCTTGATACGGGCAAGTAGTTCCTCTTTCTCTTTCAAGCTACGGAGGGCTTCGGATTTCATGCCTAATATTCTCTCAGTTCTTGGTATTAGATTTTTATCATTTGTTTTATCGCCTATGTGAACTAAAGCGATTGGCCAAATTTCAAGGGCGTACTTCTCAATCCTCTCTATTGTTTCCTTTGGTAATTCCATATCGCTTGTGAATTTGGGTAAGTGAATATTATTTGCGTAGGGTAACTTAAAATGTTGCCCTCTTTGTCCGTTATTATTGTGCCTACATCCCCAGTTCCATTTCCTGTACTAAAAGATGTATATGTTTTACCATCACTCGTTGTGGTTGTAAAAATTCTCATTCCTTCCATAGCTCAGGGGTGTTTTCTTTTGTAGGGTTCATGGGTTAATAACTTTAAAATTATTTTTCTCAAGCCATTTTATTGCTTCATCTTCAGATAATATTTTACCAACTTCATCCCATAGTTCCTCTTGCGTTTCCTTCACCTCTTCAACTGATTGAATAAATGCTCCTTCTGTTTGGTCATTAATTTTTTATTCTTTCACTCATCACCTCTTCTTCAGGGATGAGAAGGGCGACTTCAACTAATTCTGCTATTCCCATGTGATTACCATTTGGATATTTCTGCACAAACTGTTTTTCTTCTACAATCTTCACGGAAAATCCTGCTGGCAAATCATACACTCTGCCTTCCTTTGGGATAGGTTTATTATGTGGATCAATAATATCGGCCATAATAACTCTCATTTGTTCCTGCTCCTTCACCTTCCATCTTGGGGCTTTGAAAAGAAGGTCTTTATATTCAGAGCAATAACATTTGCTCTTTCGTGGGTCTAGGCACATGATAGCACCTGCGCAATCTGGTTTATTCATTGGCGCATCCACTATGCACCATACACCATCAATGAAGATCGCTTTGGGGTTTGTTATGTTCATTTTGTAATTGTGTTAACGTTTGTAGTCGATGTTTTGCTAAAATCCTTATTATAGGTTATAAGACTGAATCGTGAACAAAAAAGACATTCAAACGCTGCAATTAGTCTGAGTGGCAATGTTGCAATCCAACCATCTGTCGCTTTTTCCTTCGGTGTCATTTTGTTTCTGGTTTAGATGGTGAGAGTTGATAGGTCAGTATTCTTTTATAGTTATATTAGATTTAAAAGATTCTCTTGATTTCTTAGCTTCGATCTCTTCACTAATCCAATCATTGACCATTTTTTTTGCCTGTTGCAAACATTCCTTTTGCAAATCTTCTCTTAATGTAAGCCATCGCGTTGGATGGGAATATCCATTTTCTAATGATGTTTTTGCATTTATCATTTGTGCTAAAAAATGAATTGCTGTTAGCTCTTCCATGCTCTATTTTGTTTTAGGTAGTGTTGTCTTTACTAATTCGATGTGTTTTTCACAAGTCCTTACTACTAAATCGTAAGCCTCCCAATTTTTAGAATTTTCTTGCCAGCCGTCTCTCTGATAAATGTATTCCTGTTTCTCTTTCTCCAGTTCCCCTATAAGGGCGGATTGAAAATCTTCTAAAAATTCTAAGCAAATTGAACCGCTTGTCGATGTTATCTCCCCTGCATGGAATCTCCATGCTTCTTTCGCTTTCTTTTTATTGTCCATGATGGTTAGGGGTTAAGAGGCTTTTTCAATATTATTTTTGTACTGTTCTATTTTATCATTCTGCTCATTAATTCCTGCTTGATAATCACATTGCCATTGACCATAAAGTTTAAAATCAATATTTGCCCTGTTGAGTATCATCTCCTTTTCTACAATAGCATCGCGCAAAAGAAGAATTGTGTATTGAAGAAATTGTTCTTGGTTCATAGTCTTTTATCCTTTAATGGTTAAGAGAGTTTATTGATTCGTCTTAGATATTTTATTGATTCGCCAATTGCAAAAACAAAATCACCCCCATAACTTTCTAAATCAATTCCATCTTTTGCAATAAATAAGACCGTTTGTTCTGGCCAAAATTGAATTGATATTTCATATTTATCAGACCATTTCAATAATTCTGCCAATTGATTTAATTGTGAATCGATAATCGTTTTCATTCTTTGATTGTTTTAAGGTAGTCATTAACAAATGTTTCATAAATAACATCCCAATCAGGGTGAGACAGTTTTTGTCTTGATTTCTCAAACGCCTCTCTTATCATCCTTTCCTCCTCTGCTGCACAATCTTTGGCTAACTGGATTTTGTCTTTCCAATACTCTTGGTCTAGAGTGTCTGAAAATTCCAGCCCCGTTATTATCCTGAAGTATGCCTTCTCTCGGTTGGTCATAATTTTATCGTTTAAAAAAATAAGCAGAACTGGTAGTGAGTATTAAGAAGCTATATCCTCTCAGTTCACACTGTTAATTCTTCCGTGCTATCTGCCTATTTTTGTTTTCATTCCTTGTTTTGTTTAATAGTCAAGAGATTCATTCCAGCAAATTATTTGACCCGAGAATGATTTCCTGTTTGAACTGGCTATATTTTGTCCAGCGAACCAGAAAATAAAATCAGTTATATCAAGCCCATCATTTTTTGCGATTTCTTTAATCGTTTTAGAATCAATTTCAATTCCATTTACTTTATAAGTACATTCATCAGCCCATAAAGCTGGCTTCATTTCAAAATCCCAAACCTTCTTAACCTGAATATCAGGAGCGACAATGATTTGCTTTGAATGATAAGGCTTGCCCGACCAAACTCTAGGGCTGAACCAATTGCCCACTTTGAAGTGGTGGCCAGCGCGGATGGTGTGGTGTTTAGGTTCACACTCCAAAAAATATCCAGCATCAAAATTTAATTCTTCTGGTTCTGGAAAGTCTTTAGAATATTTTCCACCAATTGACTTATGAATCTTCTCTACAAAATAAGTCGGCTCTCCCTTTCTTGGGTGGTAGAAAGGAAATGTTCTTGAAAATGTTATTACTTTACTCATGGGGTGTTTTTTAATTAGTCAAGAGAGAGTGCGTTCATAAATCTTGTTCCATAGTGTTATCCATGCGAGCTCTGCCTGTTGCGGAACAACGGCATTTCCTGCCATGCGAAGAAGGTCTTCTCTAAAGTTGTACCCATCAACTGAAAAACCCACGCGGGATTCAACACGGGGTTCTTCCCATTCGAACTGTGGCTGTCCTGGACGCGCTGGCCATCGGTCACGAATACTTTGTGATCCAATATGTCGTTCTCCCGACTTTGTCCTTTCTTGCGTGTCTGGGCTCCTTCGCTCGATCCTTTGTACATTGTACTTACAGGTGTCGGCCACTTTACTTGATTGTTCAGTTCCGTCTCTTTCTGAAATCCTCCCGATGCTCCTTTCCAATCCCTCGCTTGAGGTGTGCTCCAACTCATTTCTACCGCCTGTGGAAGTGTCACCGAGTGCATCGAACCTTTCTTTTGTTGTGTGCTTTTCAAGTTTGATGTGTACGTGTCCGATACTATGGCAGTCGGCCAGTTCTTTACTTGAAGACTCAATGGATTGCCGCCTTGCTTGTATCTGGTACTCCTGTTTGAGTCGTTCGCAGTATGTGTTGTCCACAGCAAGGATGAAGAGTCTCTTTCTCTGGTGAGGCGCACCAACTTCTTCCGCACTGAATATTCCTTCTTTAACCGTGTAACCAAGCGATTCCAAGTCCTGTTTGACTTCCCTATATCCGAGCTCGAGGTGACCGACCACGTTTTCGAATAAGCACCAAAGAGGTCTAACTGTTCCAACGATAGACTTTTCTCCAAAGCCCCCGATGTATGGCCAGAGGTGTCTTGGATCGAGTTTTCCTTTTCGCTTTCCTGCCACTGAAAACGGTTGGCAAGGGTAGCCACCTGTGATGCCGTCCACCATTCCGCGAAACGGCCTTCCATTGAAGGTTTTAAGATTCGTCCAGATAGGTGCTTCATCCAATATACCTTGCTCCATTTGCTGAACCAGATTTTCACAGACAAAGGCTTCGACTTCCACATCAGCGAGTGTTTTGAGTTTGATGCCAGTTCGCTCAATTCCATGTTCGAGTCCTCTTGACCCTGTGCAGAGAGAAATGTTTGTTTGATATTGCTTGGTAGAATCCACATCGTTTCAGTTCATTGTTGTTTGTTCTTTAGCCAGTCAGATTCGGGAATGAAATCAGGTTTTGGCTTCCCTGTTATCGCATCAAAATTTTCCCTTATCCATTCCAAGTGAAGGCGTTTTTTTTCAATTTCTTCTTGGGGCAATGGAGTGTACTTAAGTTTAGACCTATGGAAATCGTTTTCTTTTGAGTTATCAGCCACTTTCTCAATGTAGCCTATACTTTCCTTCCATTTTTCCATACGTTCGTTGTAGGCCTTTAAATCGGCCTCTGTGGGCAAAGTATCCTCAAACTCCTTTTTTTCCTTTTTCAGCCTTGTTTCGAGTGTCTGGTATTTTTCTTCCAGGTATTTTTCCATCCATCCCATTATCACAGCCCCATCGAGCCTGAAAATATCCCCGTATTTGCCCAAAGCACCCTTTTTGAAACAAAGAGTAAAATCCGCCAGCGATTCGTTTGGGAACATATCAACCAATGATTCGGCCAAAAACGGCATCTGATGAGCCTGAAGGTTCAATCTGTTGTCGATGTTCAAAAGCATGGCCAGCTTGTTCAATTCAATCACAAGGAACTCGTAAACATTGTTGACGTTGACTTTTTTCAATATCATGCAGATAGGTTCTTCATCCAAAGCCTTTTCAACCGAGGTGGGCATGGATTTTGAAAGCTCATTATACCTCCGATTTTCCAGTAATGAGGCGCATTGATTCGGAAAGCCTATTTCTGTCCTGTTCGAGTTTTGTTGATTTAATTGTTCCATTTGACCTGAAATTTAAATTTTTTGCCCAAGTTTTTAACCTTCTGTTTATGTCGAATACCTTTTCCATCTCGAACCTCATTTTTTTTCCCTTATCATTCATCTCCGTCCAGTAATCGAAAAATTCGCGCAACATTTCTTTTCCGTAAGTATCCAGATGAATTGAAACTTTGTTCATAAAATCGCTTTTCCTTGTTTCAATTGTAGCGGCTTTAGCCGCGGCATTATTTATATTCTCTTCTTTCTTCTCATCTTCTCTCTTCTTCTCTTCTCTTATGGCATTGCCTTCGCTTTGCGATTGCTTTGCGGTCGCATTAATTCTACGTTTTTCCCATCCAGAACGAGCATTTTCACTATTAGTATGGCTTATATTTTCAAATTCTGATAATTGTTCATTCAAAAAATCAATGCAAATAAGACCCCCAATAACCTTTACAACATCCTCTTCAATAAGCGAATCTAATGCGGCCGCATTGCCATTGCATATCTTTTGCACTGCCAATTTATAAGGAACATCACCAAGCCTTTGCCAATACATAGAACAAACACTGATAAAAACGCCCTTTGCTTCAAATGAACAAAGTTGAATATTTCCATTATCCCATTGAGAAGGCTCGAATTTGAAAAACGGAAGTTCCTTAGCCATTGGATTTTTCAAAAATTTCATATCCGAAATACCACGGACTTTGGTCGCCTTCCCGTTCCATTGTTTCTTTGGCCGACTGTTCGGCCAATTCAAATGTCGAATATGTTTCCTTGAATCCGTGACTGTCCACGTCAATATGTGGTTCCCGTGAATTTGAACGCCAAATAATTATATAGTCCATAAATTAAAAAGGGC
>Ga0105239_10010706_pt1 | contig 10245 bp, 6 predicted proteins | sample KBSC44metaG_FD_92761 | JGI IMG/M metagenome (GOLD analysis project Ga0105239, IMG submission 92761) | Corn rhizosphere microbial communities from Kellogg Biological Station, Michigan, USA - KBS C4-4 metaG | ecosystem: Host-associated > Plants > Roots > Rhizosphere > Soil | place: Michigan, USA...
ATTGGTGTCCCGGATGCTTTCCACCCGCTCTCGCATCACAACAACGAGCAGGCCAAGATGAGCGCCTGACGAAAGTCCAGGCCTACCACACGACCGTGTTCGCGAAGTTCCTGGACAAGCTCGCCAAGATGCCGGATGGCGATGGCACTATGCTTGACCATTCCATGTTCCTTTACGGCAGCAACATGGCCAACAGCAACGCGCACAATCACTACCCGCTGCCGACCTCCATAGTGAGCGGCTGGAAGACCATCAAGGGCGGCCAGCACATTGTCCCGCCGGAGCGCACGCCGCTCGCGAACGTGCTGCTGGGTTTCCTGGATCGCGCCGGAATCCCTCAGGACAAGCTGGGGAACAGCACCGGCAAGCTGGTGGAGATTTAGGCGCCATGAAAGTGCTGGTAGTGGCGGCACTCGGCGCTGTGACCGTTCTTGGCATAAGGGCGTTCGGGGCAGACGCCACGCGTCCGGCCGCGCTTGCAGTTGCGATCAAGTCCGGCCAACGCGCCGATGCGATCAGCATGATCACCAACAAATCGGCCGATGTGAACGCGGCCGAGGCCGATGGCTCGACGCCCTTACTGTGGGCCGCGAACTTGAACGACACGGATCTGACCTTTCGGCTCTTGAAGGCGGGCGCGGATCCCAGGACACGCAATCAGCTCGGATCCACACCGCTCGCGGAGGCGGCATTTAATTCGAACACCGGGATGATTCAGGCTCTGCTGAATGCGGGTGCGGATCCGAATGCTGCCGGACCGGATGGCCAGACACCGCTTATGACTGTCTCGCGGACGGCGAGTGTCGACGCCGCAAAGCTGCTTCTGGCCAAGGGCGCGAATCCGAACGTGAAGGAATCGCAGCGCGGCCAGACGGCGCTGATGTGGGCTGCTGCTGCCAGCCAGGGTCCCATGGTGCGCGTTTTGCTTGCCGCGGGCGCCGAGGTCGACGTGAAATCCACCCTCGATCTGATGACGCCGCTGGTCAGTGCGGAACCGCGTGCCCAGCCTCGTCCGCCAGGTGGAATGACGGCGATGCTGTTTTCCACCCGTGAAGGCTGCCTGGAGTGCGTGAAGGCGTTACTAGAAAAGGGCGCGAAGATCGATCTGCCTGACCCCGAGGGCGTCACGCCGCTGATTTCGGCGATCTTCAATGCCCATTTTGACGTCGCCAAGTACCTGATCGAGGAGGGCGCGAACGTAGACCGTTGGGATTGGTGGGGCCGCAGCCCACTGTATCTTGCGGTGGACTACAACACGTTGCCTCATGGCGGACGTCCGGATCAGCCTTCGCTCGATGAAACGCTGCCCATCGACATCGTCGAAATGCTGCTCGATAGGGGGGCGAATCCTAACTTGCAGTTGAAGCTCCTGCCTCCTTACCGGGCCACCGGCGCGGATCGCGGCGTGGATTCGATGCTGACTTTCGGCGCGACGCCGCTGCTGCGCGCGGCGAAAGGCATGGACGCTCCGGCGATCAAGCTTTTACTGGAGCACGGCGCGATTGTCGATCTTCCAAATAATCAAGGCATGACGCCGACGCTGGCCGCGTCGGGCATGGGATCGATCGACGCCGACACGCGCGGCTACTTCATGGCAGCCGACGTCGAAGAGCGTGCCATTGCTTCGCTGGACCTGCTGCTGGCGCGCGGCGGATCGTTGAACAAAGGTGCGGCCCGCTTCGATCAGGTCCCTCTGCATGGAGCTGCGTTCTGGGGTTGGAACAAGGTCGTCGAGTATCTCTTAAGCAAAGGCGCCGACATCAACCTCGCGGATAATCGCGGTTTCACCGCGCTGGATTACGCTATGGGGCGCGCCGGCGGCAATAGCCGCGGCGGCCAGCGCATTGATGTCCACAAGGACACGGGCGACCTGATCGTTTCCAGAGGCGGAATCGCAGGAACTCCGATCGCCCAGCCGCGTGGTGGCCGAGGCGCCCCTCCAGCGCGTTGACCACAATTTCAGAGCAGTCGACAAGCTTCCGCTCATTCGCGATCTCTAGCGCGGCGGAGCAGGCGCCGCCAGGAATACAAATCGTTCAGCATCGCGGCTGGCGACATTGCTGAGCTGAGCCGGGCTGCCTACGCCGGTCGGCTTAAAGAGCATCCGTGGAATTCCTGCCTGCAATTCGGACCCGAGAGTGACATCCACTGCCAGTACTCCATTTGGTGCGAGACCAGCCAGACCCATAAAATACAGTTCCCGGCCATCTGCCCGCCAGAAAATTCCACCAAGAGCCGGGTCTTTGGATACCTTCAGCGGTTTGCCAGCCGTATTCTTGAGTGGCATCACATAAATCGCGAAGGTTCCAGATGGGTTGGAACTGTACGCGAGGTAACGGCCATCCGGCGAGAAGCGTCCTCCACGAGCCCCGGCTTCGCGGACTAGCTCCACCGGTTTCCGATCGCCTTCGAGCGCAAGCCCGTAAATGACATCCCCGAACCAGAAGCACAGTTGGCCGTTCATCGACCAGTCGGTGAGGAAGACGGTCGAGCCGGGCGTGTGTTTATAGATCAGTTCTTCACTACCCAATCCGTCGGAAGATTTGCGGTACACCTCGTTCTGGTTAGAAATGTACGCGATCTGCTTGCCGTCGGGGGACCACACGGGCGAGGTGTGGGATGCAGCGTCAGACGTAACTTGCGTTGCTTTGCCTGTCGAGACGTCGAGCACCCAGACGTGGGTTTTGCCCTGATCGTTACGGATCGCGGCAATACGTGATCCATCGGGTGACAGCGCGGGCTGGCTGTACGAACCCAGTTCGCCCACTGTTTGCACGGCCTTTCCTTGGCGATCGACTAGAGTGATCAAGCTGCGCGGAGCGATCGCCGGTGGTCGCCGGGTTGCTTGATGCTCCAGATAACGCTTGGCTGTTCCATCCGCGGCTCCAGCCCGAATCGCTGCCTGCGCCCCGTCCGCGAGTACCTTTAGCAAGGCCGGTTCGTCTTCCTTGCGCACCGTTACCAGCGTCAGGCCGACCATTCCCATTTCGTCGAACGACTCCTCGCCGAACAGCGCCCGTTTGGGCGGATTGCTAGGATTCCTGGGATTCTCCGGGGAGTTATCGTACGTGAGCGTCGCATCCAGCCGCGTGCCCTTGGGCAGGGCGAAGGACTGTTTGTAGGTATACGTCTCTTGCCAGTTGAAATCCCAATTGTCGATCCAGATGAGTGGCTTCACGGTGCCATCGGGCAATGTCGCGGTAGCCTTGATGTCCTTGGCTAGATAGTGCGCGTGGGCCAGCGCGCCATAGACATTCACGTCCACGGGCAGCGTGAAGGAATCGCGAATCGTGTAGTTCTTTTCGCCGGGCGGGATGTCAATGCCCGCGCCGAAACCAAAAAGTGCCGGCAAGCCGACGTTGATCATGTTCCGTTCAGGAGCTTTGTCAGCGAAGTAAATTCCCACCACTGACTTTTCCGTTTCAGGCTTGCCGGTCAGATGAAAGTGCATCTGTAACAGGAAATCCGATCCCTTGGGCAACGACATAGCCAGTCCGCCCGGTGCGAATGCGGGCGTCCCGCCAACAGCCCATCCGCCCAACCCTCCCGAGTTTCCTTGACCCGGTGCGATCCCGACGGTCCCCATTCCGCCGAATCCCGGTTTCCCGTCCACACCGTCGATCCTTGCCATGGATCCAGCAGGAGCATAGGCGAACAGGACATGATGAACAACCTTGCGGGCGCTGGGACGAAACTCGACCGCGCGGACCCATTTGTCTTCCTTGAGGCCGAGCGGAATCACAAAATTCCGAAACACATCCGGGCCGCTTGCCGGGAGGTCGAATCCGACCGGCATTTCCAAGATGAGGTCGGGCTTGCCCAGGTGCCATCCGTCAGTGAATTCAGGAAGCTTCGGCATCTTGGCGGGATCGCCTTCAGGCATTCCTTGCTGGATCCAATCGGCAATGGTGGCGATCTGCTGGTCGGTCAATCGCCGTTCGTCGGCGAAGTCGCCGTAGCCGTGAGCGGCATGCCAGGGAGGCATGTAACGGGCTTTCGTGACGGTGGCGATTAGCGCGCCGCGCTTCTTCACGTCCTCATACGAGATGAGCGGGAAGGGGGCCGCCTCACCCGGACGGTGGCACGTGACGCAGTTGCCGTAAACGATCGGAGCTATGTTCTCGGCGAACGTGACCTTGTCGGCCGCCGGAAGCAACGCGGCTAAAGCGAAAGAAGCAACAACCAGTCTCGTAATCATAGTTATTTGCCTAATATGTCAGATGGCGACCAGGATGTAGCCAAATCGCATATCTTGACTGTTGTAGATAGTCTGGGTACAATTGTCGATACTCTAGGCTTCGTTGTCAAGATAAAACGTTAAGAGAGAATTTCAATATGCCAAAGCCGTCCGACCTCCTCCAGGGCACCGTCGATCTGTTGATCCTTAGAACGCTTTCGCGCGAGCCGCTGCATGGCTGGGCGATTTCCAGGCGCATCCAGCAGCTCTCTGGGGACGTCCTATCGGTGCAGCAGGGGTCCCTTTATCCTGCTCTTCACCGACTCGAGCAGAACGGATGGATTGATTCCGAATGGAAGGATACCGAACTCGGCCGCAGCGCGAAGTTCTATGCGCTGACCGCTGATGGCAAACAGCAATTGGAGAAGGAAGTGGACAGTTGGAAGCGGCTGTCCTCGGCCGTGGGATTACTTTTGAAAAGGGCGTAGATGATCTGGTTGCGCAATGTGACGCGCGATTTTGGCGAGGACCTTCGCTACGCCGTGCGTCAGTACGCCAAGGAGCCGGGCGTCACATCGTGCTGCTGATCACTATGGCTCTAGGCACCGTGGTGGCTCTAAGGCGCGAATAAGGACGATATTCCATGGCTCTCTCGCGACTCTTCCGCGTCTGGCGTCACCGGGTTCGGTCGATCTCCGACAGCAAGAGCCTGGATGCGCAACTGGGCCAGGAAATCACGTTTCACTTTGAGCAACTGGTCCAGGAAAAAATTGCCGAAGGATTAGCTCTTAAGGACGCGCAGCGCGAGGCGCGACTGGCGTTGGGCAACATTCCCCTTTTGACAGATCAGTGCCGCGACCAGCGACGCATCGGCTGGCTGCACGACTTGTGGCAGGACGTGAAGTATGCCGTTCGAATGCTGCGCCAGAATCCAGGCTTCACTCTAATCGCGGTGTGCTCCCTGGCTTTGGGGATCGGTGCGAATTCCGCGATTCTTGGCGCGCTGCGGAGCACCCTGCTCACGAAGATCCCGTTTCCCGATGGCGACCGCCTGGTTCTGTTGCGTACCTATCCGGATTGGAATCCGGCACTGAGCAACGCCGCCTCCATTCCCGATTACGTTGCCTGGAAGCTCCAGAGCCGCAGCTTTGAATCCATGGGTGCCTCGATTGCCGATCATTCCCGAGACTTTGGTGCCGAAGAGGACGCACGCCCCGCGGAACGAATCGAGGGGCACGGAGTTGCCCCATCACTCTTTGTGACCCTCGGTGTCCAGCCCTTTCTGGGACGCACTTTTACCGAAGCTGAAGCCGAAATCGATCACCCCGCGCCGGTAATGATCCTCAGCCACCGCCTGTGGCAGCGCCGATTCGGGGGGGACCCTGGTGTCCTCGGCAAACAAGTACGTTTGAGTGGTGGCGACCTGACGATCATCGGCGTGATGCCCCCGGATTTCCATTATCCACTTCAGGAAACCGAATACTGGGTCCCTCTCGGGATAAATCACTTCCAACTGCAGGGATCGGCACGGTTCTTTGAAGTGCTGGCGCGCTTGAAATCCGGTGTGAGCGTCGAACAGGCTCAGGGAGAGATGGACGGGATCGGCGCTCAACTCGCGCAAGATTTTCCCGATCGCCACAAAGGTTGGCGAATTCGCGTCCAAACGCTGCGTAACACCTGGTACGGCTGGGCGAAAATCCCGCTCGCGACACTCGAAAGCGCCGTCGCGCTGGTTCTCCTAATAGCGTGTGCAAACATCGCCGGTCTGTTACTGGCGCGCGGCACCGCCCGCCGCCAGGAAATCGTGATGCGCATGGCACTAGGCGCCGGGCGGAGCCGTGTGGTACGACAGATGTTGACCGAAAGCGTCCTTCTGTCCCTGATCGGCGGAGCGCTGGGAACCTTCGTCGCTTGGGGGGCTCTCAGGGCGCTGCTTCAGATGAATCCACCACCCGCCGGCCAGCCCATCACCGGCATTGTTGTGGATCTTCCACTTTTCGCCTTGCTGGGACTGCTTTCGGTTGTAACCGGCCTGATATTTGGCCTGGTTCCGTCAATCGCCTGCTTTCAATTGGATCTCGCCGGGCCGCTTAAGGAATCGACCAGAAGCGCCGGATCGCCCTACAGGCGCAACCGCCTGCAGTCAGCCCTGGTAACGCTGCAAATTGCATCGGCGTTGGTGTTGCTGGTTGCCTCCGGGCTTTTGATCAACAGCTTCCTTCGCCTGGCCGGATTCGATCTCAACTTCGATCCATCGGGCCTGCTGACGTTCGAATACCGCATTCCTCAGCAGCAGTACGTGCGCAACATGGGCGTGTTTCAGGGGGCGCCTTACTCCTCGATCGACCCATCGCCAACCCCCGCCATTCAACGCGTCTACGAGCACCTTCGATCCATGCGAGGACCTGAGGCCGTTGCTGGTATCTCCCAGCCTCCGGTAAACAGCCTCGTGCTAAACACGATGGGCTTCAGAGTCGAGGATCGGCCCATGCCTCAGAGCGCAAAAGATCGAAACGCCTATCGCGCCGTTTATTTTCTGATCACGCCCCATTTCTTCGCCACGATGAAGTCCCGCTTGGTGCAGGGCCGGGACTTGAATGACTTCGATACCGCAGCCTCTTCCTGGGTTGCGATTATTAACGAAAGCATGGCTCGCCGCTTCTGGCCGGGGGAGAATCCAATCGGCAAGCATTTGACTTTAGACGTCGTGTCGGGCGAACGGCCTCGCGAGATCGTCGGTGTGGTCGCTGACATTCCGACGCGACGCGACCGGGCTGAGCCACAGCCGGCGATTTACACTTCGTATCTCCAGCACTCCCCGGACTATCGCGGCCCAATCGCGAACATGTTCGGTCAGATGACGTTTTTGCTCCGCACCTCGGGTGATCCCATGCGTCTAGTGCCGGCTGCGCGCAGCGCCGTAGCCGACGTGGATCCGGATCACGCGATCACCAGAATCCAAACCATGGAGCAGTATTGGGGCGGCGGCATGCGGGACAAGAGCATTCTCGCGGCGGTACTTGGCGTTTTCGCGTTCGTGGCTACCCTGCTCGCGGCCATCGGGATCTATGGTGTGATGGCATACTCGGTTGCGCAGCGCACGTGTGAAATCGGAATCCGCATGGCGTTGGGGGCAAGCGCGGGGAAGATCCTCGCGCTGATCGGCGGACGGGCGGCCGTACTGATTTCATTCGGCGTGCTGCTGGGTTTGGCGGGCTCGCTGGCGCTCTCGCGGCTAATCGCCTCGCAGCTCTGGGGGATCGAGCCGACCGATCCGGCCACGTTTATCGGAGTATCGCTCTTACTCATCGCCATAGCACTGCTGGCGGGTTTCGTCCCCGCGCGGCGAGCTATTCGCGTGAATCCGACGGAAGCTTTAAGAGCCGAGTAGCCTTTACTTCAACTCTTGGGAACTGGTTGACGGGTGCCGGAAGCACCATCATCGAAGAGTCGAGTTATTCTTTTTTCTTCGGCTGCGTGTCACGAACCTTGATCAACCACTTGCCATTGACGCGTACCAGTTCGTTGCGTTCCCAGCCTACAGCCGCAATCCTGGCGGCAGCATTGGGTGCGTCACCAGCAAAGATGGTGGTCCAGTAAGCGCGCAAGATCGCGTGATCCTTATCGATGAACTCAAGGTATGGATTCATGCTGGTGTGGTACATCGCCGGACGTTTTTGGCCGGTCTTCGATTCGCTATCTACGTTGCGCTGATGCAAGTCCACAATGTATTTGTGCAACGCGTCATGGCCTTTGATCGCATTTGCTCCGCCGCCGAATTGTCCATCCGGAGTGTAGGTCGCAACATAGGCGTCCGCGTTCTCCGTGTCCAAAGCGCGGGCATACTGCCACATCAGCTTCTCGATTTCAGCGCGATCTTTCGCCTCGCGTTCAAAAGCGCTCTGCGCGAAAACCGGCAGCGCGGACAGCAATAATCCCAAAGCCACAGTCGTTGGCAAACTTTTCGCGATCATCGTCGGCTCTCCTCAAAACAAGCATAACTGTCCTTTACTTGGACAGTTGACTCGGTCCAGCTTTCCATTTGGCAGTCGCAAGCAACCACCGAGCCGCACAGGGGGGACCGTTGCTATGGATAAATTCCAGCTTTGTAATCAGCGAGAATCTCGTTTGCCGCCCGGGCGCCTTCCTGGGCTCCGCCTTCCATATAGCCCTGGAAGTCGATGGAGCAATGTTCCCCAGCGAAGTGGCAGTTTGCGGAGCGTTCCCGCTCGGCTCCGGCAAAGCGCGTATACTGGCGGGGTTTCCAGTAGGCGTACGAGCCCAGCAGCGTAGGGACCCGGGCTGGAACGCTCAGGCTCGCCAGACCGTTCCATTCCGCAGCGATGCCGGGAAACACGGGCTCCAGTTGGCGCAGGAATTCCTTGGCATAGCTCCGAACCGTTTCAGGATCGTCCAGATCGCCGTTAAATTGATCGCCGGTATCTCCGCAGCGGTAATCTACCAGAATGCCGGTTTCCCCGCTTTGGGAACGCGTCGCGTCCCAAGTGTGTTGATACCCAGTATCGGAAAAGCTGGATCCGTTCCCGATTCCCCAGGGGCCACTGCGATTCCACAGCCGCGTTCGAAACTGCGTGTGCAATTTTACGTTGGTGCCATACCCGAGTTCCTGGATGGCGGTCGTTTTTTTGTTATTGAAGCCTGCATCGGTATAATCCAGATGCCGCAGGACGGAAAAGGGCAGCGTCAGAATTACTCGGTCCACAAGGACGGGGCTGGATTGGCCGCCACCGCGGAAAGAGAGCGTATAGCTGCCGTCTTGATTGCGTGCCACTGCACTCAGCGCCGCATTAAGCCGAATCGTACCGGGTGGCAATGCCGCGGCGATGGCGCGGGGTAGAGATTCGTTCCCCCCGGTCATGTGATATTGTTCCGCGGATCGCTCAATGGCACGAATGGATTGATACCCCAACAGGTAGATAAGGTTCAAAGAACTCTGCTGTGTGGTTTCGCCCCCATACTCGAGGGTATAAGCAATGTCAATCAGCCGGCCCATGGGAGAATTGTGCCCGCCGCGAATACGCTGCTCGATCCACTCGAAAAGACTCATTTGATCCAGCATCTGAGCGGCACGAGTGGCATTGGAATAGAGCGTTGGGTACCCCGCCGAGTTCAAATCCTGTTTCACGGCCTGGTAGACCGGCTTGAAATCCTCAATGGCTTGATCGCGCGGGTAGCGCTGCCCGAAGAAATAGTAAGTGTCCGTGGAATCGGCCGGTTCTGCGCGGCTCACGTCGGTGACGCGAATGTTGAACCGCTTGGCCAGATCGAGAATCGTGTCGTGCTCGGGATCAATCAACTCCCCGCAGCGCTCGGTCACCTGCCCGTTCTGCCAGGTGGCGGCGTCGGAATGCATTCGACCGCCATAGCGTGAAGAGGCTTCATAGATCGTTGCGGAGTAGCCGGCATCCCGCAGGGTGAGCGCCGCGGTCAAACCTGCGATGCCGCCACCAACAATGGCGATTCGAGGAGCAACTTTAGGAGCAGTCTGTCCGGCCCATGCGGGCAGGGCCCCCACCACGGCGATGCCGCTCGATCGAAGGAATTCGCGGCGGCTGGAACGGCGGCTGAGGCGAGCGGCCTGAACCTCTTGCACGGATTGCCCGGAAGCATCCGCTCGTGCAAAGTCTCGCGCGAACGATTGAACAAGACCGAGTAACGGTGTACGCGCCATGAATTCAGCCCGGTCCTATCAAACTTTCATTTTACAACCCGAGCGGCCGCACACTTGGCTGAGTGGAGGTCAGGCCAGCGTCAGCGACGGCTCAAGATCGGTACGCATCTGCTCATATATGCTTGTCGTAGAGGATTCTTCGCACACCTGCATGTACTCGGTGAACCGCGGCGGAGCCGGGACGCCTTCTTTCAAGAGTCGGCAGTTGTCGAATACCAGGTCCAGCGAACAGAACCTGTAGTACAGATCGAGGGCGTGCAGAAGATGGCGCGGGTGGCCATCACCCGCCGCTTCCATGACGCGCTTGGCGGTGAGCTGGCGCATACTGCCAATCTCATACCGGTTCTCGGATGCACCGCCGCGCAACCGGGCGTAC
>Ga0105239_10010708_pt1 | contig 10244 bp, 3 predicted proteins | sample KBSC44metaG_FD_92761 | JGI IMG/M metagenome (GOLD analysis project Ga0105239, IMG submission 92761) | Corn rhizosphere microbial communities from Kellogg Biological Station, Michigan, USA - KBS C4-4 metaG | ecosystem: Host-associated > Plants > Roots > Rhizosphere > Soil | place: Michigan, USA...
CCTGGATCATGCTGGGCAGAAGGCCCACGGGGAACAGGCCCTCGACATGAATCCAACTACAACGTAGTGTGCCGGCGATCTCGGTGAGCGAAAGATTCAACCACACCTGCGGCGTCTGCAGGACCGAGAAGGCATAGTCGCCCAAAGCAACCGTGGAGAGCTCAGCGCCGCTCTTCTCTGGCGTCGCCAGTCCGAGCGTACTGGTGAAAACCACCGGAAGGATCGGGGGGCTGGAGATCCGCCCCGCCTTCACCAGTTCCCGCAGGCTTTCGATGCCACTCACCAGCCGATGATCCAGCGCGCACCACAGGTGTTGCTGCAGATTTCGGGCGCGGTCGACAAAAGCCATGGGCGTGGGCAGCTCGGCGATCAGAGGCAGCATGGACACAAAATTGCCGACCAGCCCGCGAAACGCCGGTTCCGGCGGGCGCTCCAGCACGGTGATGTTCAGCGCAAACCGCTGGGTACCGCTGTATCGGCGCAGCACGTCGGCGTACACAGTCAACAGGACTACGCTGGGCGTAAGATTCCAACGCGCGGCGCCCGCTCGCAGCGACTCGAAGTCCTCCGGGTCGAAAATCGAAACCACGCTCTCGATCCGCGGTGATTCGATCGACTCGGGAGCGACACGCACAGGCAGAGCAGGAGCCGCGGGCATGTCGGCGAGCCTATCGAGCCAGTATTGCTTCGCACGCTCGTGCTGGGGAGTGCCGCGCAGCCGCTGCTCAGCCAATACGTAGTCCCTGAAAGCGCACGTCAGCTCGGGCAGCTTCGCATCCGGATCGGAGTAGAGCAATGCCAGCTCGCGGTGAAGGATGCTGATACTCCAGTGGTCGCACACCACCTCGTCGATTCCCATGTGTACCCGGACCTTTTCCCCGGGAAGTCTGGAGACTTCCAACGCGAAAGGTGGCCAGGTTTCGACGGCTGTCTTTTTGCGGCACAGGCGCTCGCGTGTGGCATCGAGGCACGCCGGCACCTCTTGGCTGCGTATCTTGCGAAGGTCGTGACACGCTATTTCATAAGGAGGAACGACTCGCAGCACTCTTTGCCGGCCGTCTTGCGTCAGGACCGAGCGCAATACGTCGTGTCGCACCACCAGCCGCCGCCAAGCCAGTGACAGGCGCTCGATGTCCAGCGCCGGCAGATCGAGCTCGAAATATGCATAGGCGCCGATGTTTCCGAGCTGCAGACCACCCAGTCGTCCCACCCAGTACGCCTGTTGAATGTCAGTCAACGGATAGGGATCGTAGCGATGCGCGCTATCATGCGTAATGCTGACATTGTGAGCTCCAGTGCCGGCCGGGATGCCGGCGCTGAACCCGCCTGTAGCGGCCAGCTCGGCGATGGTGGGAAACTGAAACAGCACTTGCAGCGGCACATCCACCGCGAGTGTCTCCCGGATGCGAGCCGTCACTTGCAGCGCCAGCAGAGAATGCCCTCCGAGCGCAAAGAAGTTGTCATCACGACCGATGCGCTCCAGATGCAACAACTCCTGCCAGATGGAGCACAGTGTGTGCTCGATTGGGGATTGCGGTGCCTGGTAAGGGCAACGGACCAACACGCTCGCGTCGGGCGCCGGCAGAGCGGCGCGGTCGAGCTTGCCATTACGGGTCAGCGGCATCGCCTCGAGGGCGACAAACAGAGCCGGAATCATGTGCTCGGGCAGCCTCATGGCCAGATACGGCCGCAGCACCTCGATGCTGCGCGCCGCCGCCGCGCCAGTGCTGCCATCGGCTAGCACGACATAGGCCACGAGGCGCTTGTCCGCCGCGACCTCATGCAATATGACCGCCGCCGCCGTGATCCCGGGATGTTGCGACAAGTGGCTCTCGATCTCTCCTAACTCGATGCGCCAGCCGCGCAATTTCACCTGGCTGTCATTACGGCCCACATATTCGACATTACCGTCCGCGAGCGTCCGGCCCAGGTCGCCAGTACGATAGAGACGCCGGCTCGAATCGTCGTCGAATGGATTCGGCACAAAACGCTCGGCGGTCAGATCCGGCCGACTCACATAACCCCGGGCGAGCCCGACTCCCCCGATGTAGATCTCCCCGACCACTCCGGGCGGCACCCGGCGCTGCCTCCGGTCGAGAACATAGATGCGGGTGTTGGCGATGGGTTGGCCAATCGGCACCCGGTTGGCCTGCGGCGCGAGATTGGCGCAATCGAACGCGGTCACATCGATACTGGCCTCAGTGGGACCGTATAGGTTGTGCAGCCGCGCCTGGGGCAACAGGCTGACACAGCGCTCCTGCAACGCGACCGGCAACTCCTCGCCGCTGCAGACGACATGCCGCAGGCTGCGACATTGGGGCACGCCGGCATCCTGCAGAAAACCCTGGAGCATCGAAGGCACGAAGTGCGCGACCGTGACACCTCGCGAGCGAATCAACCCGCCGAGATAGCCCGGATCGCGGTGGCCGCCGGGGCGAGCGATGACCAGGCACGCTCCGCTGAGCAGCGGCCAGAAGACTTCCCACACCGACACGTCGAAGCCGAAAGGTGTTTTGAAGAGCACCCGATCGTGCGCGCCGAGCGTGTAAGCGCTTTGCATCCACTGCAGCCGATTCAACAGGCCGCCATGGGTGATCATCACGCCCTTCGGCTGCCCGGTGGATCCCGAGGTGTACATCACATAGGCAAGGTGGTCGGCGTGCAAAACGGGCGCTGCTGCATAGAGGTCGCGCGGCTCTGTGCGAACGAGCGGTGGCAGCGGATCCTCCAGGTAAAATACCTGCTGCGGCTGCAGCTCTCCGATCCGCCCGCCGAGATTGCGATGTGACAACATCACCCGCACGTCCGCCTGCGCGATCATCTGTCGCAGGCGAACCGTTGGATGGTCCGGTTCCAGGGGAAGGTAGGCGCCACCAGCCTTCAGGATGGCGAGCAGTGCGACGATCATATCCGGGCCGCGCTCCAGGCAGACGCCTACGGCGCAGTCCGGACCCACGCCATGGTGCCGCAGTGTGGCCGCGAGCTGGTTGGCCTCCTCATCGAGTTGGCCGTAACTGAGCTGACACTCCTCGGCAATGGCCGCCGGCGCATCCGGACTGAGTGCCGCCTGTCGCGCGATGATCTCGTGGACGCTCCAGCTCATCTAGCGTGCTCCGGCCGCTACCGTGCGACCTATTCTGCGAGTGATGGCCTTCCAGACGCACCCGACCTCGATGCCTTTCATACAGGCCGGGTAGTCCGGAGAGTTCATGTCGTACTGTGTCTTGCAGCCTTGCGGACACACGCGCCCCATGCACGGAAAGTTCCGCGATACGACCTGGTGCCGGGGATCGACGCGGTCGGGTCCCACATAGCGGTAATCGCTGGGACCAAACAAGGCCACCACCGGCAGGCCCATCGCCACCGCGAGGTGCAGAGGTCCCGAATCGTTGCCGACATACAAGCTCGCGCGGGCGTAGATGTTGAGTACGCGGTTGAGAGAGCAACCGACGAGATCCGCGACGCGCGCCCCGGGGCACAGCACGGCGAGCCGCTCGATGAGCCACGCTACCTCCGCGCGCTCCTCGTTGCCGCAGACGAGCACGATCGAGGCGGCGAGTTGCCTGACCAGGCGCACGCCGATCTCGAGATAGCTCTCGCGCGGCCAGCGCCGGTTCCATTGCATCGCTCCGCCGATGTGCATGACCACGATGGGCCCGCCATGACGGGTACCGGCGGGATCGAGATCCTCACGCTCGTAGCGCAGGTACGGCACCATGTGTTGAACCGTCGCCCCATCACCCCCACCGATGGCTTTCATGTAGGCCGTGGCAACGTCCGTCCAATGCAATGGCAATCCAGGGAGTGGCTGTATGTTCACCGGATGCGTCAGTCGACGTGCCGCGCGGGAGTTTTCTGGCGCAACCCCGATACGGCGGGGAATTCCTGTCAACCGGACAAACCCCGGCGGCAGGCTGCCGATGTTGGTGATGCACAGGTCGGCCGCGAGAGCGCGCATGCGATACCACAACCGCAGCCACTGCCACCAGGACTTCTCCTCCAGCGCCGGACATGGTTGGAAGTCATCGATCCAGGAATGTTTGCTGTAGAAGCTCTCCTTGTAGCGCGCTATCTCGTCGGCACGCGCGAACAGGACGATCCGTGCTTGCGGAAACTGCTGACGGATGTACTTCACCAGGGAGTTCGACATCACGATGTCGCCCATGTCGAAATAGCCCGTCAGCTTCGAGACGAGCACGACACAGCGGGTGGAATCCCTCTTCAAACCCCACGCCCTTGCGTCACGAGCCGGCCGTTGTCATTCCTGACCGAGCTCCATCCCAGCTCCTTCATCTTGGCGCGAATCATCGCCACCACGGCCGCGGTAGGCTGTGCGATCACCTGACCCGCGTCATCCAGCCGCAATTGCTCGATCTGGTTGTCGATGAGGAACTCCAGGATCTTGTTTTCCTCGCTGGTGCGCAGCTTGCCCAGAATCCGTGCCCGCTCACTCTCATCGAGCTCCGGATGCAGGAAGTCCAGGATCAGAACGATGCGTGGCCCGCTCCCGTGGTGCCAGACCTCGTGCTCGTACGAGTCGTCTATGACGACACACTTGCCCGGCTGCCAGACAAACTCCCGGTCGCCGACCCGCATCTTTACGCCGGTCGGAACCTTGATCCCGAAGTGCAGGCGTAACCGGCCGTTACTCGGGCCACAGTGAGGCGTAATGTGCGTGCCCGGATGCAACCACGAGATGTAGGCCAGTCCCCACGAGTCGGTCGTGACCTCGGGAATCGACTCCAGGAGCGAGCTCGTATACGGAAAGAGCTTGCACGTCTCCTCGAACCGAACCCCGTCGTGATACAGGATCGCGTGCTCCCACTTGCCGCCCCGATACAGGAAGGGCTCATAAGGACCGTCGACCGCGGTAAAGCCGTAGTCCTTCGGTTCCTGGACCTCCTCGACTTCCGCAAGAATGCCCGCGTAGTTCTGCTCGAGATACGGCACGAACCAGAACTCGGACATGTCGACCAGGGGCGTCCCCCGGATGTGGCGTACGAAATGCTGGTGCGGCCGCTGCAGAGGATCGTTCCAGATGCGGTGTTGGACGGCGATTCGGGCCAGCTCCCGGGACAACCCGGGCTGGCCATTGGCGACCAGCGAGTCGATGAGCTGCGCGAAGGGAAGCCGGAATCGGGACAGATCCTCCGAGTCCTGCGATCGAGTCTGCTCTTCTGGTGCCATGAGTTTCATCCTGTTGCGCGCAGCTCATCCGAAATATGAATCGCGGACCGCACGCGTGAGCTGCTTCAAGGGCTGGTCCTTGTGTCGGATCATGGCCGTGAGCGCGAGACCCAGAAATGCGCCGAGATGCTCGATGCGGGCATCGACATGGGCAGCTCGGTAGCTGATTCTCACGGCCAGGTTCCGCGCCGGTCGCACGCTCACGACGAGCGGGTAGTTCTCGCGGATGGCAAAATTCAACTCCTCCAGCCGGAACCCCGCGAGCGCGGCGAGCTGCGCGTAGTCACCCGGAAGATTCTCGAACACCAGAATGCTCTCGAACAGCAGCCTGTCGCGGTCGGTCTGTGCCAACTTCACAATCTGCGCCAACGGCAGCAGCTCGTACGCGTGACTCGCGGCTTGCCCATCCTGGGCGGCCCGCAACCACTCGATGAGACTGGCATCCTGGTCGAATCTCATCCGCACCGGAATGGTATTGATGAGGGTTCCCACCAAGTGGTCGCCGCACGGCAGGTCGCAGTTGCGACCGGCCACGATGGTACCGAACAACACGTCATCCCTGCCGCCATGGAGGGCGAGCCACAAGCCCCACGCCACCCGCACCAACGTCTGCACCGTCAACGAGCTTGCCCTCGCGAATTCGTACGCGGCCTCGCTGGTGAGCGTGTCGATATCGATGTGCTGCTCCCTGTAGTCCTCGTGCGCGTCACGATCGGCCACGAGCCCGGCATGCGCCGCGATCGGGGTAGGTTGGATGAATCCTTTCAGGTACTCGCGCCAGTAGCGCTGCGCCGCCTCCGCGGGAAAACGCTCCAGGGCGTGGAAGTACTCTCCCAGGGTCGGGGGCGCAGGCAAGGCAAGAGTCTCTCCGGCAAGAAGTGCGGCGTAGTGCTGAAACAACTCCCGCAACACCACGATCTGCGACCAGCCGTCGAGCTGTATGTGATGATGGGTCCAGATGCAGAAGGTCCGCTCGTCAGCCACCCGCACCAGCGTGATGCGCATCAGGGGCGCGGCACCGTCGAGTACGAAAGGAGCGCTCCGGTCGGCGCGTAACAGACTCGTCAGGCCAACTCCCTGGCTGGCCGCATCCTGCCCGCGCCAATCGAGCATTTTCACGGGTACACACAATTCACGGTGGACCGCCTGTACCGGCGCATCCAACTCCAGCCAATGAAACGAGGTACGCAGCGACTCGTGTCGGGCTACCACCCGTTGCCAGGCCTGCTGGAACGCGTCCAGGTTGAAGCGACCGCACAAAGCGCAGCTCACCTGCACGACGTAGGGCGGGACTCCGGCCTCGCCCGCCAGGTGTTGGAACAGAATGCTCGTTTGAATCCCCGATAACGGGTGCAGCACACTGATTCCATCCAGAACCGCGCCGATCTCCAGGGGCTGCGGCTGATCCAGGATGAAGCGTCGGAACGAGCGCCGGAAACCCGCCGCCACCGTGGCGAGGTGGGCGTTCAGACTCGACTGCATTCTCCTCAGGAATCGCCGGATCGTGCCCTCACGATGAAAGCGGCTCCCGTAAAAGCACTGCAGTGCCAGCGTACCCGCGGTTACCGCACCTTCGATCAGCAGCAGGTGTGAGCGCCGCAGGTTGCCCGAATGGCTCGCGCCCACGCGCAGATGAGTCGCATCCAACACCCCCATACCCTGTGATCCCCGGGCGATCTGCCCGAGATAATTGAAACCGATCCGGGCCTCGGGCAAGCCGCCCAGGCGCCCCCCGTTGGTATGCGCCAGGTAGCGCAGTACCCCATATCCCAAGCCACCGTGCGGTACGGCGCGCAGCTGTCGATCGATCATCCGCGTCCGCTCGTAGGCGCTACGGCCGCTCGCGCTCGAGATTCGCTGTGGAAAAATACTCGTGTACCAACCGGTCGCTTTGCTCAGATCGATCGAATCGTCGATCCAACGCCGGCCGTGGCTTTCGATATCGATCACGGCCTCCTCGAGGCCGAAGGACTCCCGCAAGGCGCGTGACAGCGCATCCAGCAACACGCTGTTGACACTACACCCCAGTAATGCGGGCAGTTTGTAGACCACGGCGCGCGTGGTCTCCTCGGAAAGCGAGATCGAGCACGAGCGCATGAGCCCGTAGGTGTTCTGGTCCAGCGCGTCTGCATAATCGCAAGGGAGCCCATCAGGGGCAGTTTGCGCCTGTGCCAGCCAATAATCCGACTCAGCGGCAAAAGTCCCTGCACGCGCCGAATTCAACAGCGTCTTGGACCACGCCTGGTAGGTGCAGGAGTTGCTTTCCAGTTGTGGGAGACAGCCGGCCGCGCACTGACTGAGGCACGTATCCAGGTCATGCACCAGGATATGGAACGAAACGTTGTCCATAATCAGGTGATGCGCCACGATGAGCAGTTTCGACGACTGCGCCACGCCGCAGTCGCCGTACACAAACCGGATCAGCTCACCCTTTTCCGGATCGAGCCTGCAATTGACCTCGCGGATCAACAACTCGAGCTGCTCCTCGCAGGTGGAGCCCTGAGCTGGCGCAATGTGGACATACTCCACGGGCAACCGGGCCGGCAGCGGCATGTAACGCTGACGCCATACCCCCTCCTCCAGGCGAAAGCTCAAGCGCAACACGTCGTGGACCTCGAGCAACTGCCGGACGCTCGCGTGCAGGTCGTGCAGCCTCACCGGGCCGCGCAGCTCCAACAGTGCCCATTGGTTCCAATGACTGACATCGGTGCCGGCGGTTGCGAAGAAGCGCAGTTGGATCGGAGTGAGCGCGACCTCGGCTCCGATCACGCGCTCCGGTGCCGGCGCGCGCCGCGCTTCCACAGACGCCGCCAGCTTGCGGATGGTGGGATTCTGAAAAACCATCTTGTAATCGAGGGAAATGCCGCGGCTCTTCGCCCTGGAGACGATCTGGATACTGAGCAATGAGTCGCCGCCCAGAGAAAAGAAATCATCCTCCGCTCCCACCCGCGGTACGCACAGGACTTCGGACCAGATCTGCGCGAGTGCCGCCTCCACCGCCGCGTGGGAAGCTGTCACAAGGCCTCCAGGCGGCTCACGTGATCGCTCAGCAGCGTTTCCACCTGCTCTGCCGAAAAATCACCGCTGTCATAGTCCATGGCCAGGTGGATCACGGATTTGCGGCTCTCCATGTTGAAATGCACCGTCAGGGGGAAGTAGGTGTGATCGGAGGCGTCCATGGAAACTATCTCCAGCTCCCGCAGATCGGCAAGCGAGTCGTACAAATAAAAGTCCGTGTAGACGAACACCGTATCGAAGAGCGGCTTGCGGTTATTGATTCTCTGCAACTGCGCGTAGGGATAACGCCGGTGGGGCATGATCCGCTTCTCGTGCTCGAACACCTGCGTGACCAATTCCTCCCAGGCAAGACCACCCGGAGTCATCTTGAAGGGGACGATGTTGTTGAACGAACCGACGATCCGATCACCGTCCCGTCCTTCCGGGCGCCCGTTCAGCTCCAGGCCGGTCACGACACAGTCTCCCTGCGACATCCGCTGCAACGCCTGCACATGGGATGCCAACAGGACGCTTCTCAGCGGCACCTGCAGATCACGCGCGAACGAGCGTAACCGCTGGATCAGCTCCGGCCGCAACTCGAGCATGAGCCGTCGCCGGGTACCCGACTGCGCGCCACCCGAGCTTGACCGGCCAATGCGATGACTCAACCCCGCACCAATCTGATCCCGCCAGAATCGCACCGCGTCCTCATTCGCCAAGACCGCCTTTTCCAGGGCGGCAAACTGCGCGGAGCGCGTCGCCACCGCAGTCAAGGTCACCCTGCTATCGCTCAGCAGCCGTGAATAGTCTTTCAACAACTCGGTGACGAGAGTGGCGACGGCCCATCCATCCAATGAAGCATCGGCTACCGTGAGTTGAAATACATCGTCTGGCAGCACGTGCGCGCTGAAGCGGACGTGTGGCGCCTGGGTCCAGTCGAACGGCAATATTTTTTCGCTATCCAACCACTGCCGCAGTCGGCGTTCGGCCGCAACCGGCTCGACCTGGCGCCAATCCTCGACCCGCAGCAACACCGGCGCCGTGGCATGGATGAGTTGAATCGGCGGGCCATCCTCAGGAAACCAGAAGGACGTGCGCAGATATTCATTCACCTCGGTCTGTCGGCGGATGGCCTCCTCGAGCTGTGTCGCACAGAACCTGCCACGGATGCGCATCGAGGTCACATACACCTCGTAGTGATCGTTGAACCCGCTCTGGAAGATCAACGACTGCAGCATCAGCGAGGCAGGGAAAGCATCGACCAGCCCGTACGGCAGGCGCGCAATGAGATGGTTCGGCAGTAGAGAGAATGGCTCGGGTGCCACCGCGGTCGCCGTGAGGTCGTGTTGACTTTGCCCCTCCAGATAGTCGGCGAGACTGCTGACGGTGCCATGGCGAAAAACCGCGGCGACGGACAGGTTGAGTCCCCGATCCTGCCCGAGCGATACCACCTGGATGCTCTTGATGGAATCTCCACCGAGAGTGAAGAAATTGTCGTGGATTCCGATGCCGGAAACCTCCAGCACCTGCTCCCAGATCTCCACGAGCGCTCGCTCCGTGGAGTTTGTTGGCGCCATGTGTTCCGCGCCGGTGGGCGGCCGCACTCGCGGGGGCGGCGGCAGACGACGCTTGTCCACCTTGCCGTTGTCGGTCAGAGGGATGTGTTCGAGCCGGATGAACACGTGCGGGATCATATAAGAAGGTAGAAACTCCGCCGCGAAGGCTCGTAGCCCTTCCGTGGTGATTCCGATCTGCGGGCTCACGTAGTAGGCGACGATCTGCTGGCGTGATGGCTGGCCGTGAACGCACACCACAACATTCTGGATATGCTCGTGTGCAGCCAGCCGGCTGGCGATCTCGCTGAGCTCGATTCTGTGCCCATGCACCTTCACCTGGTCATCCGCTCTGCCGAGATACTCCAGGTCGCCGTCCGGGTGCAGTCGGCCGATGTCGCCGGATCTGTAGGCACGAGTCCCGGCCGCACCCCATGCATCTGGAACGAACCTGGCGGCCGTCTCGTCCGCGCGCCCCCAGTAGCCGCGCGCCAGTCCGAGCCCCGC
>Ga0105239_10010714_pt1 | contig 10241 bp, 3 predicted proteins | sample KBSC44metaG_FD_92761 | JGI IMG/M metagenome (GOLD analysis project Ga0105239, IMG submission 92761) | Corn rhizosphere microbial communities from Kellogg Biological Station, Michigan, USA - KBS C4-4 metaG | ecosystem: Host-associated > Plants > Roots > Rhizosphere > Soil | place: Michigan, USA...
AAACCCGCTCCAGTCCTGGATGGTCCGCGTCACCGGCTTTCCGTCAATCCCGAAGGTCGCCGGGGTATCTCCGCCATAGGCCGCCGCGATCAGGTAGACCCGGCTGCTGCCCCCGCCGATGTGCGGCAGCGCGATCTTCTGCCCGCGGCAGGTCACGGCGTTCTTGCTCTCCCCCGCCGTCGCACCGAGCTGGAAGGCGACGCCCCCGACATCTAGCTTGGAGGCAAGCAGCTCCGTCGGAATCGATCGACCGCTCGCATCGAAGCTGCCGCCGGTCGCCTGATCCGGCGGCCGGGTGACACAGACATCGTAGGGAAGCGTGACCGGGAGGCTGGTCGGCGGCGTCAACACCGCCGCAACGGCGGGCTTACCGAGCCGCAGCGCGAAGGCGCGCGGCCGGTACCCGCCCATGTCGAAGACCAGCGCGCCGCCCTGCACCGTCGCCTTACCGATCGGCTGCTCCTGCCCGTCGATCTCCCGCGCCGAGAGGATCGGCGCGCTCAGCCGGAGGCGGACTCCCTTGCGCGGCGTCCCGGAGAGCTCGTTAAACCGGACGACGACCTCGTTGCTCTCCTCGGCCCGCTTCAGCGCTTCGATCTGCACCTGCCGATCGCTGACCGATGCCAGCGAGAACGACTTGCCGAGCGCGCCAGGATGGGATGGCGCCTGGAACGCGATCAGCGGCTGGTTCAGCCGCGCCGCCTCCCACTGGCTGTCGCCCTGCCGCCAGTCGCCGGCGTGCCCCTCGATCCCGTAGACGAAGTCGTGCCGCCCCCAGTCCTGCGTCGCCTGGTGCTGATAGCCGCCGCGGACACCCGGGCTGTAGAGAAGGGTCAGGCGCAGGGTGCTGTCGTCTGGCTTGTCCGACCCGTTCTTGCAGTCGGAGAGCACGGTCACCCCATAAGAGCCGCTGGTATCGGTCAGGTCGAACCACTGATGCGAGCCAACTTCGAACTTCTTCGGGTCGTTCGTACCACGCTGGATGGTCCCAATCCCCCAGTTATAAGTAGCCTGTGGATTGGTCACGGTCAGCGGAAAGACCGCCTTGAGCGCGCACTCCTTGCTCTTCCAGTCGATATGGTTGGCGAACTCGACCCGATTGCCCGCCTTACCGCCGGCCAGCCGGATCGTCTGCACAAAGGTCGATCCCTCGGACTGGCGGCGGATCTCCACGGCGATCCGGACCGGTCCGTTCTCGACGATCCGGATCTGCGCCGGCCCGTCCACATACCCGCGCGGCGGCTTCGACTGATCCTCGTAATCCATGTTCCAGGACGGCCACTGGGCCGGGTTTTCGTACTGGAAGGCCAACCGCAGCGGCGCCGCGAGCAGCTCTTTGTTCGCGATCTTGTCGAAGATGCTCTCGACATCGCCGGCGGCGGCGATACGTATCCGGTAGCGGCCGTTCTCCAGGGAGCGCTCGGTGACGGTAAGAGGCGAGACAATCGCCGCGCTCGGGGCGTCGAGCCGGACATCGTAACGGGCGAAGCCGACCGACGGCGCCTTTGCCAGGAAAAGGATCCGCGCCCGGCCGTCCGCCCAGCCGGCTACCTGCGCCGGGACCGGCTGACCGTCGGGACCGATCACGCGCACCGTTCGTGGCGCCTGACCGGCGGCGACCGACACCTCCACGACATCCTCGCGCGCTACCGAGAGCGGATTGTAGACGACGATCGGGACGCCACCCTGCGTCGCCCGGGTATCCATCCCGCGCACGACCCCGCCGACACTGGCGCGCAGCACGGACGAGAACTCGTTCATCGCCAGCACTTCGTCGTTCCAGCTATAGGTGTAGCTCTCCGGCAGCGCGGTGCCGGCCATGATGTCGTGGAACTGCGCCGGTAGGAAGCGGAGCCAGGCATCGGTGATCCGAGCCATGGGATAGGGCTGCGCCCCCAGCAGCGCCGCACCGACCGAGGCCTTTTCGGCGGCATCCGCCAGCAGCTCGTTCTTGCGGTTCCAGCGCTTGATATAGGTCTCCGACGTCAGCGAGCCTGCCGAGTGACCGGTCAGCTCCAGATCGCCCTTGTAGTGAGGCAGAAGGCTGGCCTGCGCCGGGGTGATCCGGGCGAACATATCGCTGGCACGCCCGGCGACCACCTTCAACGATCCCTTGTGGGAGATACTCTTCTGCACCCAATCTACGGAGCCCGGTGTCGGCGACCCGCCCCGGTCCCCAACCCCGTAGTAGCGGTAGTCGACAAACAGCCCGGACTTCTCGCCGTTCTGGGTGACCCGCTGCGTCCACTCCCTGTCATTGGCGAGATCGTGATCGATCGTCGAGCCGTAGGAGCCGCAGTTGAGCGCGGAGACGACCCCCTGCCCATCGGGCCCGGTCCATACGCCGACATTGAACGGGATCCCGACCGCCGAACCCCAGGTCAGCTTCTGCGTCGAAAAGCCCTTGATCCCGCAGTGCGCCAGGATCGACGGCAAGGAGGCGGGAAACCCGAAGCAGTCCGGGAGCATATACTCGTTGCTGGCGACCCCGAACTCATGCCGGAAGTACTGGTTGCCGTACATCACCTGGCGGATCAGGGACTCGGAGGAGGGACCGTTCACATCCCCCTCCTCGACCGACGAGCCGGCCGGGAACCACTGGCCTGCCGCGACATACTTCTTCAGCCGGGCATAGTCGGCGGGGTAGTACTCCTTCATGAACCGGTACCGGTTCGAACCGGTCCAGTTGAAGACATAGTTCGGATACTTCTCGAACAGCGGGAAGTTCTCGTGCAGCGTGTTCGGGATGAACTCGCGAATGACCTGCGGGTAGTTCCAGCACCACTCCGTATCGAGGTGCGAGTAACCGATCACGTAGAGCGTTGGGTCCCTTGTCAGATCGACCTTCGGCGGCGCGACCTGTGCACGGGCGGCTCCGCCGCCCAGGACCAACCCCATGGTCGCTACCGCGGCCGCGGAAACGCCGACCTTCGGCGCGCTCCTGCGTTTTCGACGGTTCGCGGCCGCACCGAAACGCGTGGCCACCTGATCACCCCGCCCCTGCAAATCATCACCCGATACCATGCGTAACATTCTCCATGTCTAATAAAACGCCGCGGGCTTGAAGTGCCCGGGGCGTCCCGCTACCCACCCGCGGCCCGGAACACCTGGAATTCGGACAGTCCGGCGTGCTCGGTCCCCTTACGGACACCGGTGACCTCGAAGCGCACCGATGTGATGGTCTTGGCCGGGAACGTGATCTCCGCGGGCGTCTGACCGTCGTTCGGGAGTGCGCCGACGGCGATCGTGGTCCCATCGCTGAAGACCAGCGTCCCGGAGGTGATCTGGTCCGTGGTGTTCGGCCGGTCGTAGAGCCCGATACGATCGACCGTCTGTGGCGTGCTCCAGGTCAGCGTACAAGATGCCCCGACCAGCTGCTTGCTCGACCACTCCGCCGCCGTATCGCCGGGATAACCGTCGAGGACGCCGTCGGTCAGACCGGTCTGGCCGTACCCCGGCTCGACCGAACTGACCGTCACCGTCGCAAGCCGCGCGACATTATTCTTGAACTCGCTCAGATCCGGTACGGTGAACGACTTCGACTGCAGCGTGAAGGTGACACCCACCGCGCGGTTCGGATCGTCCGGCGTCTCGCTGGACGAGAGAACGTTCTGACCGGCCAGCAGCGGCGACGCCGGTGGCAATGGGGCCGTTGTATCTGCACTGATCTTCTGGAAGCGATCCGCGTCGAGGAATCCCGGCGGCGCATAGAAGGAAAGGGCCCGGGTCCCGCGATAGAGGTAAGGCGCCTCGCTCTTATCGACCACCCCGATGCCAAACACGGCGAGCACCGCCTCGCGCGTCTTTGCATCCGCCGCGCCAGCCGCCAGCAGCGCCAATCGCGGTGGGGTGACGCCACCAAAAATATCCGGCATCTGGACAAGAACTTCCGCCAACCGCCGCTGCGCTACGGCGGCCGTCAACACGTCGTAATCGATATCGCCCCCCGGGATATGCGCGACGACCGTCACGGCATCGACGATCGATCGGTCCGCGACTGCGATCTGCGTCGTGCCCGTCTTCTCGTCAAACGTAAACGGTGCGGACTTCCCGTTCACCGTCACCGCCGCCGGTCGGCGCGTGTCCGGCAGTTCGATCGCGTAGCTCCGCTTCGCCGGCTGCCCCTCGAACTTCCCGGCGGCTGCGCCGATCCGGATCGTCACGTCCGCGCCTTTGCGCAGGTAGGAGAGCGGCGTCGTCGCGAATCGGCCTTTCGTATAGGCGTCCGTCACGCCATCGTCCTCGTAGAGCGACGAGTCGATCGTCTGCCCGTCCGGTCCGGGGAAGCAGCGGACCCGCAACGTCGTCAGCGGCGCGGTCGCCATGCGCGGCGAGTAGGGCTGCATCGGGAGGGGAGCGCCGGCACGAACATACAGCGGCATCTCATTGATATCCGCCGAGACCAGCCTCTCGGTAGGGCCGACAAACCGTTCTCCGCTGAACACGTTGAACCAGGTTCCGGCGGGGAAGTAGACGACCTGCCGACCAACACGGCCGGGGCCCACTCCGGGCATGGTGATCGGCGCTACCAGCAGATTGTCGCCGAAGAGGTACTCCTGGCCGTTGTGGTAGGCGTGCTCATCGTTCGGATAGTCGATATAGAGCGGACGCGTCAGGGGAACAGTCTCCCACACAGATTCGGCGGCGCTGGTATAAATGTAAGGAAACAACTCCGACCGCAGGTGGAAGCTCTGGCGCATGGATGCCTCCGCCCAGTCGGGGTAGGTCCACGGTCGGCGGTCCATCGACTTATCGCGTGTCGAGTGCGACCGCAGCGCGGCGGAGAGCGCCCCGAACTGGCACCAGCGGGTGTACGACTCCTCGTTCCGGCCGCGGTTGTGCCCACCGATATCGTGTGACCAGAAGAAGCAGCCGACATTTCCGGCCGTCGCCGTCATCGGCACCTCAAATGTCAGCATACGCCAGCTCGTGCTGGCATCCCCAGAGAAGTGGATCGGGTACCGATGATCCCCCCACCCTGCCCAGCGGCTGAAGGAGACGCCCCGCTGCCCGTTCTTCGCCGTATAGTTGAAGTAGTAGTGATTGAGCCACGCCAGGTTGGTCAGATCGGGGATGCTGCGCGTGAACTCATACTGCTGCCAGTCCAGCCACCAGAAATCGACACCCGCCTTCGTCAACGGATCGTGCGTGTCCGCGAACAGCGTATCCAGGTACTTCTTGCTGCCGGCATCGAAGGGAAGCGTCTCGCGAGTCGCCGGGTCCTTGCCCATGTCCTGCATGAACTTTGCGTAGGCGGTCTCTTTTGGTCCGACGCCGTCCGCGGGATGCACATTGAGGGTGACATGCAGCCCCTGCTTATGGAAGTCTTGCAGCAGGGCTTCGGCGTCCGGCAGCAGCGTCCGGTTCCAGGACCAGCCCGTCCAGCCGTCCAGATGCCAGTCCATGTCCATCACGATGTTATCGATCGGAAAGTCATGGGAGGCATATTCCGCGATAATGCCCCGATAGTCGGCAGAAGTGTACGGCCAGAAGCGCGAGTACCAGGATCCGAGCAGGTACTTCCGGGGAAGCGGCACCGGCCCACCGATCGTCGTCAACGATTTGAGTGCGCCCTTGTAGTCATCGCCGTAGCCGAACAGGTACCAGTCGTTGCCGGCGTTAGCCGGCCGGCTCTCGACCCAATCTTTCGTCAGGAGGTTACTGCGCGAATCGTCCAGCAGGTACCAGCCGTCGCGCGAGACCACCCCCTGCCCCAGGTCCTCGGCGCCATCAGCACCGTCGAGGGTCCGGATCGTCCCACCCAGGTTGCCCGGATTCGCGGCCCCGGGTGTCCACGTCGCGCTGATCGCTCCCCGGTGGATCGCCGCACTCAGGTTCGTCGCTCCCAGCGGCTTACCGTCGGGTGTATAGGTAAGGCGTATGACACCCGTATCAATGATTGTCCGTTGCGATGTCTGCTCCAGCCGATACTGCGTGTAGCGCGCGCCGCGGTTCGCTGCAAACATCGAGGGGAGATCGACAAACGCGCCGTCACTACCCGCAGATTCGATGCGGATACACTCCGCCGTGATCACCGTAAAGCGCGTGTTACCGACAAGGACCAGTCCGGAAGGCGCCGCCGCTATCGCCGTGGTGGGCGCCGCCAGAGCAAAACCGGCGATAGCGGCGCCGGCCATGAAACCGAGATTATTGCGCAACAGCTTCTCCGAAAACAGGAAATCGCGTACGAAGCGTTCTGCAAGCATCACCGAGTTCGCCCTGAACGCCAGGTCGCCCAGTCCGCTCCATCGAAGCGATAGATGTGGAGAATCGGGCATCGCCCCATATCACCCCACACCGTGTTAGTCCCCATCACACTCAGGATTCGAAGCCATTCTTTAAGTCTGATCCCTATGTTTGGAGCCCAGCCATCTCGACTGCAATGCCTTTCTGCAGCGCTCAACTCGCAGCACCAGTTTAGATCACACACGGCTCCATTGTCAAGAACGCCATGCATAACACAGCAAAATGGTACCAAAATAGAAAACAGGAACATTTAATCTGGCGCCATTCCCAGTTATGGAGAGGGTCCAGGGAAGTACAGGCACTCCTGTACCACCACTAGAGTGCGGTGCTGGATCGTACGATCAGTTGGGCCGGCAGTTCCACGGACCGGGGAGGCGATACGCGATCCTTGATGCGCCGTATCAATAGATCCACGGCGGCACCGCCGATCTCCTCGTACGGCTGCGCTACGGTCGTCAGCCCGACGCCGTTCGGTAAGGTAGGCACGATGTCATCAAAGCCGGTCAGCGCCACGTCTTCCGGGACCGAGAGCCCGAGATACGCAAGACGCTCCGCAACGTCGACCGCCATATAGTCGGTGAAGCAGGACAACGCCGTGGGCCGCTGCCCCTCCGGCAGGCGAAAGATAGCGTCCAGCACCGTCCAGCGGCGCTCACCCGCATAGAGCGGCACATCCAGGATCATCTCTGTCACGTCTGGCGCATCGACACTCCGCATCGCATCGATATAGCCCTGGACACGATCCCGAACGGACTGGATAGGTTCGTAGCGGGTGACATGCGCGATACGGCGATGCCCCATAGCGATCAGGTGCCGGGTGACTTCGACCAGCGCTCCGTGATTCTCGATCCCGACGAAATCGACCTCCGCGCCCACGATCCTGCGGTCGAGCATCACCAGCGGTACATCGCGCTTTATCTCGTTTACCAGGTCGCGGTTGTGACGGTAGGCGTAGGGATAGAACAACGCCCCGCCGAAGCCATGATCACGGATATAGCGCAGATGCTCGGCCTCTCGGAGCGCATTCTCCTCTTCTGAGCCGATCTGGTCGCCCAGATCGAGAAACACGGCATGATATCCCGCCTTACGCAGCGCCTGATTCATTCCCCAGAAGATACGTTGCTGGGCGGTGCCGGCGCGCTCCAGCGGGCCGCCTCCGTGCCACATGATCAACGCCACGAGGTTTGTAGCGGAGATGGGGTGACGTGATTTGCGAGTGGTGCCGGTTCCCTTCCGCCCCTCCGAGGACTCTACGGGTTGTCCCACCGTCGCCCGGCAGTTCGGCCGTCGGGAGACAAGACCATCTCGAACGAGGGCATCGACAGCGGTGCGCACCGCACGCCGATGGACCCGCAGATCGGCGGCCAGCGCTCGCTCCGTCGGAAGATGCTCTCCAAAACCGTACACTCCCGAGCGGATCCGTTCGGCAAGGATACCAGCGACACGCTCGGCAACCCGAAGACCGGACGGGGGTTCCGGCGAATCGACAATATCAGGCGGATCAGGGGTCATGCGGTTTGATCGAGGGGAAATCGATGGTGCCAGATCAATCAGGCTCGCCGGAATGATCGGCAATGGGTTGCGTCGCACTCTATCCTACCTTATCCGGTTATTCCGCATCAACCCAGCATCGGGTCAATGCTTCAACGCATTGCCTCATGAGCCAGATGACGTGTATACTCATGGAACCAGACACAGAACCACAACACCGCACCAGATACACACTACACCATGGTACCACAACACCTACATCCCCATCGTATGACAACAAAGGGATGACGATGAGCAGTTACCGCAGCACCTGGCGCCATGCGGTATGCGCACCTCCAGCAGCCGGGCCGACCACCTTCCGGCACACGCCTTAGCGTCGGATCCCACTATACGCTGGTGCGCTACGAAATATCTACGGCATCGCCGTTCCAGGATAATCAAGGATAACTAATACCGATGTCCTCTCGACGCCGCTTCCTGCAGCGATCTCTCACTGCGGCCATGCTCGCCACGGCCGTCCCAATAGCGCCCGGCGAGGCGAAGGCCGAGCGGCGCGCGGCGCCGCCGGCTAGCACGCTCGACCTGCTTCGCCCCCCCGACACCGTGACCGCCTTTACCGAGTCCGGCCAGCGGCCTTTTACGCAGGGCGCTACCGGCCACTGGAAGGCGGATGACATCGTGGTCACGACGCTGCCAGACGGAGATGTCTGGCAGGTCCGTCTTCAGGCGCCGCAGTCCGCGGTCAAGCGCCTGCATCTGCGCTGGCACCTACCGCTCGAAGTCATCCGCCTGGTGATGGGCGATGCCTGGGAGCGGGCCTACGGCGACCTGGAGTGGCGCGGTATGGTACCGGATCGTGTTCTGCCCTGGTACTTTGCGGCCTGGGACGGACGCCGGACGCACTGTTTCGGCGTCCAGACCGGAGTTGCCGCGGGAGCGCTCTGCTTCTGGATGATCGATGGCGAGGGGATCAGCCTGTGGGCGGACGTCCGCAGCGGCGGGCGCGGTCTGCGTCTGGGCGAGCGCGTCCTCGATGTCTGCCGGATCGTCCAGCGGCCGGGCCGGGATCGCGAGTCTGCATTCGCGGCCCTGCAGGCCTTCTGCCATCAGATGTGCCCGAACCCGCGCCTTCCCCGCCAGCCGCTCTACGGCGCGAACAACTGGTACTACGCCTATGGCAACACCTCCGCGACACAGTGTCTGGACGATGCGCGGCGTATCGTCTCCCTCTCCCCCAAAGGTCACGCCAATCGTCCCTTCTCTGTGCTCGATGACGGCTGGCAGACCGGCGGGACCGGCAGCGGCGTCTGGGACCATGGCAACGAGAAGTTTCCCGATATGCCGGGACTGGCTGCCGCGATCCGGCAGGCCGGCGCTCGGCCGGGGATCTGGTTTCGGCCGTTAGCCGCGGCGCCGGATGTCGTCGACGGGTGGCGCTTCTCGCGCGATCGACACTGCCTGGACCCAACCGTGCCGGACGCTCTTCAGAAGATCGCTGCGGACGTCGCCCGCTTCCGTACCTGGGGTTTTGAGCTGGTCAAGCACGACTTCTCGACGGCCGATCTCTTCGGCCGCTGGGGGCCGGCTATGGGCGGATCGATCACCGATGACAACTGGACCTTCGCCGAAGGCCAGGGCCGCACCACGGCGGAGGTCATCGTGGCGTTCTACCGGGCGATCCGGGAAGCCGCGGGAGATACCTACGTGCTCGGCTGCAATACGATCAGCCACCTGAGCGCGGGCGTCTTCGAAGCCGCCCGTGTCGGCGACGATACCAGCGGCCACGAATGGTCGCGGACCCGCAAGATGGGGGTGAACAGCCTCGCCTTCCGGGCTGCACAACACAACGCCTTCTATGCCGTCGATGCCGACTGTGTGGGTATCACCCACGACATTCCGTGGTCCCTGAACCGGCAGTGGCTGGATCTGCTGGCCCGCAGCGGCACGGCGACCTTCGTCTCCCCCTCCCCGGATGCTGTCGGCCCGGATCAGGAGCGTGACCTACGCGCCGCCCTGGCCCTTGCCGCCGACCCGCAGCCGACCGGCGAGCCTCTGGACTGGCAGCAGACCGTCTATCCCACCCGCTGGCGTCTGATGGGCCGCGAGGCTACGTACGACTGGATCGGCCCGGAGGGGGTCGCACCGTTCTGATGCTAGTCGGGTGATTTCGCCTGCGTGAGAAATAAAAATAGGCGAAAATTTCGCCTATGGGCGCCTTCCGTCTCTCAAACGGAGCCCGGTGCGAGCAATCGACGGGCGAAATTTTCGCCTGTTTTCGCCTGCCAGAGAATATCGGTTGCGAGTTTGCGCTCGCTACGCTAGCGGATGGTGCGCTCACCCGCTGGTGGAGTGCTCGTCGCGGCTCAGCCCCTGAAGGAGTCGCCTGCCTTCGGTCAAGCCTGTGGAAGCAGGCTGGCATTCAACGATGAGCGAGCGAGCGAATCGCTCGCTCGTGGACCTTTCGCTCGCTCGCTCATGGGGGCCGAGTGATTTCGTCGGGTTGA
>Ga0105239_10010715_pt1 | contig 10240 bp, 5 predicted proteins | sample KBSC44metaG_FD_92761 | JGI IMG/M metagenome (GOLD analysis project Ga0105239, IMG submission 92761) | Corn rhizosphere microbial communities from Kellogg Biological Station, Michigan, USA - KBS C4-4 metaG | ecosystem: Host-associated > Plants > Roots > Rhizosphere > Soil | place: Michigan, USA...
CTGAAAACTTAATTGCATAGTTAGTTGTTGCAGTTGCTACACTTATATTGAAGTTGCTTACAGTGCCTGTTTTCTTTGGGGTAAGAGCACTAAAATTAGGTATGGTACTAAAGCTACCTTCATAATAGGAATATGATAGTGGCGTGTTTACACCCTGATCATAATTAGATTCACCATATCTGCCAATAGCTCTTACTTTATAATAGTAGGTTGAAGAAGCATTCAATGTACTGTCTGTAAAAGAATTTATGTTTGGAGCAGTCGAAACTACCTTCGCAAAAGTTCCGGTTGCAGATGTAGCTCTCACTACTTCAAAACCAGTTTCGTTATTGCTGTTGTCAGTCCACTGAAGATTTATTTTATTATAAGCCAATGGCGTTGCAGTAAGTGACGATGGTGCAGCAGGCGCTGTTCCAGCGGGAATAAATCCATCAGTAAACGCATTATCCGGTATAGCCACGAATGAACTTGAACCTGGTACTTTCCAGTAAAGGTTAACATTTGCACCACCGCCTTGCTGGAAAAACGCAACAGCAATTGGATAAACTCCAGCGCTTATGGTCATGGTAACATCTTTATTCTGAGAGCCATGCAGTCCATCATTATTGATTGTAGACGCCCCTGAATATGAATATGGAGTATTAAAATATAATTTACTTCCATCATCTGAATTGAGACGAAGCGTATAAGATCCTGAATTAGGTATCTTGATATATCCCTGGAATAATAATCCGTAATTGGTAGAAACGGATGATACACTCGTACCTACGTTAGCAACCACGCCACCCCCTGCAGGCGTAAGTGTCGTAAAATCTGGCAACACATTCCAGGTACCGGTATAAAACTTATAGCTGAGGCCGTTAGAATAAGTTGTGGCAGTAGCTTGATTGCTCGCCGTTGAAGTATTCCCTTGGTAATCCCTTGCTTTTACAACAAAATTGAAGGTGCTATCAGGCGCGAGTGCAAAAGCAGACACCGATGTGTTGGTAGTTGTATAAGATTTAACGCCATTTATGTATAAATCATATGCAACAACACCTATATCATCAGAAGATGCACCCCATGATAAATCAACCTGGCTTCTTGTAAATGCGGTGACAGTAAGATTTGTCGGTGTGGTTGGAGCCAAAGTATCTTTTAATGTTTTTATATTAATTACACTTGTTTGTTGAGAGGCCGCATTGTTATTAATTGCTCTTAACTTAAAATAATAATTGGTAAATGAATTCAGGTTAGTAACTGTATAAGTAGATGCATCAGGATCTGTTACTTTAACTAGTGTGTAAGGTCCTGCAGCAGCAGTTGCCTTGTAAACTTCAAAACCTGTTTCATTATAAGCAGGTGAAGCATTCTGGTTCCAGTTTAATTGAATGGAGGTAATACCTAATGCCTGGCCGTTAAGAGATGTAGGTGCATCCGGCCCATTCGCTGCTGTTCCATCTATCACTTTAAAGAGGTTAGAGAAGTTGCTTGAGCATCCGTACTGTTCGGTGACTCTTGAATAATAGTTTCCGGGAGTTGTTGCAGTTAAAAATCTTGTTGTTCCTATAACCGCAGATGTTGTGTCATCCTTTCTCCATTCATAAGTAGCATAACCATCAGGTAACTGAAGTTTAACACCATCACTGCCATCAATAGTTGGCAAAACTTTAGTGCTATTTGGGCTTAACGTAATATCCGGAGTTATAGTAGTTGTTTTATATTTTACAACAAGTGGTATTCTAGACCATTCTGACAAGATTCCATTATTATTAATCTGACAATCATAAGAACCCACGCTGGTAACGTTGATTGAATTGCCAGTAGCACCAGGAATGATAACGCCATCTTTACGCCATTGATAAGATGTAAAGCCAGGCGTTACACCTACTGTAAGATTGATGTTATCTCCGGGACAAAAATCTGCTCTTCCAAAAAGCACCCAGGGATTTGACTTATAAGCCCTCAACATAAATGGATAGAAATCTGGTTCTGCCCATGCCTGGTACCAACAGCCATGACCAAGATTCGGGTAAATTGTCATTTTAAAATTTGAACCTGCTGCAAGTATTGTATTAGCAGTTGACTGCGCTGAAGCGGGAGACGGGTCCGTGTCCAATCCACCCTGAAATTCCCATATGGGAGTATACTTAAAATCATCAATTCCGGCAGTATATTCACCTGTTGAATTGCTTATTGGCAAACATGCTGCAACAGTTTTAGGATTTTGAATCATCATCTTCCACGCGCCGGCACCACCCCCTGATAAACCATCAACATAAATTCTCCAGGGATCTGCTTTAACCTGTGGTACCAGGTAATTTTGTACAATTTCATTCATGATACCAAACTGGTTGGTCCATGTTCCCCCTACACTTTGAGGATATAAAAGAAAGCCATCAAAAACACCATTATCCACAGCATTCATATGATTTTGACCGCCATGGTACAACTGGTATTCATTATCATAAATACTTCCTGATTCACCAATACCATGAAAAAAGATGAAAACAGGATATTTCTTCCCGTCATTTACACCGTGCTGATAAGTTTTTGGAAACTTCAATCTGAACTGAATCCCCTTGTAATAATAGCTTTTGAATGAAGATGTGTTCCAACTAAGCCGGTTAGTCTTAACCCACTTTACCATTGTTCCGTATGCAGGCGTAGTCGGAGGTGCAGAAGGGTTGTAAACCGTAATCGTATCGTTAGGGTTTAAAACACCTGCCTGGGAAAATGCAACCTGTGTTGTTAGCATTACAAAGGTTACTAAAAGCAGTCTGGGTATAAAATACAGCAGTCCGGGTGTAAAATTTTTCATATACAACTATTAAAAAGAATTAGGGTCTTCACAACAATTATTAATCAATGTTTAAATGGAAGGAATTGGAATTTAAACGCAGAAATATGCGTTTAAGGAAATTAACTTAGGAATTTGGACTGGGGGATACCCGGATAATGGAAGTAATTGATTGGAAAATCTTTGCTTAGGAGCTTGGATGATAATAAGAAAAGTTGATGCAAGATATGAATTTTATTTTTCCAAACAAATATTTTTGGAAGTTGCGGAATTTAAATTGACTTAAATCCAAAAAATCTTATATACATATCAGTTGATACATTCGGTTTATCAGGTCAAAACATTAGATAAAGAGCCCTTTTTTCATCTTGAATTTTTCTTGGCAAATTTATTCCCAGTTTATTTTTATTAGCCAATTAATAGCCGAGTCTCTATAATCATTTATGTTAGTCAATAGAGAATTTAAATTAAGCTTAATTATAGAATTCAAATTGATTACAATCTTAAGGTTGTTATATTTGTGATGTAAAATCAAAGTCCCCCGCCAAGTTTTACCTACAACCCTAACAATTTATTTAGCTAATTAATGATTTCACTCAACACCAAAATACAAGCCTTTTTTTCTAAAGCTTTTAATCTGCCGGTTTTAAAGAAAAGCAGGTTGCAATGGATAGATTATTTGAAAGGAATTGCGATTTTCCTTGTTGTTTATAGACATACATTGATCGGAATTGAACGAAGCGGGTTGAAAATTCCTGAGATAGCCTTTAAAGCTAACATGGTATTTTTTAGTTTTCGAATGCCTTTATTTTTTATGTTGTCAGGAATATTTATTACAGGCAGCCTTAAGAAAAGAAATCTGAAACAATTTATAAGTACAAAATTTGAAAATCTTTTCTACCCCTTCCTTATATGGGCGTTTATTCAAATTTCTTTGCAAATACTATTGGCTGATTTTACAAATACAGGACGTAAACCTTTCGACTATATAAGACTTTTATATGATCCGCATAAAATAGATCACTTCTGGTACTTACCTGCTTTATTTAATACCACAGTTATTTATGCGTTATTTAAATACAAAACAAAAATTAAAAACTGGCAGCAAATATTACTAGGACTGATCCTGTTTTTCACTGCTCCTTATATACAAAATCTGAGCGTTATTTCAGACTGGATGAGCTTTTATATCTTTTTTGCCATTGGCGATGTAATCTCTGATTTCTTTTTTAAAGAGACTACCCAGAATTTCTTAAAAAGATCTTCATCACTGCTAATTGTAATACCCCTGTTTGTTGTTTCGCAATTATACTATTTGTCTAATATAACCGTTGGTGAAGATTATTATGCGAATGGCTTTGGGCTTTTTCAATTTTTATTGATTGCCTTAAGTGGATGTTTAACAATGTTTGTTATTGCATTCAGATTGCAAACACTTAATATTCTTTCTTTCCTGAGAGTTATTGGCTATCATTCACTATATATATATGTAATGCATGTTATGGTGGCTGCATTTGTAAGAATAATCATGACAAAATTATTTCACATTTACAATCCTATGGTTTTATTAATCCTGGGGACTTTTTTTGCAGTGATTATTCCTGTCATCATTTACAATTTTTTCATTTATAAAAGCTTTGGATGGTTTTTGTTTTCTTATCATAAAGACAAACAATATCCAAAAACACAAAATAAAGTGGCATCAACTGTAGCAATATAACAATGCATTAAATTATTTGTAGCGTATTAGAGCACAAGAAAATCATAACAATTAGGTACCCTTTAAATCCTGTCTTTTCATTCAATACCCAGGTTAACCCTCTAATCAGCATACCCGTGAAAAATCTTACCTTATTCATCTCCTATCAACAGCAATTTTCTTACTTAAAAATTTATAGCATGAAAAAGATCCCTATGTTTATTTTTTTGCTTTGCTATTGTTTTACACTACAGGCACAGCATAAGATTATACTTGACCGCAACAGTGAAGATGGCTTGTTTATAAAAGATGCCTCTGATGATATACATGCAGGTGACACCGTATTGTTAAAAGGCAGATACACTTCTTTTGCCATATACAATATTAAAGGTACCGCAGAAAAACCAATTGTCTTTATAAACAAAGGGCCGGTTTTAATAGGAGGCAATCAAATACACGGCGCTATTTTCTCGGGCGAACATTTTAAAATACTGGGCAATGGCGACAAAAGTCTGAAATATGGCATTTATTTTTCAAGCCTTGGAAAAGATCAATATCCTCATTTCAGGTTAAAAATTGCATCCTCTAAAAATGTGGAAATTGCCTTTTGCGATATCAGCAATGCTGCAAATGGTATAATACAAATACCTGGCGCCAGCTCAACAATTACTGATGGTTATTATCATGATAATTACTTTCATAATGTTGGAAAAGTAACCCTTAAGAAACCATGCAATGCAATAAATCTTGGAACAGCAAAACTATCTACTGATATAAGCTCTTATAGCTTTAAAAACTTCAGAATAGAAAACAACTTATTTGATTCACTAGCCGGAAACGCAATTGAAGTTTTTAAAGGCGAATTTAATATAGCCAACAACCATATAAAACATTACGGACTGGCAAAAATAATAAACTGTCAAAGCGCAATACTATTGGGCACAAATGCTACCGGAGAAATTAAAGGCAATGTTGTTGACAGTTCATCAGGGACAGCTTTAGTAATATTGGGTTACGGAAATATAAATGTAGAAAATAACAGTTTTACACATCTTAGTGCAGCGCTTTCAGAAACACAGGACATTGTTACAATAGATGGCACTTTAGCCCATAAAGAAAATATGCCATTATTAAAACTCAATTTCAAGGATAATACTATTGAGGGAACCAACTATCGATATGCAATTAATAACATTGCGTCATCAAACTTGGTTGCAGGTTCACGATTTAGTAACAATAAAATTTATGGAAGGCTAAAGAAGAATTAATCTATCAACTCAAAGGATATTTCTAAATAGTAAGTCATTATTTGGGCACTTTAAAAATAATCGTATGCACCGCAATATTCTTTTTGAAGGTATAGTTTGATTGCTGCGTAAAATCCATCATTACCGGCCAGGAAATAGTATCCTTAAGTTTATAAGAATACCCATGTGATTGGGATGGCTCAGACACGAGATAGGTTGAATCATTTATTTTTTTGGGATTAGAAACTATGTAGTAATCCACTTTATAATTATTCAGCAAATCACTCACGCGTTTTTCCGTTTTCAGCCTGTTTAAATAAGTAGTATCCATTACCAATCCTTCAAGTTGAATCAAAGGAGATTCAAGCAGGTATCCTACAATACCGGCCCGATCGCCCATTGCATAGATGCCATTATTTTTCTTTTCAAACTCATTAACTTTTATAGCTGCGGTATTCATTACTTCCGGTTCACGCGGCGCTGTAGTTGTAGTAAGATAAAGCAGAAAAAGAGGCAATGTTACAGCCACTAAGAAAAAAGCATACCTGTAATATTTTGCAACACTCTTTAAATTAAAGTCAGCTTCCTTCGACGTAAGCAAAATACTAACGGGGAAAGGATAAAAATACCAGGGCCAGATGTTCCAGTCGCTTCTAAGTGAGTTTTGAATATACAACAATGCAGTTCCTGCGAGGTAAAACACAAGTACCCACTTCTTCTTCCCATAAGGCTTAAAGAAAAAAAACAGGCAAAGAAATACTCCCGTTACAAACACCAGGTTAAGAGGCATCGTCCGCGATATAAAAAATTTAAAGGTAGCCCCATGAAATCCTGAAAACCCAACAACACTTTTAGCAATGCCACTAATTGGAAATAGCGTGCCAAAGTAAAAATGATTATACAACAAATAGATAACAAGAGGAATTGCTGCGACAATAAAAGATGCTATTGTTTTCAGGATTTTTTTTCCGGTTAAAAGATGGTTACTGAACAAATAATAAAGCACAACCGGGGTAAGAACCACAAAGGAATCAATACGAAGAAAAAAACATAACACACAGTATAACGCCACTTCAAAAACAGTTGCTTTGTTAGCACTCATTCTTATCACAAACAATGCAAGGACAGGAATAATGAATAGTGACTCCATGCCATTAGCTGAAATAAAATAGTAGCTAAAAATTCCACATAAAAAAACAACTCTGGAAAAAATAAATTGTGGCTTTATTTGCCTTAAAAGAAGAAGAGAAAAACCGGTAAATGTAAGCGCCAGTACTGCTCTTATAAAAACAAGCGTATTTACCCCTACTAGTTTTGAAAGGTAAACCAAAGCGCAAATAAAGTATTGATAAAATGGCTGATAACCATTTGTACTTATGCCTTTGGTAAAAGAAAAACCATTTCCGGAACAATAATTCTCTGCTATTTTCAGGTAATAATAAAAGTCATCAAAAAAAGCGGAGTACAAAAAAATATCGCTTCTGAATACAGGGAACAAATAACAAAAGCCAAGCAGTATAACTAAAATAATTTCAGCCATGTTTTTTTTTAATGAATCCTGCCTTAATGCACTTTGCATACTATAACATTAACTGCTGATAAAAAATTTCAATCAAGCTTATTTGGCATGAGAGCCAAATTTTCTTCTTAACGCAACAAATGGTTTCTCAACAAAGTAATAAGAAGCAATGGCTAGTAAAAATGATAACGGCACCACAAGCAAATACCAGTTCAAACTTTTTTCGGGGTAATAAAAAACAATCATCTGCATGGCCACCCAATGAAAAAGATAAAGTGAATAACTAAGCTTGCCAATATAAACGATTACTTTATTGTCTATTATTCTCTTAAAAATACTATCTGCATTACCAAAAAGAAATGATGGTATAAATAAGGTTAGTCCTAATCCCTGGAAAGTAAATGCCAGATTGTTTTGAAAGAATTTATTCCTGAACAATAAAGCGAACACAAGCACAGCTACACCGAGGTACAATGTTTTTTTGTTATTGAGCAATTGTATATACCATTTAGAAGCGTGCCCATATATCAACAATGCTGATAAACATCCATACAAAATAGAATCTGCCCTGCAATGTGTTGTAGCATAGATGGGTAAAAAGTCCCGGCCCGACAGCGATCTTACAATAATAAATATTGGAAGCAGGGCTACTATCAGCGTTACCAATCTCTTCTTTGGAAAAAGGAACATAAACAGTAAAGGGAACAACAGGTAAAAGTGTTCCTCTACCGAGAGCGACCATAACACCCGCGACATAAGAAGATACTTCTCATCCGGTATTACGGGTTTCACATAAATAAGATAATAATTGGTATAGTAAAATAGTCCTGATACAACATCTCCAACAATTAACTTGTATCCGTTTAACACTATGGCTGCTGAATACAGTACAATCATAAATATTAAAGCCGGGTACAACCTGAATACTCTCCGCAAATAAAATTCTTTGAGGTGAACTTTATGATACTTATCGTACTCATAAATTAACAGCTTGGTGATAAGAAAACCACTCACAAAGAAAAACAACGTTACACCAAACTGGGCAAAAGCCATTTTTAATACGTAATAATGCCCGAGGAGTACAAGCAAAATTGCGTACCCTCTTAAGCCATCGAGATATGAAATGTATTTGCTATCGGCCTTCATCTTTTAAGGGTTCATTTTTAGAATAGAGATTCTTCAAAGAAAAAAGTAGTGGTAGATCGGTCATTCTTTGAATATTTAATCAGATGTTTTAGTTGTTATGCGATCATCGTTTGCCTCTGTGCTCTTTCCCAGGTAGCAGTCTGTTTACCCCTAAGATACCGGAAGAAACCTCTTATCACACAAATATTCATAAACACAAAATAATAAAGCGGTTTAACAAACGGAATTTTCATCTTTGAAAAAAGAGCCGTCTGGCCAAGAAAGATAGCTATATATGCTGTCAACTGTAAAATCATAGCAACCTGGTAAAAAATATTGCCCGAAAAAATGCCAAGTATTATACCACTTAACAAGACAAACACAAGACAAAACGGGCAAACGGCCCATCTTAAAACGCGATGAGAAATATACAGGAAAGAAGACTTCCCATATTTAAAAATATTGAGCATTGGCAATAGTCGTGACATGGACTGAAACCCACCTGCTGCGATGCGCACTTTTCTTTTTGATTCTTCTTTTACTGAAGCAGATGCTGTTTCCAGGGCGTATGCCAAAGGTTCATACTTTACCTGGTAACCTTTTTGAACGATACGCATCGAAATCATAAAGTCATCCAGTATCGCATCATCTTCAACATGCGTCCATAAATCCTTACGGCATGAAAATAATTCGCCTGCTGCTCCAACTATCGTACAATATTTTGCGTCAAGCTTTTTTAATGCGGATTCATACTTCCAGTAAACACCTTCCTGGCCGGCCAGTCCATCCTGTGATATAACTCTCTTCTCTCCGGCTACCCCTCCTACTCTTTTATCGCTGTAGTATTTAACGAGTTCTTTTAAACACTCTTTATTTAAAATGGTGTTTGCATCACATATCACAATAATTGGTTGTTTTGCAAAGGCTATTGCCCGGTTTAATGCGGCAGATTTACCACGCCGTTCAGGCTGATGCAGCAGCTCCACTTCTTTATGCTTTGCAACCAGTGCCGGTGTAGCATCACTTGAACCATCAGTAATGAAAATGATTTGCAATCTGTCTTTAGGATAATCAAGTGCCAGTGTATCTTCTATCTTCTTTTCTATAAAAAGCTCTTCATTGTAGGCTGCAATAAGCATTGTGACACCCGGCAAATCATCCTTATTAAAACTTACATTTTTAGCTTTTGAAAGTTTTAAAAATAATGCAGTTATTAATGCATAACCGATATATGCATAAAACAAAAAAAACAGGCTTATCCAAAAAATAATTTTTGCAACCAGCATGAAAGATGAATTATTAAATGAAAATAAACAGGAAAGGATTTAAAGCTTACAATGAGATATCAGATTATAGGATGGGAAATTTATAAAACCAGGATCACATTAAATACGATTGTGCTATTTTCGATGCAATATAGTTTTTTAAGTGTTGCAAAAATAACTTTTTCTTTCATGTTACAAAACAGAAATATTTTATGTATCTCTAACCCTCTTTGGGAAGGAGATTACGCCAAAACCATTGTAGAGCTGATGAGTATTTTTGCAACCAGTAATAAAGTGCTGTACATAGATAATCCTTATACCATTAAAGACATTTTGGATGGCGTTTTAAAGAAAAAGAAGGTACCACTGAAAAGGGCTCTCGGTTTGTCAAGCAGGCTAAGGAAAATACCGGTGAATGATACTACGCATGTGTATGTGCTTACTCCACCCGTTACGTTAACGATTAATTTTCTTCCGAAAGGCAGCGTTTATAAAAAACTGCTCATGTTTAATGGCTGGCTTGTTACACAAAGCATCAGGCGATCTTTAAGAAAGTTAAACATGAATGACAGGCTTATTAATATCACTGCTTTTAACCCTACGATA